>ERZ779889.3146-NODE-3146-length-12408-cov-5.736663_pt1 | contig 12408 bp, 12 predicted proteins | sample MGYA00511030_ERZ779889 | MGnify/ENA primary metagenome ERZ779889 (study PRJEB29588, sample SAMEA2160616) | human gut metagenome | biome: human gut; feature: human-associated habitat; material: faeces | place: Denmark | collected 2008/2010 ...
TATGCCCGGTACATTTCAAAGTGATATGAGTGGTACATTGGGTCCGATGCTATCACCATAAGCCCGATGCCCCGTCCCCAATTTTCCAAGACCCCGCTCCTATACAGGAATCAATGGCTTTCCCTAAATAGCTTATAATTAAAGCAGTACAAAAACCGGATCACCGGGGATCCCAGTCGTCCTTTATTTTGCCATACCGGCATATACGAAAAATCCCCGAAGTTGCTTAACTTCAGGGATTTGTTGGCGGTGCGGACGGAAGATGAACCTTATAGTCAATCACTTCGTCCTCAATATCTTGCATCTACAAATTCTTTAAGTCCTCCTAATAGTCCTCCTGATGGATTTCACTGTTTCGCGCCAACTTGCGACAAAACATTTGGACAATGCAAATGTAACAAAAATTCATCATATCCGCTCAAAGTGCAGCCACAAGTTTACGGACATTTCTCAGACGTGCAGCAAAAGATTTGTCATTTTTGGCAGTCTGCATATCATAGTCCGATTGAAGGCCGAGAAGGATATGCGCCGAAACGCCAAACGCAGCCTCGCACAAAAGTGCGAATTTGGTATTTACAGGACGTTTGCAATTTACTATATCATTCAAGACAGTATATGAGACTCCCATATCGGCAGCAAGCTGTTTCTGAGAAATGTGTCTGTACTCTATCTCATCCCTCAGCAACTCTCCAGGATGCGTCGGCTCGAACGGTTCTATATTGTTTGCTATCATCTTCGGATCTATTCCTTTTATTTCAATCATGGCTCGTATCATTTATAATGGTTGGACAATTCTATGATGCTGCATATGGTGACTACAATCGGTTAGAAAAATGCAGTCAAGGCTCTATTACTGTGTATCTAAACCACTCAATACCTATGCCTTACGGCATATACTACAAGACAGTTACTGTCGCAAAGCACCTACACTAGAACTCGTATCAAGAAATGCTACATATAATTTTTACATTCCATATCTTATCTTCATAAAATCCGCTTTATCTTTCTCCATGTTAAGCAACTTTTTTTCATCATTAATACATCGTTGTGCCCATTCGCGCACCTCTTGCTTTGGATGTTTCAACAGTTGTTCAAAACACTTGATGTTCCTCTCATAGTATGGTGATATGTCACCGGCCCATGAAAAAGAACCTAAATTCGACGAGATATTATCTCTCACATCTTTTCGCTCCCCGAAATAGTCCAAGAGCCATATAATCCATTTGTTAAACGAAGCTGTGTCATTTCCATTCGTATCTATTTCAAAACAAGGTGCCATCGATGCAATCCTTGCAGGGGCTGACTCGGGATTATCTAAGCAAAGTTGCTTAATTAATTTTTCATCCGCATCAAACAATGGACCTTTTCCAAACCCATATCCGGAACCCAACTCATTCTTCACCTGATAATAGAATAAAAAGGTATCAGTCCCCAAAAATGCCTTAACAAACTCCGGCCATACTTCTTTAAAATAATCTTTTAACAATTCCGTAAAAACACCTTCTGTATTTAGGTGTACCATTTGAGTATTATATACTCCAATAAACTTCCTATTCACCTGCTTGGCAAATTCGGGATCATGCCATAATTGCAAAGTCTCAACAAGAATACGACTATAATTATGTAGCATATGTCCAGTATCGCCATTTATTTGATACTTTAACAGCGCTTCCTTCACAATGGCAACAGCTTCAGGATGTTCGTCTTTTCTCATAGTAAAACGCTTTGTTTCTACATATGCAATCAAATCATTAGGACGATCAGGGAAACAATCTCTCAATGTCTTTAGCATTAACAAGTATTGCTCGGCTCCATCCGGCCAGAAGAAACGAAGATAAAGAGGAAGAAAATCTATCGTCAGAACTTGATTCTCCTGTTCCAAAAACAGTTGGTGGAAATGGCCCAAGGTGCTGTCTTCTGTGCCGGCCATCAATGATACATACAAGAATTCGTTTCCGTTCTCTCTCAATCTCTTCAAAAACAGCAACAGAGGCTTCCTATTTTTTGAATATGAAGACAAATTACCTAAGAATGAACTATAAAAGTCACTAGACTTTGTCGTTAAAGCTTTAAAGATAGTATCAAAAAGAATCCCTAACTGTTCATCTGAGGCTGTTGCTACTAATGGTCTTACAAAGTCTATTGGAATGTATTCATTATCTTCAAGAAGTGCTTTCACTTCTTCTATATTAGCATATATTTTCTTGTCTAAAAACTCTGCAGCTAGTGGGGTAAAAAGTTTCTCTGATAATTCTATTTGTTCTTTGTTTCCTAAATGGTATTGTCCATGCAGTTTGTATCGAGCCTCGTTAAGTTGACTCTTAAAGGATCCTGTTCTCATTTTCTCCATTAGTTCCGTAACCCCTAAAAATTCCTTGTCTATACCAAAACTATATACTGCCTGAGATAAAGCCTCATAGCCTTTATCCCAGTGGTATTTCTTTATTTCGGCTATTTTCTCCAAAAGCGGGACAAGGACCTCTTTCTGCCCTCCATGTGCCCAGTGATAGACATTGTTTTCTACCATTCCTGCCAGCAGTTCAGTTAATTCAGGTTTCTTATTCATCCATTCCAGCAACAAGTCTCTACATCCATACCAATATTCAAATATCTCAGACCAAGTCTTTGGCATATAATCTTTCCTATTTTCAAACCCAAATTTTTCTGCTCCTCCTACCCTCATAAATCCATTATTTCGTAATGCCGCCTCAAAACAACGTATTACCAAAGGCATATATTCTTCACCTTCATTCACGAATTCTTTCAAAGTATCCAGGCGTTCTTCCAAATTTACCTCTGTTCCAGCAAGGCTTATATGGAATAGTTGAATTAATTGTCCTGTAGCATTATTGCCAACTTCCTCATTTTCAGCCAATGCTAATCGTGCCATCATCAACACTCCATCATGGTAACTTTCGTGGGCAAAGCATAAACGCTCCAAAGCCCATACTACATTCCGCCTTACATCACCAACAACCCGTTCTCTCAGCCAAGCGATATCCTTGTATCCAAGCAATTTCCGTAAATGTGTAGCTATGGCAGCTGGGTTCACGGTACTCATGGCGAGGAAAAGTTCAGAACCCAAGCCAGAACATAAGTTCTCCTCGTCGAAAAAAGGGTCGTTGATGTCTGCATTAACCAGTTGCCCTACCATTTTAAATGCTTCCTTGTTACCAGACATCTGCTGTATGTGCTTACAGAAGCCTTCGCTGATGGCTGTTTGTACAATTTGTGGCTGCTTTTTAATGTCCTCAATAAGTTCTTTGAAATGTATTCGTGAATTGCACACATATTTAAACCACTCGGCAGTCAGCCAGACAGCTAATGGGAATGGCCTTACATAAAGCCACTTGCCTTGTATATCAATCAGTGTCGGATGGTATTTCTTCACGATATTTACCGCGATACTCCTCCGCTCTTCATATTCCATTCCGTTAAGTGGCGTTACGTGATTGTGCCCTAACAGATATGCAAAGCCCCCATGTGTTGCATCTTCATAAGGGAAGGGCAAGCAAAGTGATAATGTTTGCCAAATCTTTTTTTCCTCTTCTTCTTTATTAGGTGTAAGGTTTAGTAACTTCGGCATCAGATGCGTCACATCCTCGGGACTAGCAATTTTGTTATTGTTGTATGCCTTAACAAGTTCTATCGCCATTTGGGGATATCCCCCTGCTAACTGTTTGATACCCGAAATGTCATATTTATTCTGTTCATCCTCATGCAGTGCCTCACTAATATAGTGTCCTATGCTCTCCTCCATGTCTTGAGGTCTTAACTTAATCACGGGGAAAGTGTTTATACGTTCAAGTTCTTCATTGAAATAGTCATGATGAGCAAAAATCAATCGAAATAAGTTGTTGTATTGATCTCTGATACTGATAATTTCCGTAACAAGTTCCATTGGGCAGTCATCCACGATGATAATTCCATCACTTTCGGGATTATCTTTCAGTATTTGCTTCAACTCACCCATCAGTTTCTCTCGGTTACCATTAAATTTCGTATAGTATCGGTTTGGTTCGCGTTCTGTCTCCTTGAAAGCCTCATAAATCAGTTTTGACTTACCCATTCCCGATAATGCTGTCAACAGCAGCGTTGAAGTATCATCGTCCCTCAGTTGGTCGATAATCTCTTTCGTCTTATCGTTTTCTATAAAGTAACCAGTCTGATTCAGATTATAATCGGATTTGTCTAATAGATTTAACAGTTGACGGCTATCAACGTCTAGAGCCACACCGGTGTCGGCAATAAACATATATTCACGACTGTCGACAATGGAGTCCAACAATCCGCTTGGAATAAAATTGGATGAAGGCATACAGATAAACTCGTTGTTGTTCCCATCAAATCTACCTACTTTCGACATATAGGCAACCATATACAGTACGTCGTCCGTACCTTGATAGAAGATACCTCCTCCAGATGTTCCTTCAAAGTTTATTTTAGGATTTAAATTTTGAAACTGAAGTTGAATATCTGTACTTGCCCAACTTTTTTCCCCTCGTTTTACAACATCGTAGATTTTCAGAGAAGTGTCGTCTTTATGAAAACCACTGAGGATTGCTTGGCCGGGGATGTCTGTTATCAATAGCCGTACTCGGTCGAGTCCTGACGTGGGCATGCCGTTGGTTTTTATCACACGCAATACGGCGGCATCACCTTCTTCTGGATTATTGTAGTAAATCACTTCATCTACAGCCAAAAGGAATGTCTGGCTGTTCCTCATAAGCGAGACACCTATTTGCTCTTTGTCAAAAGGTCCATCCTTGGTGTTTTTTTCTATTACATGTGCAGCAGTAAGGACATAAAGGGTCTCTCCGACAGAAACGATAGTGCCCGACCCTTCGTTGTTATTAGAACACACAATCTTAACTGTCACCTTTCTTAGATCTTTTATATTTGCTCGTGTCAGATTCATAGTTCTGTGGTATTATCGTGCACTTCAAAATTCCATTTTTCACATTCGCCTTCATTTAAAAAAGGAATACCATTTGTTTCAATCAGTTCTAATTTATAATTAAAATACAAATGTACTTTTGTGTCCATGTTCCTTTTCGTATGACATAAAATATGAGCAATTGTAGTTCTATCGGGGTGATTGGAACTTCCGTTGCCTCCGTTGGTCGATATAATAAACTTATCACATTGGATAATGTCCAATAAACTATTGCTTGTATTGTTTCTACTTCCATGATGCGACACCTTTACGAAATCAACGACTAATGGGTTTTCTTCGGAGTAGCCTTTTTCCTCTCTCAGGTATCTCTCCACGTTCTGGGGATAGCTGTCGCCCAACATCAATATGCTCAGATTATCACACCTTAGGATAAAGGCTATACTCGCTGCATTTGCCAGTTCATTATCCTTCTTCAAATTAGGCTCTGGGGGTATTTCTTTTGCTAATTTATCGAGAGGTTTCTCTAGGTCTATCGTATCCTTCGGAGTTGCATTCAATAGCTGCCTCGCTTCATCTTTCTGTTTCTCTATGACCATCTTTATGACATCCTCTGTAGGTGATACCACTTCTATGCTGGCAAAAGGCCAATCAAACTCCATCCCCTCATGCAAATCATTACGCCAGACCATTCCATGTTGCTTTGCCAATTCATTCAACCTTACGGATAGTAGCATACCGTGTGCGGCAGTTGTATACTTACTCGCTGCCACCTCTACGTAACCTGCGCAGTTTGCCCATACCTCTTTAGCTGGTATCGTGTTATCGTCCAAGCATGTGTCTACCAACTGCAGAATACCACCAATATGGTCTTCATCATAATGGGTCAATACCATAAGGTCAGGAGTGCCCAACTCATTCAACTTGCGCTTTAGCTCAAACCCACAACTCCTTGGGCCACCATCAACAACGACTAATCCCTGAGTATCTCCACGAACGCATTCTATAATGAACGCATCGCCATGTTTTACAGGGAGAAAATAGATCTTACTCATTTATACCTTTGCATTTATTTTGGATCATCATTGGATTCTGTACGAAAAGGTAGTTCTTTGCCAAAAGCCTCCACTTCCTCTGCCACAACTTTCTTTAGTTCTTCCTGCGGAACAATCAACTGATAGTCCGCCACACCAATAGGCTTGCCCATATCTTCCAATGCCAGTTCCACTTCCACACGATCTTTCTCGGCACACAGAATTATGCCGATAGAACGGTTTTCATCATCTCTCCGCTCCAAGCGGTCAAGCAATGACAAGTAGTAATTCATCTTGCCTGCATATTCTGGCTTAAACTCACCTATCTTCAAGTCAATGGCGACAAGACAATGTAATCCGCGATGAAAGAAAAGCATATCTACCTTACTCCGCTTTCCACTGTATTCAAGTACATGCTGATTGCCAATGTAGGTGAAGCCTTTGCCTAGTTCCAAAAGGAATTGCTTTACTTTTTCTACCAATCGAGTTTCAAGTTCTGTTTCTAAAATTGGGTTTTTGACACCAAGGAATCCAAGATTATAACCGCTTCTGAATACCTCATTGGCAAACATAGCCTGTGTAGCGGGCAGAGTCTGCTCGAAATTGTTATCGGAATGGTCATTCTTTATTATGTGCATTTTTAGAGAGATGGCACTGGATAGAAGTTCACGATTCCATCCTTTTGAAATGATTTCCTGTGCATAGTATAAAATAGCATTGTCATCTTCTCCAAACTTCCGCATCAAGGTCAGTATATGTCCCCATGGTAAAACTGCGACAGCCTGTCGCAGTTTTGGCCCACTGTTACAAAAACGCTCATAGAATTTTTTCATATCCCACAGATTTCTTGGGGAAACACCCATCTGAGGATAGCGCTGCTTTAAGTCATAAGACAAACGATTGACCACACCACTTCCGTGCCTGCTCTCAACTTTTCTATCGTGAAGTAATTTCCCTATTTCCCAATGAGTTGTACCAATGGCAGAACACACGGTTGTTGCCACCATAGCTCTAGTTCTGTCAATAACTGCGACAGCCTGTCGCAGAATTGCTTCATACTCTGATTCTTGGATTTGTACCATCATGCCCTCAATCTTTTCCAGTTATAAGTTCTCGTTTGTCGATATCAAGTAAAGTTGCAATTCTGTCTAACGTGTAAAGGTCTGGCTGGGACACATTGGTGCACCACTTGCTAACTGTAGACGGATTCTTCCCTAATTCCCCAGCAAGCCATTTGGCCGTCCGCTTCTTCTCAACGAGCACAACTTTTAAACGATTTAAATCACTCATTTGTAAATATTTTTAATTTAAACGCAAATATATACGAAATAACAAACAATAACATGGAATTTATTCAAATATATGAAACTATATTATTTCCATATCATCGACAAGTTGCTTCTAAGAAACATGCCGGCACTCATTTTCGAGCCAATCTCTTTGATTTCAATTATGGCTCATACCTTTTATAATGGTCGGGTAACTCAATCATTGACATACTTATCATATGACTGTATTAATTCTATTGCTTTTGAGTAATCACTTATTTGAATTCCAGACCCACCATTGCGATTCCTTATCTCTATTATTTCATTGTTTTCAACAATTAACTCTATCGCAGTGTAATCAAAATGCATTTCCATATAAGGCCGTGTCGGTATATAATAATGCTCACCATCATAATAGACTTCTGATGAAAGATTCATTAACATGAACAAATTAAGCATTTTATATAACTCGTCCGGGAATCTTTTCGTTTCATTTATATCCGGTTTCAAAATCCACGCTCCATAATCAATATCAAATTGTTTACAGATTGCAATAAACAAAAGCATTGGAGATGTTTTCGGGATTTGAAGATGCTGATTACTGTCTTTTATTGAAAAATACAGATTCTCTGTTGTAACAATCTTCTCGCAATACCTAATCCTTTCCACAATCTTCCGCAAATTATACATATATGCACGGCCTTTTTGCTCTGACAACTGCATAATTTCAGAGGCGAGGAGATTGGCTATTACATCACTTTTTAGATACTCGTAGATGCAGTCTTTCAGGTACTCATGCATCTTGCTCCGCAAGGAGTATCTGAAAACTTTTCCCGACGAGAATTTACTGATATAGCCGTTAAAATCAGTCTTTTCGCCATAGAGGTGATGATATATGTTTTCGATGTTGTCATAGTCACAGACGACCAATATCTTGTCAAAATCAAACTTGTTGGTTTTGCCATCATCATATCCGTCCCATTGTGAAAAATGGGCAGAAAATATATTCAGTATCCGGAAAATATGTCCAGGGTCTATCCTGTCTAGATCTTCTATCACTAATGCTATCTTTCGTTTGTTGTCTTTTAGTCTATTGACCAAATCGCAAATCAGGCGGGATATAGGATCAAATTCATAGATTGTTCCTTTTTCATTCTCAAATTCATCCAGATATTTATTCAATATATTTCTATTCGACCTTCTGAATGATTTATACTGGTTAAATATACTTTTTATTGTCTTTGCGATATCTTTAGGAGAAAACTGTATCCCATTGCCGAAAATACCTATTCTAATATCTGGGATACAGTCTATTATGTCATCACTGCTTTTAAAAATGACTTCTTTTATAATCTGGAGATTTGGTTTGGTAAAGGAGTGAAGTATAGAATCATCCAACGCAAGTATGCCCAATAATATGTCTCTTTTTATATACTCAAATATATCTTTGTTCTCACATGCCTGATAATTGGTCGGATATAATGTTATAATATCATATTCTCCAGAAATTGCCTTCCGAAATTCATTAAGAAGGAAACTTTTGCCTTCTCCGAAAGGTGCCGACAATATACTACGCCTGTTATTCTCAAAACAATGTTTGAACCGCTCTATTTCGGCATCCAATGGTATGACTCTTTCGTTATCCATTATTCGTACTATTTATAAAAAACAAATGTAGAGAAAATATCCGTTTTTAATATGGGAACAGCATTCGTCCATAGATCATTTGCGTAAAGCCTCACATTTACTTTTCTGCAAAGTTACGGGGTAAAACGGACAAGCTGCAAGGCCGGGCCTGCGGTTTTGCACACAATCTCCACCCCTCATGCTTCGGGTAGTATTCTGCGCAAAAGTCTTGCATGAAGTCCGTTCTGACCCCGGTGTCCTGAAAGCAAAAAATAAATGTTTCACCTTTAATTTTTTGCAATATGGATAATCTTTCTTTCCCTCAGATTACCGTCAGCTACAAGGACGCTGACTCTTCCAGAAGAACACTGATTCGTTCTTCAAAGGACTCTTATAATATCCTGCGGAACATTTACGAGGACTGCATGCAGCACCACGAGGAGTGCTGGGTGATGTTCCTGAACAACTCCGGCAAACTGCTCGGCGTATCCTGCGTATCCAAAAGCGGCATAAACGCCGCTCTCGTGGATATACGGATTATCCTCCAGACGGCACTGGTGTCACATGCGACAAGCATCATCCTCTCGCACAACCATCCGTCAGGGAACAGTGTGGCCTCCAAAACAGACAACAGTCTTACCAGCAGACTGAAGAAGGCCTGTGAGACACTTGACATACAGCTTCTGGATCATATAATACTCACAGAAGACAGTTATCTGAGCTATTCTGACGAAGGGATGCTGTAAGGCTCCCTTTTTTTGTTCGCACTCTCATGCTGTTTTTTTTATTCCCATTCCCGTCTCTTCCTCCGTCCTCCTCCACCTGCCGCCTTCATTGCCGCTCCGTGCGGTTTATGTTCAGGTGCAAAGGTATTTCCGGGATTTCAACGGGCATACAAGGTCGGGCCTGCGGTTTTTGAAAAAATCTCCACGCCTCCGGGTAGTATTTGTTTCAAAAAACCTTGTATCCCCTAATCCCTGCCTTTTGAAGCACCTGAAACATAAACATACCGAAGCGACCGGAAGACGCATAAAAAAATGTCGGAGGACGGAAATACGGGAAAGACGAAACAAACACCCAAAGCTCTCGAATCCGCATAAAAAATAAAAAAGGATATGGCAACGAAAAGGCATTCAAGAACGGCAGCGCAGCAATGCAGGTACTACGAGGTGGACAATATCTTCTGGTACATGGCAGAGACCTACATCAACGGCAATTTCAGCACATTCCGAGAACTATACAAGGAGTTGTGCAAGGATGCGAGACGGGACTTCATAGACTTCCTGCTCAGTGAGGTAGAGCCAGTCTATTGGAGAGAAATTCTGAAAGAGACCATTTGACAACCACATAAAAGACAAGGATATGAAATCAACGGAACATTTCAAGAGGACGATACATGCCTATCTGCAACAGAGGGCATCGGAGGACAGACTGTTTGCGGAATCCTACCGCAAGGAGGGGAAGAACATCGACGACTGCATCACATACATTCTGAACGAGGTTCAGCGGAGCGGTTGCAACGGCTTTACAGATGGCGAGATATATTCCATGGCAGTCCATTATTATGACGAGAACGATATTGAAGTCGGCAACCCCGTTTCCTGCCAAGTGAGTGTAAATCACATTGTGGAACTGACTGAAGAGGAAAAGGCGGAGGCGAGACAGAGAGCCGTGGAGCAGTACCAGCAGGCTGAACTCCGCAGGATGCAGGAACGCCACAAGAGGCCTACAGCCAAACAAGAGACACAAGTACAACCCAACCTATTCAATTTCTGATTATGAAACCGAGAACAAGCATACAGAGAGAAGTCGCACGATTGAGCAGGAGACTGCCCGCAATATCCGAAACGCAGAAGGCATACGCCTACCGCCATTGTTTCAAGCATTTCGGAAGAAGAACGACAAAGGGTATAATACATTGTACCGAGTGCGGACATTCGTGGAAAGGGGAACACACCCTTGCAGACACGATATGCGGCTGCAAATGTCCGCATTGCGGTATGGAGTTGGAGGTGTTGGACACCCGAAAGAGGGTGTTCGGCTACAATGAGTATTTCTCAATCATAACCACCTGCAAACAATACCAGGTGATACGATTCTTCTTTGTCAAGGCATTTTTCAAGATGAGACAGCCTGCACAATACTCCATCTGCGAAGTGGTGCAGAGGTGGATTGCGCCTGACGGAAAGACCGAGACCGTTGCCCGATTGCGCAGAATGTCTCTGTTCTATTATGACTTGTGGGCGGAGTACAGCGGAATGGAGATACGCAGTAACAAAAAGCATCGTGCGTATGACATAACTCCATATTGCACCTATCCGAGACAGAGGATAATTCCCGAAATAAGTAGAAACGGATTTCGGGGCGAGTTCCACGACATCCGGCCATATGACCTTTTTACGGCTATTCTCTCCAATCCGAAAGCGGAGACATTGCTGAAGACAGGACAATATCAGATGCTGAACTACTGCCTGCGCTACTCATTCGATATGGAAAAGTATTGGGCATCAATAAAGATATGTATCCGAAACGGCCATATCATCAAGGACGGCTCAATGTGGAGAGACATGATAGACCTGCTCCACCACTTCGGCATGGACACGAACAGCCCGAAGTACGTCTGTCCGTCCGACATCAAGGCCGAACACGACAGACTGGTACGGAAACGCGACCGACAGAGGGAACGGGAGGAATTGGCGAAGCGCAGACGGGAAACGGAGAAGCATGAGGACGAGTACCGCAAACTCAAAAGCAGGTTCTTCGGCATCCTCATCACGGACGGCACACTCAACATACGGGTATTGGAGAGCGTGGCTGAATTTGCGGAAGAAGGTATGGCAATGCGCCATTGCGTATGGTCCAACAATTATTACCTAAAGAAAGACTCCCTCATCCTTTCCGCCACCATTGACGGGAAGCGCATAGAGACGGTGGAGGTATCACTTAAGACATTCAAGGTGGTGCAGAGCCGTGGAGTATGCAACGAGAACACGGAATACCATGACCGCATCATCAGTCTTGTGGACAGCAATATGAGCCTTATCCGCAAGCGGATGAGAACAAAGAAAGCATCATGATATAATTGTTGAATTTTAACCGACAGAAAATGGGAACATACAGAGTACATACCCGATTCGTCATATCGGGGACATTTGAGGTAAATGCCTCATCAGAAGCGGATGCACAGAAGAAAGTCAAGCGGTTTTGCGGAATTTCAGCAGCATGGAATCCTTACAGCACTTTACCCGAAAGGGTGTCTTATCGATTCAGTCGCTATCCCGTCAAGGAAATAACACAAGTAACAATCAAAAAGAAAAGACAATGAGAACGACCTATCAGACGATAATCGTCAAGTTCAAGGAATCCATAACGGAGCTGAACGGCATTTTCAGCGATACGCAGTCATGGGGTGCTACAACACTCAAAGAGTGGATAGACGGCTATGAAAGCACCCGTTTTACACAGACTGACAGCCATACGGCAGTCATAACGAGCGAGTACAATATGGAACATGTAAAGGAATGGCTTGACAAGCATACTGCATTTGACAGATTAAATGAATATTGACACTGCGGTGGCAGATTTT
>ERZ779889.3154-NODE-3154-length-12391-cov-2.776751_pt1 | contig 12391 bp, 9 predicted proteins | sample MGYA00511030_ERZ779889 | MGnify/ENA primary metagenome ERZ779889 (study PRJEB29588, sample SAMEA2160616) | human gut metagenome | biome: human gut; feature: human-associated habitat; material: faeces | place: Denmark | collected 2008/2010 ...
AGAACGTATTTATATCGTTGCGTTCAGAAACGATATTGCGCCGAAAGAATTTACCTTCCCGACTAAAACCGACGATACTAAACGTATTCGCGATATTATGGAAGAAAACCCCGTTCCCGCGAAATATTATCTCAGCACCTGCTATATGGACACTCTTATCAGACATAAAGAACGTCACGCGGCGAAAGGACACGGTTTCGGATACGAAATTCGAGATCTCGACGATGTTTCGGGAGCAATCGTTTGCGGCGGTATGGGCAGAGAAAGAAATTTGATCATAGATAAAAGACAGACGAATTTAACGCCTACCACCCACATTAAGGGAGAAATCAACAAAGACGGCATCCGAAAAATGACTCCGAGAGAATGGGCGAGATTGCAAGGCTTTCCAGACGATTACAAACTCGTTTTAGCGGATGTCCACCTTTACAAACAATTCGGAAACAGCGTAACGGTTCCCGTAATACAAGCAATAGCGGAAAAAATCAAAGAGGTACTCGATAAAAATGACTGAATCGATAAAGGGAAAGAAACTGAATAAAGGCGAATGGGCGGAATTTTACGTTATGTTGAAATTGCTCGGCGAAGGCAAATTATATACCGCGGACAAGTTACTGCAAAAAAATTATAAGAGTTATCTCGATATTTTAAAAGTAATTCGCCAAGAATGCGCGAGTCAAGTTTTAGAATATATCATCGACGAAGAAAAATCTACGGTTACAATTAAACCGCAAGATTCCAAAGAAGTATTTGCCGTTATTCCCACAAGCGAATTTAACGAAAATGCCACAACTTTATTCGATAATATCAAAAAAGCACGCGGCAATTCCGTTCCCGCTCCCGATTCGGTATGCGATTTTGCAAGCGTAATATATGTAAGCAAACCGAAAGCACCCGCCGTTCAGGCATTGAAAAAACAATTTGGCGGCAAAAATGATATATTTATCGAAGTAAGAGACGGACAAACCGCCATCGTGTCCATATTGGGCTTTTCGATTAAATCGAAATTCGGACAAAACCCTACTCTTTTTAATGCCGGTTCTTCTTCTCAATATCTTTATAAACTTACCGGTTGCAACGACGCAATGATGGAAGAATTTAACGCGATATCGGAAAAAGACGGTCGCGGTTGGTCAAAATGCAAGGAATATTTATCAAGTCATTTAGTATCGACCGAGTTCGCAAAAACGCAAAATCCCATTTATGCAAACAATTTATTTCTTATCAGAGAATCGATGGCTAAAATTATGGCTTGGTGCGTAAAAGACAGATTGCTTTCCGCCAACGACAACCATAACGTAAAAGAAACGGTAGAAAGAATGGCGGAAGAAAATCCGCTTAACGTTACGAACCCGCAAGTTTATTACGAAAAGGCGTTAAAAGACTTTTTAATCGCAGGCTTTACGGGAATGACCGCGGGAAAAGTTTGGGACGGAAAAGAACAAGTCAACGGCGGATACATAGTCGTAATGGACGACGGCGACATTCTCTGCTATCACTCTAACGACAGAGAATCTTTCAGAGATTATTTGTACAGAAACACATTTTTTGAATATGTTAGCGCCGACAAATACGCGTGGAGTCGAATTCAGAAAATCGGCGGAGAATATTATTTACCGCTTAACGTGTCGGTCAGATTCAACTCAAAAACAAGATAATGCGAGTATGCAGTTTATTTTGCGGAATCGGCGGAATAGACCTTGCCTTTACGCAAGCCGGGCATGAAATTGTATGGGCTAACGATATAGATAAATACGCTTGTATGACCTATCGGCACAATTTCCCCGATGCGGTTTTGGTCGAAGGCGATATTCGCGCAATCGATAAACGCGATATTCCCGATTTCGATATACTTGCGGCAGGCTTTCCTTGCCAACCGTTTTCGGTTTGCGGAAAACAAAAAGGATTTTCGGACGAACGCGGAAATTTGTTCTTTGAAATCGGAAAAGTAATCGATGCGAAACACCCGTCCATCGTATTTTTGGAGAATGTGGCAAATCTTACCGAACACGATCACGGTAAAACATTCAACGTTATTCATAACGAACTTGCGGGGCGCGGATATTTTATTCGCTACCTGATTGCAGACGCTTGCGATTACGGCATTCCCCAACATAGAACGAGAACCTATATCGTTGCATTTTCGGACAGAACCGCCTGTGAAATATTTGCGTTTCCGGAAAAAGTTCCGCTCGAAAAACGAATAACAGATATTATCGACGTAACCGTAAAAGCGGACGATAAATATTACTATTCGCCCGTTTCGGCAAAGTATCAACGTTTAGGTCGATATATTGCCGACGAAAAGCAGTTGTATCGATTTGCGGATTACGGTATTCAATCGAGTAAAGACGGCATATCGTTTACGCTCAAAGCGAATATGGGAACGTATTATGACCGTGTACCGATTATAAAGGATAATTTCGGCATACGAAATATCACGCCGGCGGAATGTCTTGCTTTGCAAGGTTTCCCGAAAAACTTCTCTTTTCCCCTTATCGTTCCCGAGAAAGAACAATACAAACAAGCGGGAAATACAGTGTGCGTAGAAATAATACAACAATTTTTAATAAAACAAACTAATCAATGATTGACAAAAAGGAGATAGATAATCATGTCAATGAATCCAATTTTTTCGCAAAAACTGAAACTTATAGGCGTTGTGATAACAAAGGAAAACATATGTGATCTTATTTCTACGTTATCAAAATACTACGGCGAACACAAAATCAAAGTTTCTTATAAAAACGGGTTGATTATTGATGACTTGTCGATGGATACATTTAAAAATTATGATTTTAAAAATGCAAAACTAGAAACGATAGAAGTTTCCGGTCAAGATAAAGACTTTGAGTCGCGTTATTCGATAGAAAAAAATTTTGACGATTTTTATGAAATTAAATTTAGTCATACAGAAAAAGATAAACACACTTTAATAGAAAAAGATATTAGTGATTGGCTTCACAAAACGGAAGACAAGCGTTTCTTGCGAGTGTTTTGCAACAGTTGGATCGCGTCTTTATTTTACGGTCTAGTTATTGCAATAGCTTTTCTTTTATCGGTTTGGAAAGCGGATGTTTCTTTTAATGACAAAACGATTCTTTCGGCATCGTTAATTCCAATTCCGTTTTTTATCGGTTGGTTTATAAAAATATTTGTTAAAAAATTTTTCCCTATTACTGAAATCGATATAGGAATAAATAACGCAAAAAAATATAGAGGTTTAGGGTGGAGCGTTATTAGCCTTATAATTATTCCATTACTTTTATCAATTATTTTATGACATACAATACAAACGCTTAATACAAAGTTTTGAATTGTTAATAATATAGGAGAATATCGATGAAAGCGGTAATATATGCGCGGTTTAGTTCGGACAAGCAGAACGAAGCAAGTATCGAAGGTCAGCTTCGCGAGTGTATGCAGTATGCCGAATATAACGGCATGCAAGTCATCGGCAATTACATAGATCGCGCATTTTCTGCTAAAACAGATCACCGTCCCGAATTTCAGCACATGATTAAGGACAGTTATAAAAATCTGTTCGATATCGTTCTTGTGTGGAAATTAGATAGATTTTCGCGCGACCGTTACGATTCCGCTCATTATAAGCGAATATTAAAAAAGAACGGCGTGCGCGTCATCTCGGCGACGGAAGCTATATCCGAAAGTCCGGAAGGAATTTTGCTTGAATCGCTGCTTGAGGGGTTTAAGCGTTCAAATGGACACAATAAATCTATATTAAGATAAAAGCAGCCTGAATCAATGTAAAAATGCAGAATAATCCCAATAGATACAACAAAGTTTGAGAAGTCCGAAATTTTTGGGCTTCTCAAGTTTCAATAAATATCTATGCAGTTCTTGCAAAATCCGCCCGTTTGTGCTAAACTATAAACGGGTACAAACTTAATATTCACATAACGGATACGATAAGGCATTTCGTATCTCTATTTTCCGTTATGTGAAAGTTTGTACTCAGAAATCGGAGATACTTTATGCAGGGCGTGTCTTCGGTTGAAGGCACGCTTTTTAATATGAAGCCTTGCAAAATTTTTGGAGGCACAAAATGAAACGAAAACTATTTTTTGTACTATTAACCTTTATAATGGTTGTGTCTTGTGCTATAGGTCTTGTAGCCTGCGGAGGGAACAATGAAAAAGGCGGTTCTTCAGTAAACGGTACTTATTACCTGTACGAAAATGAAGCGCTTGATAAAACACAGTACATAACACTTAACAACGGAAATTGGACTGATGATGACGATGAAAACGGTACTTATACATTGAATGGTTCGGCTATCATTTTCTACGCTGAAATTTTGGGCAGCAAAGAAGAACTTTACAGTGGCACTATCAAAGACGGAGTTCTTACGCTCAATATTATGGGGGCGGATGTTGTTTATTGCAAGGACAGTCCTTCGAAACCAACAGATCCTGACAAGCCTGTTGAAAAAACTCTTAACTTCAAGTTAAGCGGTGATAATTCTTACTACATTGTTACAGGTATCGGTGGACTTTCAGGTGCAATAACTGTGCCTGAAACATATCAGAATAAGCCCGTACAACAAATTGCGGAAAGCGCGTTTGACGGCGGGCAGATGACCATACATTTCCCGGGCACAGGCAGCTTGAACAGCAATCATATTGCCGCAAAGCATAACTGCCATTGGCGCAAACGCATTTGCTGATTGTTCCAATCTTGCTTCTGCCGAACTTCCCGAAGGTTTGACGGTTATTCCTGAGAGCGCCTTTTCAGGCTGCGGAAAACTTACGAAAATAACCATTCCTTCTTCTGTTCGTAAAATCGAAAAAGACGCTTTTTCCGATTGCGATACGCTTGCGGATATTTACTATCTCGGCACAGTTTCCGATTGGAGCGAAATCCAATTTAATTACTATCAAAGCGGCAATGGTATAAATTTTTCTAATCCGCTGTATATTGCTGAAAATCTGTATATCGACAATGAAGTTGTTACCGATATAACGATCGATTCCGCAAGTGTCATCGCGCCGACGGCGTTTATCAATTATGACAAACTGAAAAACGTAACCATCGATATAGGCGGCAATATAAGTGAGTATGCGTTTTACCGCTGTGAAAATTTGGAAACGATCCATCTTAATTCTACAGCGACAATCGGTGACTACGCATTTTTCCGTTGCGGTAAATTAGCGGAAGTGAATATTTCGGACACAACCACAAAAATAGGCTATGCGGCTTTCGGATACTGCACCGCGTTGCAAGGTTTGACAACGGGTGATGGCATCATAGAAATCGGCGATTATGCCTTTGAAAATTGCACCTCTTTGCAGTTCGCTGTTTTGGGAAATGCTGTGACCGATATCGGCGATTGTGCGTTTACTTCTTGTCAGAGTTTGAGTGATTTGACGTTCGGCAACAGCCTTTCAATGATCGGTGAAATGGCGTTTTATATGTGCGACAATTTGACGGAAGTAATATTCCCTGCCTCGTTAATGTACATTGGCGAGCAAGCGTTCGGTTATCTTACAAGCGCAGTTTTTGAAAGCCCTTCGGGTTGGTCGATAGGGGACAAAAACAATACAGAACTTTCCGAAGAAACGCTTAAAGATTCGCAGGAAGCAGCAAAATTACTAACGACTTCCATTTTTCATGGCGGGTATTACGAGAACTATTGGCAAGTAGACACGCTTATTTATACTTTAAGCAGCGACGGCACATATTACTCCGTAAAAAACAACGGAACAAAAACACGCACGAATGTGGTCATACCCTCGGAATATAAGGGGAAACCCGTTACACAAATACAAGATTACGCTTTTAAGGATTGCGTTTCCATGCGTAGTATTACAATTCCAGACAGTATAACGAAAATCGAAAGATATTCGTTCAGTGGCTGTAATTCGATAGAAACTGCTACCATACCCGCGTACGCAATTAGCTATATTCCTCAAAACAATCTGAATACGGTTGTAATTACAAGCGGTGATAGTATCGGAGATCAGGCGTTCTATAATTGCAGCAGTCTTACGAGCGTGACGATTCCCGACAGCGTGACGAGTATCGGAGCGCAGGCATTCCATAATTGCAGCAATCTTGTGAGCGTAACGATTCCTGACAGTGTGACGAGTATCGGAGAGTCTGTGTTCAGAGATTGCAGCAATCTTACGGGCGTGACCATTCCCGACGGCGTGACAAGTATCGGAGATGATACATTCCATAATTGCAGCAGTCTTACGAGCGTGACAATTCCCGACGGCGTGACAAGTATCGGAGATTCGGCATTTTATAATTGTAACAGTCTTATGAGCGTGACGATCGGAAACAGCGTTACGAGCATCGGAGAGCAGGCGTTCTATGATTGCAGCCGTCTTACGAACGTGACGATTCCCGACAGCGTGACGAGTATCGGAGATTCGGCATTTTATAATTGCACTTCGCTTACGAGCGTGACGATCGGAAACGGCGTGACGAGCATTGAATATGGAGCATTCTATAATTGCACTTCGCTTAAAAAAATATATTTAACGGATATAGCGGCGTGGTGCGGGATTTCTTTTCCTGATGAGTTTGATCCCTTCCGTTATGGAGCGGCACTGTACTTAAACGGTGAACTAGTAACAAAACTTGTTGTCCCCGACAGTGTGACGAATATCGGTAGTTATGCGTTCTATGGTTGCAACAGTCTTACGAGCGTAACGATTAGCAACGGCGTGATGAGTATCGGAGATTATGCGTTCTATAATTGCAGCAATCTTACGAGCGTAACGATTGGTAACGGCGTGACGAGTATCGGAGATTATGCGTTCACGGATTGCAAAAACCTTACGAGTGTGACGATTCCCGACCGCGTGACGAGTATCGGTACGGGTGTTTTCACTGATACAGCATATTTTAGTGATTCAAATAATTGGACAAACGGTGTCTTGTTTATAGGAAATCATTTAATAAGGGCGGATGCATCATTGTCCGGAGAATATACCATTAAAGCAGGTACGCTTACTATTGCCGGTTCTGCGTTCAGTTATTGCAGCAATCTTACGAGCGTGACAATTCCCGACAGCGTTACGAGTATCGGAGAGCAGGCGTTCTATAATTGCAGCAATCTTACGGGCGTGTCGATTTCTGACAGTGTGACGAGTATCGGAGATTCTGCGTTCTATGGTTGCAACAGTCTTACGGGCGTGACGATTCCTGACAGCGTGACGAGTATCGGAAATTCTGCGTTCTATGATTGCAGCAGTCTTACGAGCGTGACGATTCCTGGCAGCGTGACGAGTATCGGAAATTCTGCGTTCTATGGTTGCAAATTGCTGGAAACAGTATATTGGAATGCAAATAATTGTACAACAGCAGGTTCCTTTAACTCTCCGATCTTTGGGAATTGTACCAACTTGGAAACTGTTTCTATAGGAGATAATGTCAGTACGATTCCTAGTTATGCGTTCAAGGATTGCAGCGGTCTTACGAGCGTGACGATTCCTGACTGCGTGATGGGTATCGGAGATTCTGCGTTCTATAATTGCAGCAATCTTACGAGCGTAACGATTGGCAACGGAGTGACGAGCATCGGTGATTCTGCGTTCTATGATTGCAGCAATCTTACGAGCGTGACGATCGGAAACGGCGTGACGAGTATCGGAGATTATGCGTTCAGAGATTGCAGCAATCTTACGAGCGTGACGATTCCTGACAACGTGACGAGTATCGGAGACTATGCGTTCTATAATTGCAGCAGTCTTACGAGCGTGACGATTCCTGACAGTGTTGCGAGTATCGGAGAGCAGGCGTTCTATAAATGCAGCCGACTTACAAGCGTGACATTTGAAAATACAAGCGGCTGGTGGCGTTCCACTTCAGACTTGGCGACAAGCGGAATAAACATTTCAAGCAGTTCTCTTGCCAATCCTTCCACTGCGGCAACCTATCTGACTTCGACCTATTGCGGATACTATTGGAAACGCGGTTAGAATCAGTTTAACACCCGTTTTCAGGATAAAAACAAAAATTTAATACAGTTCATTAAGGCAGAGCCGCCCCGTTTTTGCGGGGCGGCGTTGATTATTAGAAAACCATATTGAACAAAAACAACTCAAATTTAATAAAACGCGCATAAAAACAGCTCCTTACTTGGCTACCACTTGTAAGGGGCTGTTTTTTTGTTTGTCTTGCTTTATAAAAAGCAGATGAAATCTTCAATACAGAGGCTCCGATTTTGCCGTTCTCCGGGCTTCTAAGTGAGGAACTGTGCCGGCAAGCAAAATATTTAAGAAATTATAAAAACACTACCCCCAAAAAGCTGCTTTACGTGGCTATTAAGTGAAGGGACTTTTCCGTATTGTATGAAATAAGATAAATTTTTGAAAGAACGTCAAAGTTTTGCCCCGTATTTGTCGGGTAATTATGAGGGGGAATTTTTCAGAACATCTCGCCACGCGGCACAAAAAAACAGCTTATAAAAATGAAAGGAGGCGTACTGCCCCTTAGAGTTATTTTGCCCATCGAAAAATTTGTAAAATTTTCAGAAGGATGTAAACTTTTAGCCTTCTTGCTTGGATACCTATTGAGGGGATTTTATCAGATGCATTCTTAATCAAAATCAGGAGGAAAGTTATGAGCAACCAAAGAACAATCAGACCGCCGTGATCGTGAAACCAAACAGAAAGTAAAAGCCGTAAAACGGCAAGCAAAATACGAGCGAGCCTTTTGAGCTTGACGAAGAAGTATAGCCCACTATACTTCGTTCCGAAGTTTAGTGGGCTCTGCGAGGCTTTTTAACAGGAAAAAATCAAAGGAGAAAAATTTATAAGCTATTTAGTTTGTCACATGGAAAAATATCACAAGACGGACATTGCGCCCGTCGAACAAGAAAACGAGCGAGATGAGAGCTATCCTGCCAACAATCTGCAAATAGACTGCACTCGTACCCGAAACAATTACAACGTCATTAAGCGACAATGCTCTTACACGCAGCACATCAACCGCAGAATAGCGGAACTCGACTTGCCAACAAAGGTGCGAAAGGACGCCGTGCTTATGTGTTCTTTCGTCGTGGGTTCGGACAGAGAATTTTTCAAAAGTTTATCAGTACAGGAACAGGAAAAATTCTTTGCCGATTGCACTCGGTTCTTTGCGGACAGATACGGCGAAGAGAATATTATTTCCGCCGTAGTCCACATGGACGAAACCACGCCGCACTTGCATCTGAACTTAATACCGATTGCTGACGGCAGGCTCTGCGCTAAAACGCTGTTTGACCGTAAAGAGTTGCAATCACTGCAAACAGGCCTGTATGAAGCTGTTGGAATGAAATGGAACTTGCAACGCGGCAAGGAAGGAAGTCAGGCGAAGCACCTCTCCACGGCAGAGTATAAGGCGAAGAAAATCGTCGAACAAGCGCGCGGGGAAGCGAGCGGCATTCTCGCAGAGGCCGATCAAAAAGCGGAGCGCAAAGTGCAGATTGCCAGACTTCACGCGGACGGCATTGTATCACAGGCAGAACAGACGGCGGAAAAAGCCAAACGGCAAGCGCAGGAATATCTGGATGGTATTGTGCAAGGCATCGAGGCAGAGCGCAGCAAGCCCACACCGAAGCGAAAACGGCAGGCCGAGGAAGAACTTTCCGTTCTTCGTACCGAGAATGCTGCCTTGCGTCGATCGAAAGAAATTGCCGATCGCGACCGCAGCGACTTGTTCGAGCAGTTGCAGAAAGCCGAGCGCCGCGCCAAAGGTAAGGAACAGGCGTTCGGAATGGTGAGCGATATGCTTGCCTCCTATCCGGACGAGTTCGACGCCTTGTTAAACAAATCGCGACAGAAGAAAACGGAGCCCTGTTATAAAGGTAACAGCCGTGGCAACGACCGCGGCGGCAAGTAACAAAGGAACAAAAAACTGACCGCGGCGCAGGTGTCCTATCGGAGAAAATGAGTAAGAGGATTGAAAGAGCGTATGCGGCAGAAGCACGGGAAAAAGTCCGTATGAAACTGAAACGCGTACAATGGCGCGAGAGGAGAAAAAATTATGAAAAAACCATTGACCTAACTATAAAAACGGAGGAAAATGAATCACGGGAAAAACAATGCAGCAAATGAGTGCGGAGTTCGGCTTTGCACCCACCTCTATGAGTGAATATGAGATCGGGGGAAGAAAATACATCGTTGTGAGCCATTATGTCGGAAACAAGGACTTCAAAAAGGTGTTCGACGATCTGGCTTTCAGTCAGGTGCTTGCGGATATGCAAAATTCCGTAAGGTGATTTGTATCGGGCGGCTTGAAATTTTCGGTGTGCCGTGCTATAATCATGGCACATTGAAAATTCAGGCTGCTTTGATTCGAAGGAGTAAAAGAATGCAATCAAAGCAAAACAACAAAGACTACATTGTCGGAATGTATGTAAGACTCAGCCGCGACGACGAGCGCGCAGGAGAATCGCTCTCTATCGAAAACCAAAAAGCCATTCTTTCGGAGTATATCGAGACGCAGGGTTGGACGCTCCACGACATCTATGTGGATGACGGTATTTCGGGAACGACGTTTGAAAGGCCGGGCGTTAAGAGATTGCTTGAAGACGCGCAACAAGGCGTCATCAATACGATTCTTGTAAAAGACATGAGCCGTTTCGGAAGAAACTATATCATGGTCGGGCAGTATCTCGATTACGTCTTCCCCTCGTTCGGCATACGGTTTGTGGCACTTTCGGACAACATCGACACGGAGAACAAGGATACCCCCGCGATGGACATGATGCCGATCACCAACGTATTCAACGAATGGTGGGCGGCAACTACGAGTAAGAAGCTGCGCGCCGTCCGCGTTAAGAATGCTAAGGAAGGCAAAAACGGAATGTCTCATGCGCCATACGGCTATATTCTCGGAACGGATGAAAAGCGCACGCTGCAAGTCAATCCGGAGACTGCGACTATTGTCAGACGTATCTTTGAGATGCGTGCGAGCGGTATGACGCCGAGAAAGATCGCGGATATTCTCAACGTGGAAAAAGTTCTTACGCCCAACGATTACAGAATTGCAACGACGGGCATCAACGGCGTGCGGAATTCTTCGCATCTGTGGCATACGACCGTATTGAGAACGCTTTTGAACAATCAGGCTTACATCGGCAATTTAGTCCAGCACAAGTCGACTACAATTTCATATAAAAACCACAAGTGGCAACGCCGCCCCGAAGAAGAATGGATCCTTGTCGAAAACGCGCACGAGGCTATCATCTCGAAAGAGTTATGGGATAAGGTTAAGGAAGTCGAAAAAGCCGTAGGACACGGAAAGCATACCGCGAGAGGCTATATGCACCCGTTGTCGGGACTGATGTTCTGTGCAGACTGCGGTGCGAAAATGCGGCTGGGTTGGAATACGACGTACATAAAACGGCTTGGCAGAGAAAACACGTATTTCAACTTTAACTGCGGAACAAAGTCGCGTATGGGCTCGTCAGCCTGTTTCAGTCATTTTATCCCCGTACCTGTTTTGGAACAGATCGTAAAACAAGACGTTGCGGCAAAAGCCAAGATGATCATCGGGCGTGAAGCGGAATTCAAACAGCGGTATTTACAGCGCCAGACGACTCTTGCTGACACCAATCAAGCTGAGGTCAAGAAAGAGCTGAAAAAAGCCGAAAAGCGATCGCGTGAACTCGACAAGCTGATCGAAGCCGCATTTGAAGAGAAAGTCGCAGGAAAGATACCCGAAAGCGTGTGTATTAAGTTGATCGAAAAGTACGCCGCCGAACAGACGGAACTGCAAGAAAAGATGGTTTCACTTAACGACGGGCTTAAAGAAGTAACACAAGCCAAGACGGACGTGGACGAATTTATTCGCAGACTGAAACTGTACTTTGATTCTCCCACGCTGACGCGAGAGATGTGTTTGGCACTCTTCGACAGGCTCATCATTGGAGGCAAAGAAACTGTCACGGGCAAGCCGCAGGAGATCCACATCTACTATAAGATCGACATCGACTCGGTTCTATCTGTCTGACAACTTAAAACCCTAAAATAAGTTTTATGTCCATTTGACTTATTAGAAGGTATGAACCAATATTACAGCGAGGAATTATCTCAAAAGACAAGGCGCGGTCAAAAAGAAACTCGACTGAAAGGTTTACACTGCGCCGGTAAACTAAATTACGGCTATTACACCGAAAAGAAAAAGGTGTTTATCCACGAAGAAGAAGGTCCTATCGTCAAAGAAATATTTGAAAGATATGCCGCAGGTGAACGCGGTAATGAAATCGCTATAAGTTTTGCCGAACGCGGTATACTCTATCGCGGTAAGCCGTTCAGCGCGGCAAACATTTACGTTATTCTTCACGGCGAAAAATACACGGGAAAATACACGTTGCACGGCGAGGTTTACGATAATATTTATCCGAAAATCATCGAACCGGAGCTATTCGAGC
>ERZ779889.3158-NODE-3158-length-12371-cov-14.403378_pt1 | contig 12371 bp, 11 predicted proteins | sample MGYA00511030_ERZ779889 | MGnify/ENA primary metagenome ERZ779889 (study PRJEB29588, sample SAMEA2160616) | human gut metagenome | biome: human gut; feature: human-associated habitat; material: faeces | place: Denmark | collected 2008/2010 ...
AACATAGCAGCCATTTGTATTAGACTGCAAAGTTGCAAAATCAAGTCCGTTTCATCTCAAGAAGCCACGTAATTGACTATATTTCAATAATTTCAAAGAACCATTTATCAACTTTTACGGGACAGTAGTGTAATGACATCAACAAAATAATCTCATACAAAAAAGAGATTGAAATAATCTCTATACAAAATTCATAGCGATGAGAATTTTGTTGCTACCCAAAAACTGTGATCATAAAAGGGATAGCCCCAAAAGCAATCGAAACAATTGCTGATCATGCAGAATGGCTCGGACATAAATCTGTCTGTCGACAGATATTAATGGATTTTTCATCTGAAAATCATTACAACTAAATAATATCATCGAATAAAGTTTTACGGCCATGCCGCGAATTGGCATAGGGAGCACACATATTTGCAGCATATTTCAGAAAATGAGGGATGAATAACGCTATCTTTTTAGATTTCGACGGAGTACTGAATGCCTTTTATTATCCGAAGCAATTGGCGGATCGCGGACAGGCATGGAGGGATCGGTTCGGAGTATTGTTTGCTCCGGAATGTATCGCTCAACTGGGGCGTATCATCGAGGCTACCGACGCACATATCATCATCTCTTCCTCCTGGAAAATTCCGTTTGAAGGAGAAACGGATGAGACGGTATTGAACTGTCTGAAGGGAATGTGGGAAAACCGCCAATATCCCGGTCGGATTGACGGAGCAATTCCCAACCTGACCTTCCAGGATATTTTGGATATGCATTGCGACGGCGATTTTATATGTCACAAGGGATTTGAGATTGAACAATGGTTGAGACAACATCCCGAATGTACCTCCTATGTGATACTTGATGACGAAGAGATTGCCCTACCCAAACACGAATCTCATTTTGTCCGAACCGGCAGAATGATTGGGTTACAAAAGAAAGATGCAGATCAGGCTATCGACATATTGTTGCATGATTGATATTTACAATGAAAATATTTAACTTCACTATTCAGAATTCGGATTATAAAACTACTGACATGAATACATTGGAGCTGAAATCCGTAGCCGAATTGCAAAATCTGGCATTTTACATTCCCGATTACCAGCGTGGATACCGTTGGACACGACGGCAAGTAGAAGATCTGCTGAATGACATTTTCGAGTTCAGCCAAAAAGAGAATGCCGGCATCTACTGCCTGCAACCTTTGGTGGTTATCAAAAAATCATCAGAGGAGCAACTGTTGGACAGGGTGCACGCAGCCAAAGACCTGGATGAAGTAAAACGCATTTTGAACGGACAATGGGAAGTTGTAGACGGACAGCAACGTCTGACAACAATACGCCTGATTTTGGAGGTACTGAACTGTCCTTGTTATGATATTACATATCAAACAAGAGAAAATAGTGCTGAGTTTCTGAATACAATTACAACGAAAGGAGAAAAGGACGCGAAAACCAATATCGACTTTTATCGCATTTACGAGGCTTACAAAAAAATCGATGAATGGCTAAAGGAAATTGACGGAAAGCAAAAAGAGCGCTTTCAAAATGTTTTGCTCAACCAAGTAAAATTTATATGGTACGAAACCCAAGAGAACCCCAAAGAGGTATTCACCCGGTTGAACATTGGAAAGATTTCGTTGACAAACGCCGAGTTAATTAAGGCCTTACTGTTGAACAAATCCAATTTTGACAGGCGCGACGATGATAAAATCAGACTTTGGCAACAGGAGATAGCCATGGAGTGGGACGTCATCGAATATGCGCTCCAATCCAATGAATTCTGGCTCTTTCTCAATGCCCCCGGCGATGAACGCCCCACGCGTATCGATTATGTTTTCGATATGATCTGCCGTTGCGACATGTTGGGATGCAAGGATGAGAAAGACACATCCGATGAATTCAGAACGTTCCGCTATTTCTACCACTATCTTGCCGTGCAGAAGCAGAAAGAAATTTCGTTGGCACAAGCTGTCCGCACTATTTGGGAAAAAGTACGGGAAATATTCCAGACCTTGCAAGAGTGGTTCGACGACATGGAAAACTGTATCACTATGTCGGTTATCTGATATGTATGGGCAGGAATATTGACGAAATCTACGAACATTGGAATGACTCTGATAATAAAGCCGGATTCATAGAAAAATACCTAACAGAAGAAATCAAGAAAACCATTCCATACAAGGATATAGAAAATACGGTTTACGAAGTCAAGCAGGAAGGCTCCCAATTTAAGGGTGGAAGCAAGACAAACTGTCGCCCCATCCTGTTGTTGCACAACCTGCAGACGGTCATCAATCAGAACAGGATATTGAGTGCCAATGCAAAGTACAAAAACGGAGTATTCTACAAGTTCCCATTCCATTTATACAAATTAGAAGGGTGGGATGTGGAGCACATCGACTCGAATACCGAAAATGGCTTGAACGATATCCCGTCGCAGCGTGAATGGTTGCTCAACGCCTATTTTGGTCTTCAAGACAAGACCCTTCGAGACCAAATTCAAAAATTTTTCAAGCAATACGCAGGTAAAGCTTACGAACAAAGTGAGGATTCAGCCAAACAGACGGCACGCGACGAGGCATTTACTGAACTGAAACATCAAATAGAAGATGTCGGTGGTAATGACCGATTGAGCCAGAATGAAAAGAACAAAATATGGAATTTCACCCTGCTGGATTCATCGACCAATCGGAGTTACGGCAACGCCATTTTCCCGGCCAAACGCAGGGTCATTATCGGCAAGGACCAAGGGAAAAAGTTCAATTCATCGACAATCGACGAGAATGGGCAAATTGTTCTCGGTTCAGCCGAAAATAGTCCCTCCGCGTTCATCCCACCCTGCACCAGATATGTATTCCTGAAATATTACAACACGGCCTCATTCGACCCCAATGTATGGACCCGGAACGATGCCGAGGCCTACAAAGACAACATAATAGAGGTCCTTAAAAATTTTCTGTCATGAGCAAGAACAACGATAAGGTTTCATTCTGGAAACTTCTGAGCGAGAAAAAGATAATCATACCCATTATCCAACGCGATTATGCCCAGGGACGGGAAAGCCAGGAGTTTTTGCGCGAACGTTTTCTCGGGCAGTTGTTCGACGCCCTGAAGGACAACGCCAATCCTCTGGTGCTTGACTTCGTGTATGGCAGCGTGGAAAACAATACGCTCTATCCACTGGACGGCCAGCAACGTCTTACTACTCTATGGCTGCTTCACTGGTATCTGGCATTGTGCGCCGGAACGTTGTCTGAAGACAAGAAGGTGCTTGAAAGATTTTCCTACGAGACGCGAATCTCTTCCAGAACATTCTGCCAGAAACTTTGCAGCGTCACCCAGTCCTATCAGCCGCAGACGCACGGTATAGCCACCTTTGTACGCAACCAAACCTGGTTCTACTCGGCCTACGAGCAGGATCCGACCATCCAGTCGATGCTGCGCATGCTGAATGGGACGGATATTTCGGACAGCAACAAGATGGATATTACCGACGGCATTGAAGAATACTGTATCAAAACAGGCCTTACAAAAGAAAAGGCTAAAGAGCTGCTGAAGCGATTAAAGGGTGAGGATGCCCCCATCAGTTTCTACCTGTTGAGCATGGAAGACAAGAACATGCCGCTCACCGACGATCTTTATATTAAGATGAACGCACGTGGCAAGGTGCTGACAGACTTCGAGAATTTCAAGGTGGACCTTCTGAAATACAAGTTATCAAGCGGGAAATGCCTTATCCCGGAAAACGATATGAGCAATGAAAGTTTCAGCCTGCTTCTGGATACCCGATGGACGGACCTGTTTTGGCGCTATCATTCGACGGACTGCCATATCGACGAGATATACATGAGTTTTCTCAACCGCTTCTTTCTTAACTGGTACATCGCCAATAAGGACGAGAGTGCGGATAAGGTAATATCCAGCGACCTCTACAAAGTACTGTCGGCGGCCGAAATCGGGAAAGGCTCCCACTACCGCTACCTAAGTATCTCCATCTACGAACCGGTACTTACCGGCGAGTGTATAGAAGCTCTCAGCAAGTGTCTCAATCGCATGTGCGATCTTTATAATAATGCAAAAGGAGATAACAAACAGAAACTACAGGCAATAAACCCACTTTTCATGCCCTATTGGGAAGAAGTGGCCGAGAATGGGGAGAGCGACAAGGCAAACAAAATCTTCAGCTTCATTCCCCGATATGTAACAGATGACAATACGAATACCCCTGTTTCAATCACTCTGAAGCAACAAGTCGTTTTTCATGCCATTTGCGTTTATCTTACCAACTGCGAGAAGGTCGAAACGGAAAATTTGAAGGATTGGATGCATTTTGTCTGGAATATGGTAGAAAACAGTTACCTGGACAGCAAACAGAGTGTCGGTGCCATTCGGTTTTTCGACAAGGAACTCAACAAGCTACCGAAGATAGAGAACCACATAGCACCAGATCCAGATATAGCCTGCAAAGATATTATTGCTTATCTGGCCGCGCTAAACGAGGGACAGATAAATGACGTATTCGGCCGCAGACAACTGCTCGAAGAAATCGCAAAAGCCAAACAAATTAAACAAGATCCCGCCTGGAAAGATACAATTCATGAAGCCGAAAAGACAGCCTTCTTCAAAGGGGCCATTACTTTTCTGTTCAACAACGAAAAGGGCGAAACGGATTGGAACAATTTCGATACGAAATGGAGAACTGCCAAAAAACTGTTCGACAAAGGCGGAGTTAAGGCCGACAAGATAGTGAATGCCATGCAGACTCTATACAGCTACTGCAATGATAATGATTGGGACTCACAATTCAATAAGGATGCCAAAATATTCAACGGTAAAGCAAATACCTGGAAAGATCAGATTCTGACAAAGGTGGTTGGAGACAACAAATATGTATATGCAGAGCCGGTTCACCATCTGTTGATGGGAGAAGGTCCTTCGACAGAGCGGAAGTCAGACAGACGGCTGCGGCTATTGTCCAGCAGATCCTTGATCGAACATCTTGTAAAGGAAAACCCCAAAGGTCAGGACATGTACATACGATACCCTCATGATTCTTTATACTACTGTGGAAGGAAATACGGAGTCATGTTGAGTTATGAAAAACGTGACAAATGTCTGAATAAATTGCTGGAAAACAACAAAATAGAACTTATATCAGATTGGAATAAGAAGATAGATATAGGAAAGGACGAATATGGAGACGAAGATGTCGTATTCTGGGGCGATTTGAATATCAACTTTGTCTATTATCCGGAGAACGGAGAACCTTTGCATCTGCAATGGTACCAAGGAGGCAGCTCGGCAGAGTATGAGATTTATCTGATGAATGAGGATTGGACATACAAAATACGCCCTACTCCTCTTGAGGATGAAAAAGGCGATCAAAAGCGACTTTACTGTTTCAACCTCCATATTGACGAATCGTCCGGCAAATCGTTGGCAGACCAATTCTGCAAACAAGTAGAAACAGAATTTGCGGAATTTATAAAATAATCATTATGTAACAGACTATAAATGAGAGGTAAAATCGAGAATCCGGCTTATTCAGCCGGATTCTTCTTTAATTGCAATACGATTACAAAGCCGGAGCATGCCTGCCCTTATAAGGACCGTTTGGATGCCGCGCACAGTTGGTTGCGGTCAGGGACGACATTGAGGGAAACTTTTGTCCACAGTATTCACAATAGAAGTTTGCCATGGATTAGAGAATTAAATGGGTTAAACAATATAACGTTTTTCTGTCAAATAGACATTTATTATTATTCTGATATTTTCATAATCTCGCTATTTCACAGAATTATTTTCGCTATCTCGGCACAAGCCAGTGCATCGGCCAGGGCGTGATGGTGATCCTTCAAATCGAAGCCGATGTGCCCGGCAACCGTATCCAGTCGGTGGTCAGGTAGTTCCGGAAATACTTTGCGCGATTGTCGGCACGTACAGAAAAATTCATACTCGGGATACGACATTCCGTAATATTCAAAAACACTGCGCAGACAACTTTCATCGAACGGACTGTTGTGTGCCACCAAAGGCAAACCCGTGAGAGCCGGAGCTATTTTCTGCCATACCACAGGAAAAGGGTCGGCTTGATTCGTATCGCGATGAGTCAGACCATGAATTTCCGTGGCCCAATCGCAATAATAATTCGGAACCGGCCGTATCAACTCATAAAACGTATCCGATACTCTCTGATTTTTCACTATCACAATCCCGACACTGCACACACTTTCGCGGTGGCTGTTGGCCGTTTCAAAATCTATTGCCGCAAAATCATTCATGTTATTCCGTTATGATGGTTCTACCTCAAAAAGCATGTCTGTCGTAATTCGATCGGTTGTATCATCCGACTCGAAACCCCATATCAGATCTTCCGAGCAAAGGTCGCGTATGGTACTTAATATTTGTTGGATTTCATCCAGTGTAACCCCCGGAGCCGCGGTTATACGCACTGCCATACGCCCACATGGTCTGATTTCATGTTCGGCAAAATGTGTCCGGATTTCAGCACAGAGGGCAGTTGCCGTATCGGCAGACAGTCTGCACACGGAAAACAATTTTGTGGAGCTTTCGCCCATCATTGTGAAAATATCCTCCAGATCTAAGGATATAACTGTCTGCTTCATTTCTTTTCTTGCAAATCTATCGACCGGATATGCCAAACGACAGCCCAATAAATAAGAAAATAAAATTTTAATCATTCAATTTTGTCTTTTCGAGCCCTGTGCCGCAATTCGACATATGCATATTTTATCTTTTACATACAAAAGTCTATAGCCAGCGTTGTAATCCGGCATGGATGTTTCTACTGAAACCCAGTCAGAAGAAAGAGGTTCATACCCTTGCATATTACCTGCCGGTTTCAGTCGCATTCAAGTTGAATAAGATACTTCCTGGCAGGGATAATTTACCCATACTATCCCTATTCAAGTGTTTTTTGATTAGGTTATTCCAACACAAGCATATTGCAGTCATCCAATGCAAGCCGCTGCCCCGGAATAATCGGAACCGCCCGATCGCTGTCCAACAGATATTCATTGCCGGAGTTCCGTTCGTTCCACTCGGCGAACGACACCGCATAAATACTGCTCTCCCATCCGTCGTAGGAATACTCGTTATATTCCTGAGCAAAATGCACGGCATACATGGTTCCGCTGACTACAGGGCATTGGGCCACGATAACGGATTGGGTCAACACCACCTGCATCCGGCAGCGGGCAACCAACCTCGTCGGGTTGGCTTTCACGCCGAAGGGGTGCTCCGACAGAACAACCCCTCCATTTGCCAGAATTCTGTCCTGCAAAGCTTTATTCGATTTGGGATAAACGATATCCAGACCCGACGCCACGATGGCAACCGTCTGTCCGCCCGCATCAAGGCAGCCGCGATGAGCGGCCGTATCGCATCCCTCGGCCAATCCGCTGATAACGACATGTCCAGCACCACCTATTTGCTCGGCCATGCGGCTTGCCGCAGCCAGTCCGTCCCTGTCTGCAGCACGGGAGCCTATGATTGTCACATTGTCTTCTCGGTTCAACAATTCCCTATTTCCCAACACATGGATGAGAGGAGGTGCATCATTTCCCAAACCGCAGAAATGGCGTGGATATTCATCGGCATAATACGGAATGGTCACGACGCCGGCTTTCGCCTGCCTTTCCAATATATATCGGGCCTTGTCCAATTCGCGGCGCGATTTTTGGGCAATCTCCCTCAAATATCCGTTTGTCTGAACATCTCCCGGCATTTGCTTCGGGATAGTTCCCTGCAATTGCAGAGCCAGCAACTCATCTACATGCGGCACGGATGCCAGCCACTCTGCCCTTCGTTTCTTATGCTGCTCCTGCAGTTCATTCATCTTGTTTACCCATTCATTCATTTTTCCGAATAATTTACGACTTCAAGACAAATGTATTTCTCGCCTCTGCCAAATCAGAACACATCCGGTTATAATTCTATTTAGCCTTGATTTGGCATATCCTGCGACGAACTTTGTATTGTCGGTTGCCTTGCAAGGTAACTTTTCATTGAATTCAAATAGAAGTATGACATTCCACAAACTACTCATGCAATATGACTTTGCTGAAATATATCCGATATTTGCCGCCTTATGGCAAAACAATGAACCAAAATCAGCCGGTCCTATCAACATGGACGGATGGAGAGAAACTTATTACAAGATTCGGACGTTGGACGATAAACCGTCCGGTTATTACATCTGCCTGAATTGCCGTTGGGAAGGGTGCAGCCCAATGGTTGACATGAACTGCCTCGTCTGCGAGAGGAAGAACGGCCGTCCAATCGGCCCGGTGGCACTCCATGCATCATGGTCCGAGATTTTGGGGATGGAGATTGTTGTGGATGCCGACGTGCGAATTACGCCGCAGGAACTGACGGCCGGGCTTCTATGGGAGATTACCTACTACGGAGGTTCGGAGAAGATGGTAAAAGCCAACATCGAAAAGCGGTTCTCATGCAACGGATCTTCCTTGTGCGATTGAACCTGCGAAAATACAGGAAAATGCAAGAACCGGCCGCTTATGCTGCAATTCATCATAAGCGGCTATTATTTTTGTCTGAAACCAAAATTCAACACCTATGACAAACAATAAAATCATTACGCTCGAACCTTCCGACCCGAGTTATCCGTGGATATTCCGTGCTATGGGCAAGGAGATGCCGCAGAAAATCTGGGCACATGGAGATGTCGGGTTATTGAAACATCCTCGGTTAGTGGCAGTAGCAGCCGCGCGAACGGACGATCAGAATGATTTCGCACAGATGTACGACATGGGCTTTAACTGTGTGGCGTACGACTATGTCATGGTCGGACTGGTTGCCGACATTGCGTTGCTTCGGGGCGCCACACTGCGCGGCAACAAGTGCATTGCCCTTCTTGCGTCCGGGTTGAATCGGATAGGTTCCATGATGAAACGATACCTTTGCGAGGATATTCTGAGCAATGGCGGCCTGTTGCTCTCCGTGCAGCCGCCGGAAGGGAAGTCCTCTCCGTCGCATACGAAGGCCTGCATCCGTTTGCAAGTCGCTTTGGCCAATCCGATTATCGTCATTCAACATACCCCGAGCAGCAATACGAGGTATGCAATGAAAATCGCCCGGAAATTCGGGAAAAGGCTTTTTACCTGTGGCAGCAACGATGGCCCGGCCTGCCAATCCCTGCTGACGGGCGGCGGTGCCGACGATATTTTCGATGCAACGGCGCCCTTGACGGCGGAGAATGAGCGTCGCCTGCTGCAGCTGGAGGAGGAGTGGCAGCGCATGCAGGCAGAGGAGCGGGCCAAAGAGATGGAAGAATGGGCCAGACATCCCGCCAGGGAGGGAATGTCCTATGCCTTCATGGCTGCCAACGATATTCATTGGGATCGGACTGAAAATGCGAACGATATGCGTGACAAGTCTGCCGCTACGGAAGACCGCTCGGCAGAGGTTTTTGAAAAAGAGATGGAAGCCGTATATCAAGAATACAAGTTATGGTGCAGGCACGGCATGTCGAAGGACGACTGGTCGGCATTTCAAAATCTGGTCTATCGCCGGGAGATGGCCGCATGGCAAACTTTCGTTTTTAACGGTGGTCTCGGATCGGACTTCGATGGGGAATTTATTTTTCCCATTCTCCGGTTCAAAATCGACCGGATGGCCGATTACTGGCGCCACTTCTCGCACTGCATGAATGGCGACTATGTCCTTTCCCAGTTGGAACTGGCAAGCCGGCTGCTGCAGATCATTATCAAAGAAGGGAATGAAGGCGAGGATATGGAACGCTTACCGGCCCGTGTCAACCTCCGCAATAAGGAACGTTTCAAAGTCCGACACCACGGAGGAGGGTTCTACTTGGGGGAAGAGCAGGAAGTCCGTTTCAATAAAGCCTTCTGCATCTTGTTCCGATTGCTGCAGGACAATATCCTCTGCTGGTGGGACTGACCCTCAGGAAACACCGGAGCACATTTTCAGTTAGTTTAAAACAAAAGCCACCATGTCGTGCGGCTTTTGTAACATGGTTCAAGCAATTACCAGCCTGTGCGGCCAATTCCAACCGACAATATTTAATGCACCCATACTCCGTGCAACTCCCGCTTCAGCCACTCTTTCATTACCGGATCGGGAATTACCACTTGGCGTTTCTCGATCTCGATAAGTTCTTTCTTGACCAACGCCCGCTTTACAATGCTGACATTGGCCGACGAGCCGAGTTGGTATTTCTGCAAAACCTCCTGCGTGGTAAACTCACTGTGAACCCCATCTATGACAGCTCGCAGGAAATTCATCTGATAGGTAGTAAGGCTTTCGGTCTGCTTCTCGAACAACGGCGTGTTCTGGTCGATAATATCTTGGTACGCTTCCTCGAAATCCTGCTGTGTTGCGACTTTGTCCGTATGAATCCATACCAGCCATGCCAACTGCTGCACATACGAAGAGTGATTGTCCACCCTTTGACAAATCTTCTCGGCCAGCTCTTCCGAGATATGTTTACCCGTAGCCTCGAAACGGCCGCAGATGTAGTCGATCCAATCCGGCGTGCCTATCTTCTGTAAATAGATGGCATCGCCGAACTTGTAAAACGGCAGGCTCTTTTTCTCGAACAGTTCGTTCATCAGATGTTTCTTGCTGCCGAACAGACAATAAGAGACCGATTTCTGCAATTGCCATACGGAACGCAGCCGCTTCTGGAAGGTCTTGGAATCCTTGAACTCGGCGATCTGCTGGAACTCGTCGATGCACACCACGATATTGCAGCCTTTCTTCTGCGCTATCTTTTCGGGAAGTTGCAGGATTTCATCAATGTCGTTGCTCTTGGGGTTCATTTCGAGCGATATGGAGAAGTCCGTCATCGGGTCCGTCCCTATCGAGATTTTGGGACTGATACGGGAAAGGAATAATTTGATATTCTCCAGCCATTCATCCACCTTCGAGGAGGTCTGTTTGAGAACGGCGGACGCAAAGGCACCGTAAAAATCCCGGTCGCTGCGGCACGAGAAAATGTCGATATAAACGATTTTCAATTTATCGGACTGTGCCAGGCGAGACGCTTTCTGCACCAAAGAGGTCTTTCCCCAGCGACGGGGCGAAATCAGCACCGTATTCACGCCGTGCCGGAAATTCAACAACAGGCGGTCCGTTTCTTTCTCCCGGTCGGTAAAGTTATCGCCCGAGGTCGCAACGCCGAATATAAAAGGTTTGTTCTCCATATATGCGCAAAATTATACAGCGCAAATATAAGTAATATTTTTATTACTAACAACGCTATTACTAATACAGGTATTATTACCGTTTTTAAGGCATAACTTGCATTGGCTACCTCATTCGAACTTTCGTGACATAATAGGATTCTCAAATACCCGACATTTGCCAATCCGGTTTATCTTCTGGCTTGCCCGTCTGCCAGTAATAAACCCTATGGGGTAGCCTAATACCCCTCCTACCGTTCGGCGGCGGGAGGAATGCCACACAATCTGCAAGCAGAGGCAGTCTCGTTGTCCAATGCTGGACTGATTATAAAGTGGCAAACAGGTTGGTATAGTTAGACATAGAATTGCCATCGGAGTTTCTCCGGCAACACGCACATCTGTTAAGCAATAAAAGAGGGAAAAGAAAGAAGAAACTGAACCCATTATATCCGAGTCAGGCAACATATTCCCGCAGCTTATTCAGAGATATTTTTCATTGGCAGGAGGACAAACATCGGAAGACTTGTTTCCTTTTATACAAGGCGGCAAAAGCCCGTATTTGGCTCAAACTTTCACCACCGATTTTCTTTCAGTTGTTTATCTGAAAACGGTTTAGTTTAGTTTTTCTCCCTTATATATAGATACTAAAGTAAACTAAAATATATATGGCCGGTCCGGTGCAAAGAACAATCCATGTTTCAGTCGAACAATCCGTTTACCAGATTGACCGCATCGTCCTTTTTCTGATTGATGATTTTGGCGTACACCTGTGTAATCTTCACGTCGGCATGACCGAGCAACTTCGAGGTTGTATAGAGGTCAGCGCCAAGCGTCAGCATCATCGTCGCAAACGTGTGACGGGCGGTATGAAATGAGAAACGTTTGTCTATGCCGGCCGCTTTCGCCCATGGTTTGAGCAGCAGGTTTATCATCGTTGGACTCGGTAAGTCGAAGACGTGGTCTTCCGCCATCTTGTCTCCTCGCTCCGGCATCCACTTTAACGCTTCTGGTGAAAGCGGCAAATAAATCGGCTCTTTGGTTTTCTGCATGGACACAGCAAGGCGATATTGACCTCTATCCACAAAAACATCTTTCCATCTCAAACCGATAATGTCGCTTATTCGCAATCCACAGAAGCAAGAGAACAAATAAGCCTGTTTTACGGCCTCATTCTTCATCGGAGTAGCAATCAGTG
>ERZ779889.3161-NODE-3161-length-12366-cov-5.106003_pt1 | contig 12366 bp, 11 predicted proteins | sample MGYA00511030_ERZ779889 | MGnify/ENA primary metagenome ERZ779889 (study PRJEB29588, sample SAMEA2160616) | human gut metagenome | biome: human gut; feature: human-associated habitat; material: faeces | place: Denmark | collected 2008/2010 ...
TTTGATTATATCATTTATTCCAGTGTTGGTGTTACAACTTTATTATACCATCTCAGTGTGGCAGGTGGCATAGCACTCCGACTTGTGGTGTATTACAAAGCCAAGAATGCCAAGAAGTTCCGGCAGGGTGTAGAATACGGTTCCGCAGGGTGGGGAAATGCCAAGGACATAGAACCATATATGGACTCTGTGTTTGAAAATAATGTCCTTCTGACACAGACAGAACGGCTGATGATGTCGGGTAGACCGAAAGAGCCGAAGTATGCAAGAAATAAAAACATTCTTGTTATCGGTGGTTCTGGTTCCGGTAAGACTCGCTTTTTTGTGAAGCCAAACCTGATGCAGATGCACTCGTCTTATGTTGTCACTGATCCTAAAGGTACGGTACTGGTGGAGTGCGGAAAAATGTTAAGAAGGGCAAGTACAAGATAAAAGTTTTGAATACCATAAACTTTGCTAAATCCATGCATTATAATCCTTTCGCCTACATTCGGAGCGAAAAGGATATTTTGAAACTTGTAAACACGATTATAGTCAACACCAAAGGAGAGGGACAGCAATCTGGTGAGGACTTCTGGGTCAAGGCTGAAAAGCTCTACTATACTGCGCTTATCGCTTATATCTGGTATGAAGCTCCGGAAGAGGAGCAGAATTTCGCAATGCTGATTGATATGATTGATGCCAGCGAAGCCAGAGAGGACGATGAGAACTTCAAAAATGCCGTAGATTTATTGTTTGAGGAGCTGGAAGCGGATAAACCCAATCATTTTGCATTAAGACAGTACAAAAAGTACAAACTTGCTGCCGGAAAGACAGCGAAATCAATCTTGATTAGCTGCGGTGCGAGGTTAGCACCATTTGATATTAAGGAGCTGCGTGACCTTATGGAATATGACGAGCTGGAGCTTGATACTCTGGGAGAGGAAAAGACAGCATTATTCGTTATTATTTCCGATACCGATGCCACATTTAATTTTGTGGTATCAATCATGTATTCACAGCTCTTTAACCTGCTTTGTGATAAAGCAGATGATGTTTATAACGGAAGGCTCCCGGTTCATGTGCGTATGCTCCTTGATGAGTTTGCGAACATCGGGCAGATTCCACAGTTTGAGAAGCTGATTGCTACAATCCGTAGCCGTGAAATATCAGCTTCTATTATTTTGCAGTCAAAATCCCAGCTCAAGGCGATTTATAAGGACAATGCAGACACCATAGAGGGCAACTGTGATACCACCTTATTCCTTGGAGGAAAGGAAAAGACCACTTTAAAAGAGTTGGCGGAAGTATTGGGTAAAGAGACGATTGACATTTATAATACCTCGGATACAAGAGGTACGAGCCAGTCCTACGGTCTGAATTATCAAAAGACCGGAAAAGAGCTTATGAGTCAGGATGAGATAGCAGTCATGGATGGCGGAAAATGTATCATGCAGCTTAGGGGCGTGAGACCTTTTTTCTCAGATAAGTTTGATATAACAAAGCACAAGCGGTACAAAGAGCTGTCCGATTTTGACCCGAAAAATACCTTTGACATTGAGGACTATGTGAAGCATCTGCATCGCATGAAAGTCACACCGGACACAGAGGTAAATGATGCCTTTGATTGTGGAGAAGTTGAGGGCGATACAACGAAATAGCGACTTTTGGACAGAATGTCTAAAGGTGCAGAACTGACAACTAAATATGGAACGATTAGCCTCTGGACATTGTGTCCAGAAGAAAAAATTAAGAGAAAGAACGAGGGAAAATCCTCTGCTCGTCAGAGAACTCGCATTTTCCTTCGGAAAACAAGGAGGATTATTAAAATGTCATTTTTTACAACAGCAGTAACAGGATTAAAGACGGTAGTAACCGCAATTGGAGCAGGTGTAGGTGTTTGGGGAGATATTAATCTCCTGGAGGGCTATGGTAATGATAATCCCGGTGCAAATGCTCATGTGCGGTAAAGAAGCGAACAATCAAAAACAAGAGATAGACTGCCAGCACCACACTATTCCGAACCAAAGACCAAAAGACAAGCATTATGGAAATGTGCATAACAGGTTATGGAATCATGGATAACTCTATTCACAGCACATGGAAAAGCTAAAGTGCAGCTTTCCCACGTCCTGCAAACAGAATTACCCACAATTCAACGAGATAGCCAGTTATACACATTCCCACAATGCCGATGACTACGAAATTCCTTTCATTCATCTATACCAAACATGATTGAAGTTGACAAAGTCTCTTTCAAATGATATAATTAAACTCAAAGTTTAATTATTTTCAGGAGGAAGAAATGGGACGAAGAAAAAAAGAACCGAAGAGTGTACATAGAGAAAAAATTGCTACTGCTGCGTCCGCATTGTTTATGGAAAAAGGCATAGCAGCAACATCTATGGATGATATTGCGAAAGCAGCTGGATACAGCAAGGCAACTTTGTATGTGTACTTTGAAAACAAAGAAGAAATTGTTGGTATTTTAGTGCTGAATAGCATGAAAAAACTCTATGATTACATAGCTTCTGCATTGACACAACAAGAAACAACAAAAGAAAGGTATGATTTTATTTGCCGTGGACTAATCCAGTATCAAGAAGAGTTTCCTTTCTATTTCAAAATGGTATTGGATAAAATCAATATTGATTTTGAAAGCCATGATTATCTGGTCGAAGAAAAAGAAACTTATCAAGTAGGTGAAGAAATAAATGAGAAAATAAAAGAGTTCATAGTATCCGGCATAGAGAAAGGTGATCTGCGCAACAATCTGGAAATTATGCCAACTATCTTTAATTTTTGGGGTATGCTATCCGGGATTATTCAACTAGCTGCAAACAAAGAAGAATATATCAAAAAAGCAATGGGATTATCAAAAAGCCAATTTTTAGAGCAAGGTTTTCAAATGTTATATTATTCTATTGCGTGTGGAGGGAATGGTTATGAGTGAGAAGAATATACTTGCGATTTTAGGAAGCCCTCATTCAAATGGAATGACTGCGGCTATGTTAGATTGTGCAATTCTTAAAGCTGAAAAAGTAGGCTATATAGTAACTAAAATCAATTTATACGAAAAAAATCTTTCTTACTGTAAAGGCTGCAGGGCGTGTATGAAAACACAAACTTGTATTCAAAAAGATGATATACAGGAAATTGTACATCTTATCCGTAAATGTCAAATAGTAATTCTTGCTGCTCCTGTTTACTGGGCGAATGTACCTGCCCCGGTTAAAAACTTATTTGACCGATTATTGGGAGCGGCTATAGAAGAAACAAATACCTTTCCTAAGCCACATCTGCAAGGTAAGAAATATTTGCTTCTGACTTCTTGCAATACTCCTTTCCCTTTTTCGTGGATATTCGGACAAAGTAAAGGTGCAATCCACAATATGAATGAATTTTTCAAGACAGCGGGTATGAAATCAATAGGAAAAATTGTATGTGCAGGCGCAGCAAATAAACAGGAACTGCCAAAGCAGACGGTCAAAAAGATTGAGAGGTGCTTGAAATGAAAATATCACGAAAAAAAATAATTTTGTCTATTGTTATATTCATTTTTACTATTGGCTTAATAGGGGGCGCAGTTTACTTAAAGAATGTTGCAGATTATAAACAAGCGGTAAAAGAAACCACTTTTGATGAAATAAATATTTCTGATGTTTCTGATGGAGTTTACATCGGAGAATATGATGTGAATTTTATATACGCAAAAGTGGAAGTAAGAGTACAAAATGGAGAAATCACAGATATTATCATATTGGAACATAGGCATGAACATGGAAAAGCTGCTGAAACCGTAATTAACGAAATTGTTGATGAACAGAGAATTGACGTTGATGCGGTATCAGGTGCAACAAATTCAAGTATCGTTATAAAGAAAGCTGTTGAAAATGCTCTGAAAAGTGGATTGTAGCATTTTAAATGTAACTGTAAACCAAGCACTGTTCTATGTGGTAGAAAGGGGGAATTTCCATGACCTGTACAGAAGAATATCAAGAACGCATCGAGTACACGTTCCATGCCTTTTGTAAAGTCGTTATCCGCAACGCCATGTATACAGCGTTAAGGACAAGGAGCAGGAAGAACAAAAGAGAAATATCCATTGATTACCTCACAGAAGAAAAGCACTACCCGTTAGGCACAGAAGATGAATATTTCATAGTACCGGAGCCGGACGAGCAATATATGCTTATCCTATGCGGCGACACCGTCCTGTTTGATAATGGTTTGAGATGTTCAAGCATTTTTGTAACATTCACACTGAAAAAAATCATTGATTGGAATATCTCTTTTCAAACGGTGTCATGTATCCATTTGATGAATGTGGACGTATATGATTGTAATAGGCATATACATAATCCAACGTGGGAGTATCTCAAAGTTTGTGTAAACCTTCAAACTGGTGTAAGATATAATTACTCAGTTTGGAGGTTTTTATTATGGCAAGAAGAAAAAGTGACACACCACAGAAAGCAGCAATGCGCGAAATGATGCAAGGATATCTGAGAGATAATGATATCAGCATTAAGAGCGGAACGGATGTGAATTCCATCATGAGAGACATGATGTCCGTTCTTTTGGAAGGGGCTCTCGACGAGGAACTTAACGAAGAATTAGGCTATTCTAAGTATGATTATCGGAATAAGGATACCGATAACAGCCGGAATGGACATTCAAAAAAGACCATGCATACCAGTTATGGTGATATGGATGTTGCCATTCCAAGAGACCGGAAAGGTGAGTATGAGCCGCGGTTGATTCAGAAATATCAAAACACCGTTACACAGGATATGGAAGAAAAAATTATATCCATGTATGCAAAAGGAATGACAACGGGAGATATCGAAGCACACCTGAAAGAACTTTATGATTTAGACATATCTGACAGTACCATAAGTCGTATTACAGATAAAATCATACCGCTGGTGAAAGAATGGCAGGAACGACCATTACAGGAAGTATATGCCGTTGTTTACATGGATGCCATCCATTACCATGTGCGTAGTGAAGGACGCATTGTAAAACGTGCTGTATATATTGCTCTGGGAATTGACCTGGAAGGGAAAAAAGATGTAATCGGCATGTATGTTGGTGAGAACGAGGGAGCAAAATTCTGGCTGTCCATTATCAACGGATTAAAAAATCGTGGTATACAGGACATATTGATTGCATGTGTTGACGGATTGAATGGCTTTCCCCAGGCGATTGAGGCAGTATATCCAGAAACGGAAATCCAGCAATGCATCATACATCAGATTCGGAATACAACCAAATATGTATCCTACAAAGATCTGAAAAAGCTTATGGCAGACCTGAAACTTGTTTATGCAGCACCAGATGAAGCTGCCGCATTAGAGGAACTGGAGTCGTTTGGAGAAAAATGGAACGGTAAGTATCCTAAAATTTATAAATCATGGAGTGACCGCTGGCCAACGCTTTCGACATATTTCAAATATCCGGATGAAGTTCGCAAACTCATTTATACGACAAATGCTATCGAAGGCTTCAACCGCCAGCTTCGTAAAGTAACCAAAAGCAAGACCGTATTCCCAAGCGATGACAGTCTGTTAAAAATGCTTTATCTGGCTACCATGGATATCACGAAAAAATGGACCGGGCGTCGCAGGGATTGGGCTCAAATACGCGCCCAGCTAGAAATATATTTCGAAGAACGATTGGAAAAATTGGAACCTTAAAAATCTGAGAACTTTTGCAGGTTCTATTTGACATACCCAATTTTTCTTGTATAATGCAGTTAAGAGCAGAGAACCAAAATCTGGTCTCTGCTCTTAGTAACTATCAACAAATCTTATATCAGTTTTTTGATTTTACACAAAACTTGAAACAGTCTCCCAATATCAAGTCTGACCGCTCCCGCCAAATATGCAACCTCATCATTTTTTTCAATATTTGAAATAAAATAGTTTATGCACTTCTGCTGGCGATACCAAAATAAACGAACTTCTCCGATCAATCGTTTTATATCCTCGATCTCTATTATTTCAATTATGTCTTCATATTTTTCAAGAAGTTCCCGATATTGCTTATTTATTTTTCTTAAAGGTTCAATTTCTATCATGACTATTCCTCCTGCATTTGCTCTTCATAATAAAAATCTGGCAAATCAATATACTCAGAAATCTGATGAAATACTTTTTTTATGAGCATTTCACAATCATCTTCAACACTACGTAAATTTTGTTCTGCATAATAATCTGGCACTGTATGGTAATTATGCACCGGATTATCACATATCAACATTGTAGACTCCCTAATTGCTCCCCAAAAACCATGTGTAAAATTTGTTCCATACTCATAATACATTTCATACAATAATTCTTCACCACACGCAGAAAATTTTTTACTAATGTTAGTATGATCAAAATACCCAAAACTCGTATTAACGAAGGACTCATCCATATCTTCATTTACAAGTAACTCCATAAATTTTTGTTCTAGTTGAGAATTGTCAGAAATTGGATATTTTTTCTTCTCTAATCTTTGCCATCACTAATTTGTATTTTCCAATTCCATATGCCTTAAATCTTTCGTAAACATCTGGAATATCTTCTTCTTGAGTCATAATATATTTCATATTTATATATGTCTCTAGCATTGTTCTAAATAATATCCGCCCACTTACATCATTCTGGAGATTTTTCTCAACTATTTCTTTATAAATCTTAAATATGTAGCAAACGAGTCCCATGATCACGGCATACTTAGTTTCCATCTTTTTATCTTCATTCGTAGAAGCAATATAGTCAATACTCTTTTCTATTTTTCCAAAAAAATCCATGTTTTTTTCTCCTTCCCATACTATTGTCAATGGATTGCAATCAGTTATTTCACCCAATTTTTCCCACACCAATTTTGAAAAATCATTATTGCTATATGAACCGCATAATCCCTGAAAAGTAGAACGAATAACCGATCTATATTTTCCCATAACTTCTTCTCTATGATTATGTTTATAATAATTTGTCAATGCATCTGGCAATAAACTATTATTACTTGAAATGTGTAAAATCCCGCACTCAACATAAAACCAGTCAACTACGAAACAAATATCCGTTGTCAATTTATCATGAAATTTATCGCATTGTTTAATCACATCAAATATGTTTGATATAAAATCATCAATATTTGCCGAAAAATCAAAAAAACAATTATAAAACACCTCATCAATATCTGGGGTAATTACAACTGTAAATGGAGATAAAACTTCACTCGGCACATGACTAGAAACTATTTTCCAAAACAATTTCCTCTTTTCCATATCCAATTGAATTATTTTCGAGAAATGGGACACACATATTTTATTCTCCTGCAAATCATTTATTATTTTATATAACTGTTCCAAATCATCTTTTCTACCAAGTTCATTTATTATTAAACCAATCCAAAGAAACTCCGGCAACCAACTTTTAGACCAACTGGTTATTCTTAAAGACTTTCCCAGACCATCTGGTTCTGTATATGGAGTATATAATGTATCTCCTTTTTTTACATGACTTGTAAGTTTAATCCTATCCATGGTATTTTCCCCTTTATTCTGGTTTTGGTTGATTTAAACTGAGATTTATAGATGTAATCTTCAGTTATTTATCTCAAATTGTAATTCAACAAACAGTGCTACAGTGCGTAAATCAATCAACAAAAATCAATATTACTTAGTCGTGTGTTATGTACCTTCGTGATGAAAATCATATTCCGATACAAAAGGTTGTAAAACAAACATTATTATAAGCACCGTTTCAATCATCTGTATGAGTTTGCTCATATCATTCTGATTTTTTATAGCTAGTAAAATTTCTTCATAGAAATCAAAGAAAATCTGTACAACATTTAACAACTCACTATTGTCTTCATCTGCTTCATCAATCATTTTATTTACGACATCTTCTATCAATAGGAAATCCTTCCACAGCAAAGTAATCTGTCCAATCAGCGATTCTATGAAGGAAGTCAGACTACCAAGACACCTTTCATCGACCGACACTTGTAAAACTTGTTGATAACGCTGAATATACAACTTCATCTCACCCAATTTTCCCATGGAATCATTCCATGCGTTTAAAATATCGCTTGCATTAATTTCTTCTACCAATGCAGGCTCTATTTCACAAGGAAATAGTGGCTTTGCTATTTCGGATTCTTCTGCATCTAAAAGTTTATAGAATGGAATGGAATACGCTACAGGAGAATATACACCAGAAAAAGTTGGGAGGTACGCAAGTTCCAGTGATTGTATTTCCGAGTACCATCTATCACTTGACTGCAAAATACTATCCTTAAATACCTCCCTAATTCCCATAACAATTCTGGTATATTCATTTTCAAGTGTATTACTATCATCCATTTTATAATCTGCAAGAATATAAGCGTATTTCTCACCTTTAAAAAGTGTACCATTCACAGCAGTAACTGCCTTTGAAAGTGTATCTTCAAAATAGTTTGTTCCTTTGCGATATTTTTGCTTTGCATCATAAGCAATAGCATAACCTTTTGGTTGATTATTCAGCACATGACACCAGATATTAACTAAAGTAAGAACATTTTCAAGTTCATATTTTGCAAAATTATCACCAAGTGAACTATAATTTGAAAACAATAAATCATACTCTTCCTGAAAGTCCACAAGAGTTTTTGCCGCAGAATACAAATTATACATTGCAAGTCTCGGGTTTTTAACAGTATTAATATCTTGCTTATTAAGCCGTACACGCAAAACTTCAATAAATTGATTATAAAATTTGTCAAATGAGGAGTATACATCATTCAAGCATTTCCTAAACTTCTCATACTTGCCAACTGAGAGCAATTGACGCATTGTAAAATATTCTGCAACGGGACTTTTTGCGTTACTTTCAGAATATAGACAGTATGGATCTACAGTAAAATACGGAAGGCGATTTTCAGCGAAAGTATGCCTTCTAAACGCTTTTAGTAGATCATCAATCCGTCCTCCCCTCCCAGTCGTATATTTGCCTTTCTTATATACATCATCAATAAGCTTAATTGTTTCGATAACCAGATCGTTAACATTCGTTCTTATCTCATCAATCTCAGCCACATATTGTTGCCATGTAGTAGGACGCAGACTGTAATCTATTCGAATTTTTGTCCACCCATTTAATTCAGACACCCATGCGTTTGGACGATTACTTTTATGGATATGAAGCTTATAATCCAACGCTTGGATTCCCAAATCCTGAAGAAGATCAACACCGACTAATTCAATATCAATATACTCCTTGTTTGGATATAGTTGCTTTAAGAGATCCAGCATTTTAATTCGCCAATACTGATTTGAACTTGGTATGCTCTCAGAATAACCAGATTCTGCTTGTAAAGGTGGAATAAATTTACAAGATACCTCATCGTTTGTAACAGAAAAAGTGAGAACATGCATCTCAGAGATAATCTTTTCAACTGTTACCTCCACAGCTATCTGATAACTTTTTTTCAATGCAGGGTGTTCAAAAAGCCCACGTATTGCATCAGAAGATGCTTGAAGCTCACCTGCACATACACTGGCAACAATTTCGTCAGATTGAAACGGTAATGTAACATCAATCCCACGCTTTGCCATCCAAAATAATGAATATCCAAATGATGATCGTTCCGTATCTGTATCAGGCAATACTGATGATGGCACAATACAATTTTTCATAAAACAATCCGTTGCTTGATAATGAATGCAAAGCGAAGTAAGAGATTCCTTAACCTCGTCAATGGCATTCTGTAATTCCACTTTATTTAACCAAGAAAAATCTTTCATTTCATCCGCGAGCAACTTATCTGATTGTTCAATACCCGAAAGATCAAGCGGCAAAAAACATAGCCACCCCTTACCACGTTTTTCAACAAGGGAACGAATAAATGCCATGTTGCTATCTACATATCGTTTTGCATCTAACCAAAGCATTGACCTAATAGCATTAGCATATCCTATCCAATCACGAAACATATTTTGTGAAAGTCGCTGCACATCTTTGATGTTATATTCATTCCAAGAAAAATAGTCCAACAAAACTACCCTTACATTTTGTGAAGAAATACAAGATAAAGCCTTGAATACAATGTCACTATCACTATTACAAATCTGATCATGTAGTGCATTAAAAACAATTTGAGCACGTACCGGATGAAGTGCTTCAAGTTTATTCTCATCGACTACTCTAATAAAATACTCATCTTTCAAACGCCTGATAGCTGCTTGCATTGTAGGGCACTGGATTTCATTTTTAACTGCATTCAGATTAACAGCACACCCTAACCGTCCTGCATAACAAATCAATTGAAGCAATTCTAACCACTCATCTGAAACGCCTTCCTGCAGCAATGCATCAATTTGATCCAGAAGTCGCTGAGCCAAAGTCTGATTATTTGTCAACAAATATACAAACTCAATCAACGGACCTTGCCCACCAAAAGATTGCCATGCTTCTTCGAAAGTTCTATGTTCTGCATGAGGCTGTGTTTCAGTAAAACAATTATAAATTTTTTCAGCTTCTTCTTTTGATAAAATCAATTCAACAATCCCATATTGAATTGCCTTTCCGCTAATCGGTGTTCGGTTATAATCCTCATCTCGAATAGAAATAAGAACAGGAGTAGTCAGTCCACGTGATTGTAACTCTTGTAGCAAAAATGCCCAAAGTGTCTCACCTGGTTGTACATCAATATAAATGATTATCTTTTCATTGTGCTTACCAAGCGCATCTAATGCTGCAACCAAATTCTGCGCTTGTTTTTCATTTGCAATAGATCGAACACAAAATACGCACCCCTCAGGATATGTATCAATTAGATATCGGTAGCATAGAGTAGATTTCCCCTGTCCTGAAACTCCTTTAAGAATTACCACCCCTTTATTGTTGATTACCGTTTGTATTTCATTAATCCAATAGTTCCGCTTAAAATCTAGATTATTACGAATATGCGTAGGATGTGCAGAAACGCCTTGCGAATACTCATATTTTAATTGTTCCTGATTATAATTCAGCTGCAATTCACGCAAACATACAAGCGATTTATTATACTCTTTGTAAAAACCATCAATTGCAGCAATGCTTGTTCCGATTTCATGGATTTTGTCTTGCCATATTTTCAAAGTAGTATATCCTTTACTCTTAGAAAGTACAGAAATATACTGAATCAATAATTCTTTTGCCAATTCGGGAGCAGACATTACCGGAACATAGCCGCCGATCTGAGTACGAATATTCGCATCCAAATCATCAAGACAAGCTTTTTCAAAACACAAAGACTCAATTAACCACTCTGCTTCCGATTCAAACAAACCATGCTTCTCCATGAGTCTCTTTGCCAAAGATTCCTTAGCTTTCTTATTACCACTTTGTATTTCCTGAAGTTCAGTTCCAAGTTCATTAAAATAGACAACTTTAATGCACCTAAAAGAGGGATTCTGATTATGCAAACTGCACATACGATTAAAGAATCCATCTCCTCCCTTGGACGTTTTGGTTGAAGCAAGGCTTGAAAGTGTTAGATCAGCGGATACATTTTTAACCTGAACAGCTTCTATTACAACACCGTCCTTTTTAATTACCAAATCCTCAATATCTTCCGGATAGTACTCGTACCCACCTTTATCCGAAATCAGCCTAGATGCAATATATAGTGTTTGTGATGAGAAGCCTTTCCATGCAGCTTGGGCACCTACATCAGACCTTGAAAAAACGCACATAACATTTTCACCTTCTTCTTTTTGCTACCATCAGTTTTCTTCATTAAGTAAATTACACAATATAAATACGAATTACTATTCGCCAATTACAAACTGGAAGTTACATTCCCTTACATGGAAAAAACAATTGTTATAAAATTCGCATTGGAAATACAGTAACTTTATATACCCATTTCTTGAAAGATTCATCCCAATATGGTTTATCCAACATCCTTATATATAATCCAGGCATCAATAATAATTCTGTTTCACTTCTTTTATCGGTATACTCATTAACATACAATCCATGTACATTTTGATCCGGATAATAATTCAAATAAATCTTTAACAAACAAGGTTCTTCAATATCATTAATACCATCATACGAAAGAGCTGTACTCATAAAAGCATTCTCAGCAAATGCCGAATTTTCCTTTTCTTTTTCAATAATTTTATCTGCAACATCTCGAGAAACAACACGATATAAAATCATTTTTTCTTTTATTACAGGAGACCGATACAAAGTAGTAAGAATATTATTAATTTTAATATTATAATCCAAACTCTCATTAGTAATGCCGCGCATCATACTATTTATTTGTATATATTCATAACCACAATACCCACCAAGACTGTCAGCTGAAATTTTATAAGAATTTTCTTTTTTATCATGCTCGCTTAGTTGCTTT
>ERZ779889.3162-NODE-3162-length-12362-cov-2.222638_pt1 | contig 12362 bp, 10 predicted proteins | sample MGYA00511030_ERZ779889 | MGnify/ENA primary metagenome ERZ779889 (study PRJEB29588, sample SAMEA2160616) | human gut metagenome | biome: human gut; feature: human-associated habitat; material: faeces | place: Denmark | collected 2008/2010 ...
ATCGGAAGGCAGTTACAAACTATCATTTTCAAACATAACCCGACAAATGGAAAGTAGATCTGCCAAATCTGGTTGGGACGAGATGAAAGCAGAAAAACTAACAAGCATACCGTAAAACATAATCCCCATAACGCAGTTTCAGCAAACTCTTTATTGCGCATGTATCTGATAAAATAGCTAATAAGCATAATGAAAAAGAACAATGCCAATAACATATAACTGATTCCATAGTCTATTAAAGTGATGTATTGATATCCCTCAGCCCCGGCTATAGAAGAATCTTTAAGGAAGAAGAAACGTCCGTCTTCGTTGACCAACTGCATTGTATATCCCTGTCCATGCCCCCATATTGGGGCCTCTTCAAGGTAATTAAGCGTGGTCAGCCACTGCAATTCCCTCAATTCCGAAGAACTGCCATCCGTGTTTTGGCCTCCAGTCAGCACAAGGTCGGTAATTCCTGCGACGTATTTTCCTATATACTCATTATTAGACAATGCTTCACCAAATAAAATAAAGCCAATGTACACAACTGCCACGGTCAATACCAGTTTCGATTTCTTCTGGAAAAGATAGTAAATACACAATCCTATCGCCAATATAAATACTGGTGCCCTTGATGCAGTAAACACGATACAAAGCAACAGCCCTAAAATCAGCGGTATCTTTAGAGTGGTTTTCTTAATGTAATGATTGACAAGCAAAATACATAAGACCAAAGAGTTCCCATAACTATTTGGGGAAAAGGTAGGGCCTGTAGCCCTAAATCCACGTTCTGTTCCAACTCTATCTGAACCAAAGAACGAATCGCCCGTGGAACTAAATGCCGCAGCGATGAAATTGCTATTCATCATCCAACACATTCCTCCTGCCACTATCAAAACAACCGCCAAGAAAAGTAGACATCGTTGAAGCCGATTACGAGAGAAGGCTGCCGGTGCGATAAGGAAACCACCCAACAAAACCAGATAAGTCTGTGAAAACTCATACAATTCAAAACGAATAGCTGAGCCTAAGGGCATCCATGAGGCCATGAAAGGATGCACAATGTGATAAACCAGCATTACTAATGTGAAGGCCCGTAAAGGGTAAATATTCCACAGTCCTTTTAGCTCTTTATCCTTGTAAGCACGAATAATGCAGATCAATGGGAGCAGGATTGGAGGCTGCGGTATGACGGGTAGCTTCATCAACGGAAATAAGAGAATGTTGCCACACACATACCAATAAAAAGCCTTCTCCTTATTTTTCTCGAAAATCAACTTGTATATAACAAGCAGAAAAAGCAGGTATTCGATTAATTGTATCGCGGTGTTCATGATACTTAAATGCTATCTAAAAAACGGATTCCAATTTCTTTAAAAGCCGCAACTTTTGTATTCACCTCACACCAATCAATACCCACATTTAAGTCTTTGCTGTTAAGCCTTGTTTCCAAACCACAAAAACTCAGCAAATCCGTAATTCGTGAACTTGTAGCATTCTTAATATATGAGAAGAATGGAATGTTGAATAAGATAGAAAAAGATGTGGCATGAAAAGAATTGGTCACAACATAGGAAGCTTTGACAAACAATTCGATAAACTCACATGGTCCTGCATCTGTTATCCTTATGTCTGCATACGATATATTAGCAAGTTCCTCAACTGCCACAATTTTCAGCCCGTGATTATGTGCTAATTGCTGAGCACATTCTTTAATGCTCTGCATCAATGGTCCAAGATTATATACCAGAACAAATTTTTCATTCCCTATTTTTGATGAAGCCAATCTGCCCCAATATTCTTTAGTTAGTAAAAAAACAGGATCTGGCACTTGTACCCCACTTATACCTAACCCATCCAATAATTTCAATCCAGTTTTCTCCCTCACTGATATTTTGCAGAACGAAGAAAGCCACCTTTGCATATTCTCTCTATCCATAGAAGAAAGGCTTGATACACCGAAACTTGCGGCATATGACATTTTACGCCCTTCGCCAAATTGCAAGAAAAAGGACGGATCCCTGCCATTATTAAAAAGAGGGTTCCAAATCTGATCGCTTCCAGCAATAAACACATCTGCACTTAGTTTTGCTCCCCGCAAATCTTCTATATTTCTATATCTTTTTGGTGTCAAACTCAGATATTGCATCTTAAAACGGTCAAAGGCTTTTTTTCTTCCGCTCTTTTCCCAAATGAATTTCATTTTCTGTATACTCATTTTAATACGGTAAAGAGTCCTGATTCCTGGTATATACCGTATCTTATACAAACTTGACACTTCAGGTATGACATACTTATTCCATCTTACACGGTAATTCACATCCATATAATCCGGAAAATAGTCTATAATCTGGACCTCATGTCCAAGTTCGGTCAGATATTGCTGAAGCGCATAGGCTTGCAGCGATGCGCCATAATTATACACATCATGACAAGTGATGGTTTTTATCTTCATTATAAATACAAAGAATTAATTTCTAGAGTTTCTCAATAAAAGCCCCATTTCCGAAGCAACAATTCTACTATATGCCGTTGCTCCTATTTGGTTCATATGGACAGAATCATAAAAATAATCACGGTTCCATACGAATAAAGTGTCGCAATAATGATTGATAAATGGGATGCCTTCTTTATGAGACAACTCTTTGATATAATCAAATTGATAGTCCAAAGTTTTTCTAAATGATGGGGAAGCATAGAACACAAGCTGTATGTTTTTTTGCTTACACAACTGCACAAACCTTATAAGGTAATACCGTTTCATTTCATCAATCGCTGTTGGAAGACCCTTTTCTTTTACCTCTGGCTCTTGTAACATTTTCTTGTTCATCGGTAAATAACCGCTTATCGTAGCATTTCTTTCCGTAAGATTCTCGGTTATGAGTTGAATGAGTTTAGAATTTATCTTGTACATATTGCTCATCATTTTCCATTGCTCTGAAGGTGAAATGTTGATAAAAATGGAATCAACCTCCGGTTTTACCCCCCCCCAATTTAAGTAGTTTTAACGGACCAAGATACTTCGCGTTAGGCTCTCCGTCTACCAAATAATCAAAATTAGGCATAACATCGTAAATGATTGCTTGGGGAGTATAATGTTCCGTAAGTGTGACGAGCAAACCGTATGCCGTGATGATTCCGCATCCATCATAAGCACAATTGTAGCAAGATATACCTAAACTGTCTTCTAATATTCTGGGATCGTAATGGTGTACCCCTCTGGAAGAACCAAATATCAGCAAGTCCTCATTTGTCCGGCTGGCTATATATTTGTTCTTTTCCGTCGCTCCGCTTTTGGCATGGTCAAAAAGATAAGTCGCCACTAATCCTGCTGTCTTATCTACTGTAACGAACAATACAGCAAACAACAATAGTTTCAATAAAAACTTCTTCATGGCCATTTAAAAACTAACATAGATAAACTGGGTGGAATCAAGGACACCATATAGAATAATAAATGCGAGCAGGAACAAATAAGAACACCAGCGGACAATAGAGAAACGATTGTTCAATAAAGAAAAATGTCCCTGAAAGAACTCCTCTATAACCTCACGCCCGACAACCATCATAAACATACCTATCACGATGGAAGCAAAACTGATTGGCTGCCAAACACCTGCGGAATTAGTAAGGATTTTCTTAATTACTAAAATGGCGGTGTCAATTGATTGAGATCGGAAAAAAATCCATGCAAGTGTGACAAGTCCAAAAGTTACGCCTATTCTTATCGCCTTTACCATGGTATTTTGACTACCCCAATGGCCGTATTTCCCCTTTGGGTCAAATCCCAAAATTTTCTCAATAACCTGGAGCGCTCCATGAATAAGCCCCCACACAATAAATGTCCAGTTTGCCCCGTGCCAGATTCCGCTGACAAGGAAAGTGACCATAATATTCCAATATTGCCGGATTTTTCTACAATGGCTTCCTCCCAATGGTATATAGATATAGGATGTCAACCAACGGGTCAACGATATATGCCATCTCCTCCAGAAATCGGTAATGCTTGTGGCCAAGTAAGGATGATTAAAGTTGTTGACCAAATCAAACCCGATTAATTTTCCAATACCAATAGCCATTAACGAATATCCAGCGAAATCACCGTAAATCTGAAACGAATAGAATATGCTTGCCACAAGGCAGGTTACCCCACTATAATACTCTACATTGTCATATACCGTATCTACATATAATCCAAGACGGTCGGCAAAAACTACTTTCAAGAACATACCCCAAAGCAATATCTGCAATCCTTCTCGGGCTTTCCCGTAATTGAACTGACTGGGAGACTTGATTTGCGGCAACAATTCGGATGCTTTACTTATCGGACCACTCGCTGTCTGAGGAAAGAACGAACAGAACAGCAAATAATCAGAAAAACTTCTCTCTGCCCTTATCTTGTGAAAATATACATCAAGCATATAGCCTAAAGCCTGAAATGTGAAAAATGAGATACCAACTGGTACGGCCCAATTTAATCCGGGCAGATTGAATTTTATTCCTATGACTTCCATTGCACTGAAAATTGAGTCATTGATGAAGTTATAGTACTTGAACACGAGCAAAGGAAGCGCAGCCAAAACCACACCAGTCCAGACTATTATCTTACGCTTCTTTATATTGGCTGACGCAAAGGTAGATTCCAGATATAATGCAGCCACATAAGTCACTATTGTAATTCCAAGCAATATCAGTGCATAGGCAGGATTGAAATTCATGTAGAGCAAATAGCTTGCAAGAATCAGGAACCATCTTTTGGCCGATGTGTACTTAATTGGTATTATCCAATATATGACAAATATGAACGGAAATATAATCCAAAAATTGAAACTGTTGAATAGCATTGGCTATATTATTCTACAAATCCGTAAAATGCTGTTAATACGTCTCTTCCATTTTCCAATTATTCTCTCTCTATTAGGATACATAGCAGCTTTTGATAATGGCTTATTAACATCATGCAAAACAGCAGATACTTTACTACTATATTTTGGTGCAATTGGCATTGATTTCATTTGGCCTGCAGCGACAATATCAAACGGATATTCTATAAAAGTACAACCACATTGTTTTAGGACATCATAACCTTTGATTGTGAAAGAAATAACAGCACTCACACCTTCTTCGTTATCCTTATAGGTTTTTCCCCACATATCCCCAATACGAATATCTGCGGATGAGCAATCATATTTGAACTTGCATTTATTGTAACATGCTTTGCCTAAACAACTGTCACTAAGAAAAAGAAGATAAAACATATCACCTTGTGTCCACCTGGAATTTAGTGAACCTTTTCTCTCTTTCATTAATTCATCATAAGAATCTTTGTCTAGTGCTTTTCTATTTACAATTTCTCCATCAATTGACATAGCCCATGAATCATGCCAACCAGTAAATTTGTTACGCCAAGAAACATATGTCAACTTGCCAACTTTCTTTTCAGCCCAAGCTACATACTTCTTCCACATCAGCATGGATGGTACACCATGACAAAAGAAATCTAAAAGAATAAAATTGTCTTCACAATGAAATTTTTGAATATACCTCCTAAATGAGTCTATTTGACATGGAGTTCCCGTTACAAGGTATTTTTCTTTTCTATTGATTGCTCTGAAACCATCCACTGTATAACTTTGTATATATTTACTTCCAATGGAAGGAATGAGTTCTTCTACTGTTGTTGCAATAAAATGTTCAGCACGATTTAAATCAGAATCATAACGGACGCCACACACTTTATAGCCATGATTTACTAAAGTACGTCCTATTTCAAATCCAACCCCGCCAGAAGAACATTTTCTCCGCGCTTTTTTATCATTACTCCATGCCGCATAGCTATTTATACAAATATCCTTCAACGATAAGTCCTCATGATTATAAGAACATACATTCATACACAACCCACAATTGGTGCATTTACTTTCATCCGTAATATGTGGTTCATAAAATCCATCAGCATTAAGGATAATATCAATTATATGCCTGGCACATACTATGGCACATACACCACAGCCATAACAATTATGTGTATTTGAAATATTCATAAATTTACAAAACAGAATTATTCAAGAAATCTCGCGATGATTCAGATTCCATTCTTACAATGGAATTCTGCTTCTCTATATCAACGCCTTCTTTTAACAAGCCATACACTTTAGAAAAATCATCATTTCTGATAATTCGATCTAAATGCCCTAATGGAGATAACAAGGTTTCTAGACGTGATACCCGTCTATTACCAATTGCCACATAGGAGAAAAAGTTTTTCACGCCTAAAAGGATGGAAAATACAGTACCATGGAATGAATCTGTAAATACACAATCGGCACATTTAATTAACCCAAGGAATTCTCGAGGCCCCGCATCGTCTATCAGTGTGTATCTCTTGTTTTTAGGAATTCCACGCTGTCCTATAACAATAAGTTTCTTACCCAGATCATTAGAAACACGTAAGGCTTCAGTTAACAAAACAGGTTGAAAAGCCAACATAAAGCACAAAATATACCCCTTTTCTGAATAATCGTGAGCTAACAAATTCCATTCATTAACATCAAGCAAGAATGTCGGATCCGCTACAATCTCTATTTTCTGCTTTAAATGAGGCTGTAATATCCTAGCCGCCTCCGGTTCCCGTACAGATATTGCATCATAAGAAGAAAGCCAACGAGTAAAATCTCTAACCTGTAAAGGTTCTAATGAAGATATGCCAATGCTTGAGGCATAAGAAATCTTCTTTGCGTTACTATTCTGAACAAACGTCAGGAAATAAGGCTCAATTGGGAACGGTTGTTCAGGATTCCATAATTGATCACTTCCTGAAATGTAGACATCGTATAGTGGAGGGTTATCATATAGACTGTCTATGCTGTAATAAGGAGTAGAAAGTTTTATTGCTTTATTGAAATCATCAAATTTTGCAATTCGTTTGGAATTAGTGGATTCTTTTGAAACACTTCGTGGCTTCAAAAGTCTCCTAGCAATCCCTTTCGTTTTTTCCAAAACAGATTCTTTACGAATATAGTACGGTTTAAAATCAGGACTTTCTATATATCCAGTGTGTATTGGACGCTTCAAATCAATCAACTCACATTCCAATCCTTGATTTACAATATACTTATATAACGCATATGATTGTAAACATGCTCCATAATTAGGGGAGTTATGTATAGTTATTATTCCAATTCTATTCATATCCTATACCAATTTAATTTACTTGCTTCAATTTCATGAATGCCCTATCTGACAGGCATAAACAAATGAATTTCATTATCTCCCACAAAGATTTTCCCATCAGTAGTAACATATATAGGATTTGTGGAAGCATCTTCATTGGTTCCAATTGTACCCTCATAATAAATAGTAGGTGCACTATTTGCGTTGAATACTGAAACACCTTTATTGGAATTATTCAAGATAAGTCGTTTGCCAAGCTTCGCAATCCGTGTCGGTCTCTTATCACCGTCTGTTGTTATAGAGTATCTATCTGATGGTGGTATCTCCGTAAGTTTCATTGTTATGTTAGAAAAATTTGAAATGTCATAGGTCAACAAACCTATATGCCAATATGCCGTATTCATATTTGGAGTATTGTTTGCCCATGTACTATATACATAAGGATAATCCACTTTTATATCAAAACTGTAGCCTGTACCTTGCAACGGAGTCCCATCCTCTGCGGTCAGACCTTCAAATGTTTTTTTGGCGACACATGTGGGATTGGACATTTCTGTTATATCCCAAATAGAGAGACCACGAGTGTAATTTGATACAGCCATATAATCTCGACCTGAAACCGTAAAGAAGTCAGCACCTTGATATTCTGTATAATCATAATCTCTGTGACTGAACTTCAAAATTGGCTTAACAGGATTGCTGATATCATAGATGTTAAAACCTCTAAGGCAATTTAAAATTAGATGGTTATTATAGATATAGATATCAGTTCCCTTCAAATCAAGGTTATACTCTGTGAGAACATCTAAATTAGATTTATTTGCAACAATGAGTTTACCATTTATATATGACACTTGATCTATGTCTGTTGGATGGTAATAATAATCATCCACCAAAATCTCAACATTGCTTGAGAGTGTCCTCATTCCGAGTAATAATGAAGAATATTCATTTGATTGGGAAAGATTGGCTTCCAAAAAAATGTTCCATTCTCCACATTCCGGTTCACGCCAATACAAAGAAGATACAGTAGAATTAATCACTATTTTTAAATTGTACCATTCTCCTATTTCAAAAGTAGTATTACTGCTTGCTATAATATGTCTGCCTGATTCGTCACCTTCTGCAATCCCAAATGAGAATCCTGAACTTCCAGGAATTATTACGATGGAAAACTCTTCTCCCTTAGCTGTTTGTAACAATGGCAAGTATATATCAGAATTTCCTATATTCTGTGCATTTATCCACAAAGACATTTCTGTATTACTTGATGTATTGTCTATTTTTTTTGAAAGAATTGCAAAGTCATCATTTTGCACATTATTTCCTGAAATCAGTCTTGCGCTAAATACACCTGTGTTCGGACATGGAGAACCTGTTTCAGAAATAAAAATATTTCCGTCTGCCAAATATTCATCGAACTCTCCTAACTGAATCTCAATGGACAAATCCCTTATAATATTACAACTTTCTGTTAGAACAGACCAATCTACCTTACAGTAATCACCATTTAATGTTACATATTCATCTGTGAGTGCAGCAAGAGCTTCCTCCTTGGTTGAATAACTTGCTCCAATAAAACTTAAATTTGTACCTGCACCATCACTAAATAAAATACTATTGCGATAAACTCCACCCGTATAATATGCCTTATATAAATATAATCGGTTGAACATAGATGGATTTTTTGAGGTGATACGAAGTTCCTGAAAAAACATATTACACAAAGTATTATTGGTGATGCCTGTATCGTTAATAATTTGATTAGAATCAAACACGACAGACCGAAAAATGTTCTTACCTTCCGGGATTATAGACCAATTCACTAGGCAGTAATCACCTGTTTTTAATGTGACTGAAGAGAAGATAACGCTTCCTCTTTTGTTGAATATGTATTACTACAGAGCGATAGTGAAGAACCGCTACCATCACTTAAGAGAATGCTATTTTTGTAACCTCCATCAACATTAGCAGCTTTGTATACATAGACAATATTGAAAAGTGAAGGGTCTTCAGAACAAAGAAATAATCTTTTAAAAAAATTGTTCACAACCTCGTTATTACATATATCTGTGTTGGATTGGTTGGGATTGGTTGAAGTAAACTTAGAAATATTACTTTCAAAATCCAGTCTTATATCTGGTTTTTTCGTTTCATCTAACCCACCAGTGTTTTGACGCATTGACACATACAAATAATCCCCATTAACGCAAATGCCTCTCCCTCTTTCTCCAGTGTCAGTTATGTCATTAAATGCCAATAGATATGGAACAGAATAGTTGCTGTAATCAATTTTTAATATCCCATTATTGCCGACTGCATACAATATATTATCTTCGTATGCAAAATCCTCTAAATAATTATAGATGGGCGGAGTAAAAGTTGACATTTTTTCTAAAACGAGTTCTTCATCGTCTGGTAATCCAGAACCACTTCCTGTAAATCCACCATCCCCAGATTGAGAAATAGTATAATGGTATGTATAACCAGCTTTCATGTTTTTACCATTAACAGAAGCTGAATACCAATTCTGGTCAACATCTACCAATCTGATTGTCAATTTCATACCAGATAAATCCTGCGGAGCCATCATCATATATACAGTCATTATAGAGTCTTGGGTTAGTTTAAGCCCTTCTGTGCCATTCAATATGACTGATAATATAGAATCCTTCCGTTCGTCTTCATTTTGAATGATTTTAGGTTCAGGTTCAGTCAAATTCACTATACCACTCTTAATTAACGACATGTCATCTGAATTAAGTTCCAAACGAATCTTGTTGTAAACTGCTGTTTTAGGAATAGTAATTTTATACTCCACAACACACCCTAAATGGTTGAATGTAAATCCAACATGACCATTTTCATCCGAAATGCCACTTGCACACATATAGTCAAAATTCCCCAAATCGCTGAAATCACCATTAGAATACTGTTTTTGATATTTATAGTTTACCGGAATTGCACTCTTGTCTAAAGCCTGTCCAGAGCCATAGGGATAAAACGCATAATATGTACTTGTTGGGGACAAAGAAAATCCTGATCCATAAAAATCTGCAGTAGACTTATCTTCAGATATAGAAGCCTTCCGACATTATATGAAATGGTTTTAACAGATGCATGAAAATATACTTTCGTAGACAGGTAATTTAAGGCGTTTTTGAACAGCCCCCTCAACCAACGTGATTTTGTCATCATTGGTGGACATATTGACACCGGCTCATACAAACAAGGTGGTTCTCTTTTGCCGGTCAAAATCGTCAGCCAGTCCTTTTAAATTATTTACTGTCTGTCATCTGTTGTGAATTTTAGTACTTAATAAATCGTACTTGTATCAATTGTTAATTCCATAAGCATATACCATGAAATATGTTCCGTAAAATGATGACAGCCGTCACAGTTTCCACCGATAAACGTTGCAAAACGGTTTGGTCCGTGAATGCTGTCATCATTGGGTTATTCCTTTTCATTCTACTATAAAAGGTCGCTCATCTCAACACCATGTGCAAAATTTTCCCATGAATGCCTCGCGACGGTCAGGTTCAACGGAAAGGGAAGCCCGATTATCCGTCCTAATTTCCTCAGATTCCAGTTGATGCTGTGGATGGCCGCGTCATGTTGCCTCCATTGCTCCTTGGGATCCTCCGTCGTGATAATCGGGAAGAGGTAAGGAGTGTCGGGCTGGACGTTCCTATCCACTATCTCTTGCAGGAAAGTGGTCATACGGACGGTTTCCTTCTTGCCGTTCACTTTCGAAGTATAGGTGAGGATTCCGTCTTTTATATTGTCCTTGGTGAGGTAGAACAAATCCCGGCCAGCCATGCCTTTGGTGAACACAGCGAAGAGGAAGAGGTCGCGAGCGAATAGGGTGGAGTGGTGCAGGCCATTTACGTCCATGTAACACAGCTGCATTATTTCCTTCGGGGTCAGCCTGTTCCTGTATTTCTTGCTCTTGATATGGTAACTGACATCCATGCCTTCAAAAGGATGACATTCATCAGTCAGTCCGCTATCCACGGCAAGACGATAAACCCGTTTCAGGTTGCGGATGTACAGGGAAATGGTATTGCGCCCCAACTTCTGGTTCTCCAGCCAGGTATGGTAGTTGCGTATCAACAGGGCATCGAAATCCTTGAAAGGCACTTCGTTCTTGCCCAAATAGGTGACGAACTTCCTGAGATACATTTTCAGCTTGTTCGCAGCGTCGTAACGCCCCTCGTCCTGCAGTTTCTCAACGCGGGAGTTGGCATAGGTGATGAAACCAAAATCTTCCAGCCCCTCTCCGGCTCTCCCCTGTGGGGAGAGGGCAACGGTTGCCGTCTGCACATTCTTCTGTCTGTTGTTATCCACTTTCTGTTACAATTTTTACCTGTCGATTAGCTATCCTGACTGTCACTTTACCGTTCCACCAACCGAACCTGACGGCTTCAACTGTTCCAGGAAGTCGAAGATGTTCGGCTCATCGAAATGGATGCCCATGTCGGCATAATAGGCTTCCTCCGGGTCCTCCGGTACGGTGTACAGGTCTTCGTAAAGGCTTATCCGCTTGCCGAATGTGGTGGTAAAATAAGTGAGCCTTGCAGCGTCCTGTTCTTTCCGCAGGATGTCGTTCCAGTTGGTTTCGCCGTTCCATATCGGCATGGCTTTCTTGTTGAGCCAGACCGCCGAACCGTTTATGTAGGTCTTGCCATTATACGTGACAAGTTGGACGGCGAGGCTACGGCCTTGCACGTTCCCTGGAACGGGCATTGGAAAAATCACATTATGGAATATACGACCGTTCCTGTGACGCAAAGTAAGTGTCCGTCCGTCTTTTCTCTCTATGACCGTGTATGTGTCCAACCGCTCGGAACGGATGGAATCAAGAATTCCTGCCGCTTCTTTCAATAAGTCTTTTTCCTTCCCTTCCACAAAAGCTGTTTCATAACGGAACTGTTTGGCAATGGTATCTGCCAAGGAATCGCCGCGCTTGTCACGCCAATTGAAGGCAAGGTCTGCCCACAGCATTTGCCTTGCCGTTTGCCAATCCCCCGTAAGCCGCCTGAACATCATTTCCCTGAAGCGCAAGTCAGGGAAGATACGCCACATCACTTGGTCCTCGCATGGAAACCAGGCCAGCATTCCGCCCAGACGCATGAAGTCGCCAGACAGCACACTTTCCGTCATCCATTGCCTCAATGCGCTGCAAGGAGCGTCTGCCACGGCTT
>ERZ779889.3170-NODE-3170-length-12331-cov-3.224666_pt1 | contig 12331 bp, 10 predicted proteins | sample MGYA00511030_ERZ779889 | MGnify/ENA primary metagenome ERZ779889 (study PRJEB29588, sample SAMEA2160616) | human gut metagenome | biome: human gut; feature: human-associated habitat; material: faeces | place: Denmark | collected 2008/2010 ...
CGGCCGAGCCGCTCAACCGCATAGCCCCTGTGTTGCGCATACGGAAGGAGTGAGGCTTTACCCGAAGAAAAAGGATGTGTTATGATGCTAGGCAAAAGTAAAAACCTTACCTTTGTCAGAAATTGCTTACAAGATGAAAAGAACAACCTCCATAATCCTGACACTGCTCCTTCTGTTGACTGTAGCTTGCAAGAACGGCGAGCAGACATTCACTCTCACCGGTTCGATAAAAGGATTGACCGACGGGGAGGCCCTGGTGGTCATACCCGACACGGCTCATGCGCGCATCGACACCATCCGCATCCGGGACGGGCAGTTTACTTACACGCTGGAGACTGACACGACGTCGCAACTGCTGCTTGTCTTCCCCGGCGGCCGCCTCTGTACGGTCTTTGCCGACAAGCAGACGGAGACCGAGCTGCATGCCGACACGGCCGACTGGGAAGCCTTTACGCTTGAAGGCGGCACGGAAAACGATGCATGGCAGCGTTTCCGGGATTCCACCCGCACAATGTCGCCCGACGAGCAGCGGGCAGCCGTGAAGGCGTATATCGGCAATCATCCTTTTTCGCCACTTGGGGCACATTTGCTCAATGTCTATTATGCGCAGACTCCCGAACCGGACTACGCCGGCATCGAGGAAAACATCAAGCTCATGAGCGGAAAGCTGCAAGACAACCCGTTGGTGCAGGAGCTGCAACGCTATCTGGAGGATGTTGTCAAGGCCGATACCGGCAAATATGTTTCGACCTTCCGCATCAAGAACAAGCATGGCAAGTATGTCAACGCATACCAATATGGCGGGAAATACCTGCTGGTCACTTTCTGGGCGAGCTGGCAACCTGAAGGGTTGGAACTTCAAAAAGCCATCATGAAGTTGAAGGAGGAGAAAAAAAAGGAGAAGGTGGCTTTTGTCAATGTGTCGCTCGACACGGACAAACAGGCGTGGGAAGACCTCCAGAAACGCGATTCGCTCCCCGACGAGCAGACTTGCGACTTTGCCGGGTGGGAAAGCACGGTGGTGAAACGCTTCGGCGTGACGTCGCTTCCGCAGATGGTGTTGCTTTCGCCGCAACGGCGGGTGTTGCTGCGTTCGGCCAGTCTGGACGAGGTCGAGGCCAAACTCGATTCGTCGTTCCGGAAAGACAAGGAGAGGGAAAAATCAAAAAGAAGATAGCATGTTAGTCAAACTCTTTGCCGCGGCTGTGCAAGGCATAGACGCTACGCTAATAACCATAGAAGTGAACAGCTCGCGCGGCATCAATTTCAGCATCGTCGGCTTGCCCGACAACGCCGTGAAGGAAAGTCATGAACGCATCATGACGGCCTTGCAAGTCAACGGATACCAATTTACCGCACGGCGCATCATCATCAACATGGCTCCGGCCGATATCCGCAAGGAAGGTTCGGCCTACGATTTGCCGCTTGCCATTGGTGTGCTGGCGTCGGTGGGCATTGTGCAGAAAGAGCGCTTGCCCCGTTTCATGCTCATGGGCGAGCTGAGCCTTGACGGGAGTCTGCGCCCCATCAAAGGAGCGCTCCCCATAGCCATCAAGGCACGTGAGCTCGGTTTCGAAGGCATCATCGTGCCCAAGCAGAATGCGAGGGAAGCAGCGGTGGTCAACAAGTTGCAAGTCTATGGCGTGGAGACACTCCGTGACGTCGTGGGTTTCTTCAATGGAGAGACGGCATTGGTGCCGACGGAAGTCAACACGCGGGAAGAGTTTTATCGTGAGCAGACAGACTTCGACCTCGATTTTGCCGATGTGAAAGGGCAGGAAAACGTGAAACGTGCGCTTGAAGTCGCGGCTGCCGGCGGGCACAACCTCATCATGATTGGAGCGCCGGGCAGCGGCAAGTCCATGATGGCCAAACGCCTGCCTTCCATCTTGCCCCCTTTGACGCTGGCCGAGAGCCTGGAGACCACGAAGATTCACTCCGTTGCCGGAAAGCTGGGCAGCCGTACGGCGCTCATTGCCCGCCGCCCTTTCCGTTCGCCGCACCATTCCATTTCGGCCGTAGCCCTCATCGGGGGCGGGCAGAATCCCCAGCCGGGAGAAATCAGCCTGGCACACAACGGGGTGCTCTTTGCCGACGAACTCCCGGAGTTCAACCGCAATGTGCTGGAGGTGATGCGCCAACCTCTGGAAGACCGTAAAATCACCATTTCCCGCGCCCGTTACAGTGTGGAGTTTCCCTGCAATTTCATGTTTGTAGCCTCTATGAATCCCTGTCCGTGCGGATATTATAATCATCCGACCCGCAAGTGTGTCTGCACGCACAGCCAAGTGGCCCGCTATCTGAACCGCATTTCCGGTCCGCTGCTCGACCGCATCGACATACAGATAGAGATTACGCCCGTCGCTTTCGAGGAGATGAGCGACACGAGACGGGGCGAGGGTAGCGCGGCTATCCGTGAGCGGGTGGTGCGTGCCCGCCAGCTTCAAGCCGAACGCTATCGCGACTGTCCGGGCATTCACTCCAATGCGCAGATGACATCTTCCTTGCTGGCCGAATATGCACAGCCCGATGCGGAAAGCCTCGCTTTGCTAAAGCAGGCCATGACACGTCTCGACTTGTCGGCCCGTGCCTACGACCGGATTTTGAAAGTGGCACGCACGATTGCCGACTTGGATGGCAGTTCTCAAATCGGGCTTGTCCACATATCCGAGGCCATAGGCTATCGTAGTCTCGACCGCGGCACGTGGGGTGGAGAGTGAGCGGATGAGCTTTTTCCTTTGCGTTTATAATATAGAAGCAAGCCTGTTGCCCGGTTTGGGGGAGTGTTTATGCCTGTTTTGGACATTGCAAGACGAGCATAAAAGCAACGTTTGCCAACCTTCCTTTCCGCCCGTGAGCCGATAGGAATCCGCCCGAGCACGGAAAGGAAGGTAAGGTTGCGCGCGTTCCTGTCCGCGCAAATGAAGAAAAGAGGGGAAATAAGTAAAGTTGTAAACTAGTCTAATACAATGCTTTGAACATCTATGGGGCAATCCAGGAAAATGGAGGCCGACTCCCGGAATTTTTCAACCGACTCAGTGGTATAAAAACGGCATGTGCCGCTCTTCAGACAACGCGCATCCATGTCGGGATGCCGGTGCAGGTAGTCTGCCAGGCTTCGTGCCACGTAGTCGCCTTGCGGGATTACGGCGATGTGCGGCGGCATGTATTTCATGATTTTGTTGTAAAGAAGCGGGTAGTGCGTGCACCCGAGGATGACGGCGTCGATTTGCGGGTCTTTGGCCAGCAGGCGGCCGATGTGTTGCCGCACGAAGTAGTCGGCGCCGGGTTTGTCGAACTCGTTGTTTTCAACCAAAGGAACCCATAGGGGACAAGCCTCGCCTGTGACAGTGATGTCGGGATGTAGTTTCCGTATTTCCAGTATGTACGATTCTGATTTGATGGTCCCGGCCGTGGCCAATACGCCGACGTGGCGTGTGCGGGTCAGTGCTCCGATGCTTTCAGCCGTGGGGCGGATGACGCCCAGCACGCGGCGCGACGGGTCGATGTGTGGAAGGTCGTTTTGCTGGATGCTGCGCAACGCCTTGGCCGAGGCTGTGTTGCAGGCCAGGATGACCAGGTGGCATCCCATTTCAAAAAGGCGTTTTACGGCTTGGAGTGTAAACTCGTAGACAATCTCGAAAGAGCGTGTCCCGTAGGGTGTGCGGGCATTGTCTCCCAAATAAATATAGTCGTATGCAGGCAGGAGGGCCTGGATACGACTTAAGATGGTCAGTCCTCCGTAGCCGGAGTCGAACACTCCGATGGGGCCTGGTTGGCGGGATAGGTTGGAGGCGGGCATACGAGCGTTATTGGGCGTTGCTGTTTCCCGTCGAGATGGTGTTGGGCATGACTTCATTGACGGGTTGTTGTATGCCCAGTTCTTCTTTGACATTGCTTGTGATGTCCATGCCCACCGAAGGGTTGATGAAGAGATAGTTTTTTTCCTCCGTGTTTACTACATATTCCAGATTGTATTGCAGGGCAACGCGTGAGATGGCATCGTTCAGCTCAGCCGTCAGCGGTTCGAGCATTTTGTCGCGTGCTGTTTCCAGTGTGGCACGTATTTCGTTCTTGAAGGCGATGCTTTTTTCCATCAGTTCTTGCAATTCTTTGTGGCGTTTCACCATGATGTTTTGCGGGAAATCTTTTTGTTCTTGCAGGAACTCGGCATATTTGCGGGTGAACTCTTCTTCCGAGCGTTGGATTTCCGCGTCGTATTGCCTTTGCAGTTTGGCCAGGTTGGCTTCGGCTTCGGCATATTGGGGAATGGCTTTCAGCACTTCTGCATAGTTCAAATAGCCGAATTTTGGCTGGAGCAATGTTTGGGTTTGGTTTTGGGCCGCCAGTGCCACGGGAAGTGTGCAGAGGACGATAAGTAGTAGACGTTTTAGCATGACGGGATGTAGTTTAAAAGTTGAATCACACTTGTTTTGGGGTTTATCACGTCTGCAAAGTTACGCCTCTCGGGGGAATAAACAAAAAAAGCGTGTGAGATTATCGGCCCTGAGGGGATGGGTTGATGGAAAAAGTGGGCCGGATTGTCATTGGAAAATCGTTGGTCGCGGCTGTGTCCGTTCTTATGGAGAAGCCGTGGACATAAAAAGCCGCCGTCATGATAAGAGCTATCATAACGGCGGCTGGGATTGTTGTTGTTTTAAGGAAGCAATTATTGTAAGCCTAGCTTAGCCTTGACTTGTGCACTGACGTCAGTGCTTAAAGTCTCGTTGATGAAGGGTATGCCGGCTGTTTGGTCGAAGATGTAGATGAAGCCTCCTGCTTTGCCTACTTCTTGAATGGCTGCTTCAATCTTTTTGCTGATTTCGGCCATTTTCTCTTGTGAGGCTTTTTGCATGTTCTGGCTGCTTTCTTGTGCGTATTGTTGCAGGCGGTTGTAGAGGTCTTGCAGTTCTGTTTCTCTTCTTTGACGGATGTTTTGGGGCAATGAATCTCTTTGCTTGTCATACTCTTGTCCTTTGCGGGTGAGTTCGTCTTGCATAATCTTCATTTCGCCTTCATATTGTTTTTGCAATTCCTGAAGTTCATTTTGAGCTTTGGTGTATTCCGGCATGGCCTGCATGATGGGCAGCGGGTTGATGTGACCGAATTTTTGTGCGAAGGCACACATAGGGATGACAACGATTGCCAGTAAGATGATTCTTTTCAACATAGTTTTGTTATTTAGGTATTATAAGTTATTATTTATGAGTTAACGGCGCAAAGTTATACATTTAATTGGAATAACCTAACTTTGCGAGTACTTCATCGCTAATATCTATTGCCGGAGAGGCAAAAAAGATGGCTGTGTCTGAGGCGCGGTCGAGCACGAGCGAGTATCCTTGTTGCAGCGAGATGGTTTTAACGGCCTCGTAGATGCTGTTGTTGATGGGTTGCATCAGTTGCTGTTGCCGCTGGCTCATGGTGCCTTGAGGCCCGAAATATTGCTGGCGGAGTTCGGCTGCTTCTTTTTCTTTAGCCACGATGGCATTTTCGCGTTCTGTGCGTTGGGCTGCCGTCAGTTTGTCTGCTTCTTTCTGATAATTTTCATAGAGCCTTTTGGCTTCTTGCCCGAGAGCTTCCACTTCGCTCTGGTATTTCTTCGAGTCGGCATCCAGTTGCGACACAGCCTGTCCGTATGCCGGGATGTGTTGCAGGATGTATTCCATGTCAATCAAGGCAAATTTTTGTGCCTGGGCGCCCAGTGCCATCAAGCATCCGGCAATGAGCAAGAATACAGACTTTTTCATAAGGCTTGAATGTTTTGAAGTTAGTGAATCTGTGAGCTTTAAATTAAGAGTTTGCGAGCTTTTTAGCTGGCTGCTGGAATGGCGAAGCCTGACTAAAAAACTCACAAACTTGAAAGCGTCTTATATAGGCGTTTTAGAATTCTTGTCCGATGATGAAGTGGAACTGGCTTCCTCCGTTGTCGCTGCGGCCAAACACTTTGTCGAAACCGTAGCCCCAGTCGATACCCATCAGGCCAATCATGGGCAGGAAGATGCGCACGCCCACGCCAGCCGAACGTTTCATGTTGAAGGGGTTGAACTTCTTCACGTCGGTCCACGCATTACCGCCTTCGGCAAAAGCCAGGGCATAGATTTGGGTGGAAGCTTCGAGCATGATGGGGTAGCGCAGCTCAAGTGTCATGCGCGAGTATGCGTAGCCTTCATATCCATAGGGGGTCAATGAGCCGTTCTCGTAGCCGCGCAGGCCGATGGTCTCTGTGGCATAGGTGCTGGAATAGCCCGTCATACCGTCACCACCCATGTAGAATGTCTCAAACGGGGACTTTTTGTACTTGTTGTAGTGCCCTAACAGACCAAATTCCACACGTGTCATCAACACCGGACACTTCGTCGCACTGCTCAAGGCTGTGAAAGTGCGTGCTTTGAATTTCCACTTGTGATACTCCACCCACTTGTATTTCTTTTGCATATCATCCTGGTATGTTTCCGAGCTGGGCGAGGTGGCCAGCGCCTTGTAGTCCGTATTGTCAAACCAAGAATAGGGCGGCGTGAAGTTTACGGAGAATGTAAATTCAGAACCGCGGCGCGGGAATATCGGGTTGTCAATGGAGCTTCGTGAGAGCGTCAGTCCGAGGCTGATGTTGTTACACTTACCATTGGCAATCAGGAAGTATTGCCAATCTTTCAGCACGTAGCGTTGGTAAGCCAGTTCGGCTGTGAGCACAAAGTAGTCGTCCGGCCACTTCAGGCGTTTACCCCAACCGATGGATACACCGTAGAGCTGCACGGACTCATCCGGGTCGTAGTAGGAGTCGTATCCATAGTAGGCCGAGTTGTAAGAGCCGTAGCCATAATAATAGTTGTAGAGGTTGTTATAGTAGTCCGTGTAGTAGCTGTCGTTCACGTCGGTCTGGCGTGAGTAGAAAGCCGTGACGGAGAACTGGTTCGGGCGCTTACCGCCAAACCACGGGTCGAAGAACGACAAGCTGTACGATTGGTAATATTGTCCGTTGGTCTGGCCGCTGACGGTCAACGTCTGTCCGTCGCCTTGTGGCAGGAAACCGCGCTTGTTTTCGTTCTTGGAGAAGAGGTTGGACATGGAGAAATTGGTAAACTTCAGACTCAGCTTACCGATGATGCCGGTCTGTCCCCATCCGGCCGAAAACTCTATCTGGTCATTGGCTTTAGATTCTAGGATATAGTTGATGTCCACTGTTCCGTTCTCGTAGTCGGGTTCCACTTTCGGATTAATGGTTTCCGGGTTAAAGTGTCCCATTTGGGCCAATTCACGATAAGAGCGTTCCAGATTTTCTTTACTGAACAAGTCGCCCGGGCGTGTACGAAGTTCACGGCGCACGACATTTTCATACAGTCGGTCGTTACCGGTAATTCGCACCCGGTTGATGGATGCTTGCGGACCTTCGATGATGCGCATTTCAAGGTCGATGGAGTCGTTGTCGACGTTCACTTCCACCGGGTCGAGTTGGAAGAAGACGTAACCATTGTTGTAGTAAAGGTTGCCGATGGCGTCTTCGTCAGTCTGTGTGCGTTCGGTCAACAATGTCTGGTTGTAGACGTCGCCTCTTTTCATGCCCAATAGGGAGCTGAGCACTTCGGTCGGATAGACGGTGTTGCCCACCCAGTTGATGTTGCGCAAGTAATACTTCTGTCCTTCGTCTATTTTGATGTGGATGTCCACAGTGCGGTCGTCGTAGTTGCTCACGCTATCCCATACGATGACTGCATCGCGGTATCCCAGCTCGTTATACTTGTTGATGATGTTTTCCTTGTCGGCTTCGTAGTTGTCTTCGATAAATTTCTTCGTCTTAAACAGGTTGATGAGCTTGCCCTTTTCGTTGGTCTTCTTCATCGTCCGTTTAATTTTCTTTTCGCTCAATGCCACGTTACCCTCGATGGTGATTTGGTGGATTTTGACTTTCTCTTTCTTATCGATGTTGATGTCCACGATGACTTGGTTGGTTTTATTGGGGTCGTCGTGTTGGTTGATGATGATCTCGGCATTCTTGAAGCCTTTGTCGTCGAAATACCGCTTGGCAAGCAGCTTGGCGCGGTCGATGATGTTAGGAGTTACCTGTCCGCCTCGCATCATGCCCAAGCTGGATTCCAAGTCTTCTCGTTCTGACTTTTTCACTCCGTGAAAGACTATGTCCGAGATGCGCGGGCGTTGCACCAGCGCTATGTTCAGGAATATCTTGTTGCCAACGATGCTGTCTGCTTCAATCTTTGCTTGCGAAAACAAGCCATGTCGCCAATAACGTTTTACGGCTTGTGTGACTTCGTCGCCCGGAACGGTTATGGTTTGCCCCACCGATAAGCCGGACAGTCCGATCAATACATAATCTTCATAACCTTCTCCTCCCGTCACGCGGATGCCTCCGATTTCATATTTTTGAGGTGTGCCCGAGTAAAGAATCAAAGGCTTGGTGGTTTTGTCTTGATTCGCTTCTTGCGCGTTCAGTTGTCCGGGCACAAAGCACAGGGCAGACAGGAACAACGCACTGAATGTCGTTTTAAAAACGGAGTTATGAACTGAGTATCTTTTCATCGTTGCTGGTTAATCATTATTCATGAAGCACTTGTTCGCTGGTTTTGCCGAATCGGCGCTCTCTTTGCTGGTATTCGTAGATAGCCTTATAAAATTCTTCTTCATTGAAGTCGGGCCAATACGTATCACAAAAATACAATTCGGAGTAAGCACACTGCCACAACAAATAGTTGCTCAAGCGCAATTCCCCTCCTGTGCGGATAAGCAAGTCTGGGTCGGGCATGAAGTTGGTAGTCAGATGGCGAGAAATCAAGTCCTCGTTGATGGCGGCAACAGGCAGTGTTCCGGCTTTCACTTCCGAAGCGATGTGTTTTACGGCCTGTGTGATTTCCCACTTCGAAGAATAGCTCAGAGCTATTACCATTGTCATGCGCGTGTTGCCGGCAGTGCGTTGGATACATTGTTCCAAGCGTGTGCGGACAGTTTCGGGCAGGCGTTCCATGTCGCCGATTACACGGAAAGCGATGTTGTTTTTCATGAAGATTTCCTCTTCGATAGATTCAAACAACAGCGTCATCAAGGCTGTCACCTCCTCGACCGGGCGATTCCAGTTTTCGGTTGAAAACGTGTAGAGGGTCAGATATTTTACTCCTGCCTCTGCAGCAATCTTGGTAATATTGCGCACAGTTTCCACGCCGGCTTTGTGTCCGTAACTGCGGTGTTGGTTGCGCTGCTTCGCCCAACGTCCGTTTCCATCCATGATGATGGCTACGTGTGCCGGGACTCTGCTTTTGTCTATTTGTTCCTTATATGACATGATACCTTCTTCGTTTCGGTTTCTATACCTTAGTTATATATAGTTTCAGAATCCCAGACGGTTTATTCTGCCTTTCCACACTTCTGTTTGCCCTTGTGTCTCGTTTGAGGGAGTCCAGAAAATCCAGATAAAGTTGTCCTCGTCCACCAGATAGGAGAATGTTGCTGTGCGGTCCAGGAAGGCTGCGGGCAACATGACCTTTTCGGTCCTTGGATTCCAACTGATGCCTCCGTCTACCGACTCATACATGTATTTGAATGCCCTGAGGTCAGTTGGGCGCACTTGGCTACCCGGAATGTCGTAGTCACCACCAAAAGCGTAGAGCTTGCCGTCATAGCTGAGCGTGGCCAGGTTTTTCAGTTTCGGGCATCCTTGTGTGTTGTTGGATGCTTGCGGATAGTGTGTCCACGATGTTTCGTTCGAGAGCTTTGCCCACACCACGGCGGTCGTGTCGTTTTGAAGCGAAGATTCGCGTGTGCCCATCACGACCAAACGCTCGATGCGCTGGTTGACCGAGGTCGGCGCAGCCGAATATGAAATGTTTTGTATGGGGAAATATTCATTGGCGTTTCCCGCAGGTTGCACAGTCCGTTCATCAACGGACAGTGTTTGCAGTTCTGTTCCCGACAAGGCATACAATTCATGGTTCATGGCGGAAGCGGCAAACAGCTTGTCGAATGTTTGGGCAAATCCGGCGTCTGTCCATGTCACGCCGTCGGCCGAAGCATACAGGCGTTTGTCTGCAAGGATGTAGAGCTTGTCGTCCAGGGCTGTGGCCGAAGTATAGTCGGCTTGTCCTGTCAGCGGCAGCGGTTCCAGTTCAGACCAGCGGAGCCCGTCGGCCGAAGAGGTTATTTCCACAGTGCCGTCTGCCGTTTGCACAAATAGGAACATCCGCCCCAAGCCGTACACTGCTTTGTGGAGCGCGCGGTTGGGCAGTCTCAAGTCTGTACCTGCCACCATGTTCCATTGCAAGGAGTCCGGGTCTTGTTTATGGACGTTTATTTTCACTTCATATTGACGGATAGAGCCGTTCAGGGCATATGTCTTGAAGATGACGGGTTGGGTAAAGTCGATGGAATCCGTATCTGTCCAGATGGTGTCTTGCCCGTTTTTGACATACGTGATAGCATAACCGTATGCCAAGTTGATATTTGTCACCACTTTCTTGACACTTGTGTTCAGTGGCAAAGAATCTGTATTATAAATAAGGTTGTTTTGCTGGTCGATGGTGAAACTATACTTGGAAGCCTCGATGGTGTAGGATATGGTCGAGTCTTTGCCTGCCGCGGTTTTCACCGTGTCGGTCATGGGAATGTTCTCTATGGAGAATGCGGAAATCGCTACATCCGAAGAATAATCATAGTCCGGGTTGTCCGTGTTTAGGCACGAAGCAAATGCAAACGAAACAACCAGCAAACTTATAAGTACATATAAAGAGTTCTTTCTCATTGAAATGATGATTGATTACAAGCTGCAAAAATAGAAACAATTTCCGCTATTGGAATAACAAGGTGGCTAGTTTTATATAAAATTATAGATAAAACTTCCTAATTTCTCTGCAAATCAGAGCTTTTTATCGTCGTTCCAAACAGCCTGCCGGTAAAAATGCAGGTAGTCGGACCCGAAGCGTTTTCCTGCTTGGACACAGATGTTTGAGGGCATGGCCGGTGCTTGTACCCCGTTTTTGAGACAACGGTGTACGCGCTCAACGAACACTTCATCCCACAGGCTGGCATCTATGAAGCTTTGCAACAGGCGGCTTCCGCCTTCCACCAGTAGCGATTGTATTTCACGGCCATACAGGTAATCCATGATTTGAGGTAGGATGTCTTGTGAGAAATCCAGACAGACATGTTCCACACCTTCGCGTCGGGGTGTCTGGTGTTCGGCGGTGAAAACCACGGTCGGCGTTGTGCCGTCGAACAGGTGCAGTCCGGCAGGCAGGGACAGAATACGGTCGATGACCAGGCGCAGCGGGTTTTCCCCATCCCAATGCCGGACGGTCAGGCTTGGGTTGTCCAGCAAAGCGGTGCGGCGCCCCACGAGGATGGCTTTGCACTCGGCTCGGTGTTTGTGCACCAACATCTGCGTTTCCGGCGAAGAAAGCACGATGGGACTTCCGCCATCACGGCAGGTGTCGATGAACCCGTCGGCCGACTGGGCCCATTTCAACACGACGTAGGGGCGCTTTTCGCTGTGGAAGGTGATGAAACGGCGGTCCAGGTTGCGGCATTCTTCTTCGAGCACTCCCACTGTCACGTCGATACCTGCCTCGCGCAGCTTGCGGATGCCCCGACCTGCCACGCGGGCAAAGGGGTCGATGCAGCCCACCACGACGCGCGGTATCTGCTTTTCGATAATGAGGTCGGCACAGGGAGGCGTCTTTCCGTAATGGGAGCAAGGCTCGAGGCTGACATAGATGGTGGAGCGTTTCAGCAGTTCGGGTTCGCGCACCGAACGGATGGCGTTCACTTCGGCATGGGTCTGTCCGCAACGGCGGTGATAGCCTTCGCCGATGATTCGCCCGTCGCACACGATGACAGCCCCCACCATCGGGTTGGGGGCGGCACCCATCGCGCCGTTGCGTGCCAACTGGATGCAGCGGCGCATATATTTCTCGTCTTCTTCCTTCATGGTCGTATTTTTATGGTTTCAGGGACAGGTCTGCGGAAATCCCTGTCCCGCGGTTCTTGTGTTCCGGCTAATATTCCTATTTTTGCAAACATTATGAAACAAGCCATCTCATATTTCCGCCAGCGGCTGCAAGACGTCTATCCGCCCGAAGAAGTCAGCGCGCTCCTCCGGTGGCTGCTGGAGGAACAGTTTGGTCTGACCATGCTCGATGTTTGCATGGGCAAATATAGGACATTATCGGCAGAGGAGCGAGGGGAGTGGGAAAAGATTACGGAACGTTTGCACAACGAAGAGCCTTTGCAATACATTTTGGGGAAGGCGGAGTTTTGCGGACGGACGTTCCGCGTGACGCGCGACACGCTCATTCCCCGCCCCGAAACGGCCGAATTGGTGCAGTGGATTCTC
>ERZ779889.3177-NODE-3177-length-12304-cov-2.547065_pt1 | contig 12304 bp, 10 predicted proteins | sample MGYA00511030_ERZ779889 | MGnify/ENA primary metagenome ERZ779889 (study PRJEB29588, sample SAMEA2160616) | human gut metagenome | biome: human gut; feature: human-associated habitat; material: faeces | place: Denmark | collected 2008/2010 ...
ATATTATTCAGCATTTAAATATAATTACTGTTTATTTGTAGTAAATATCCTCGTTAACTCCGGCGGTTAAAGATATACTTCTCTCACGTTACGCGATGAATTAATGATTTTATTTATATGGACGTTTTGAACTAATCATCGTATCAATAAATAAAAACGTGTAACTAATGAGTAAAGGGAAACAACAATTTTATTCCAGCATTAAAAACAGCAATAAGTATTACTGACAAAATGCAAAATATTTTTGTCGGATGCGGCGCAAACGCCTCATCCGACCTGTAAATCGTACAGATTTAATGAATTCCGTAGGCCTGATAAGCGCAGCGCATCAGGCAATTTCGTGTTTGTTGTCAACCTCAATGTATTTTCAATAGTGGGTGATGGATTATGAGTATTGAAAAATGAGTACATTACAGTTACCAGGCAGTTCATATTCAACAGAAGTTAATTTAAACGGCTTAATTGAGGTGCTCAGCAAGCATCTTTACTCCACACCTGTGGTTGCCGTGCGCGAACTGGTGCAGAACGGGCATGATGCAATTGTGCGTCGCAGGATTGAGCAACCTGATGCACCAAAGGACAATCTAATCCGTGTGGTAGCTGACGTGGCGAAGTCCACCATCACCATTAGCGATACCGGCGCAGGCCTGACGGAAAGTGAAATTCATGGCTTTCTGGCAACGGTTGGTGTGGGTTATACCCGAATGTTACGCCAGCAGGATGACGATACGGGACTCATTGGCATGTTCGGCCTCGGCTTTTTGTCGGCCTTTGTGCTGGCAAAAGAGGTCACGGTGTTGACCACATCCTGGCAAACGCCGGATCAGAGCTGGAAATACCACTCTACCGACGGGCAAAAATACACCGTTACCCCGCATCAAAACTCGGCTCCGGGTACGCAGGTCATTCTGACGCTCAAAGAAGAGTACAGCCATCTGGCGAGTAACAATTTGCTGAACCGCGTTCTTTCCCGCTACTGCATATTGCTGCACGAGCCGGTCTATGTGGGCGATGCCAGCGAGCCGGTGAATAAACTCCAGCCGCCGTGGCGTGAAGTTGCCCCCGAAGGCGTAACCATGCACCGCGCGTTGGTGCAGCGTAAAAATCTCGCCTTTGCCGCCCAGTTTGAATCCTCCTTCGAACCGATTTGTACCATTCCGGTAGTACCGGCGGGGATGAGCGATGCCGTCGGGATTTTATGGATTCAGGATGGTGCAACTTACGGCACCAGCGATAACCGCAACCTGTCGTTGTTTTTGCGCGGCATGTTACTCGATGACGAAGCGCGTGAGCTGTTACCGCCCTGGGCCGGTTTTATTGGCGGTGTGATTGAATCATCGAAACTGACGCCGACGGCGAGCCGGGAAGATCTTCAGCGAGATGAAACCTGGGTTGCGGTGCAGGAGGCGTTAAAAGAGTCGCTGATCTCTGGTTTGTCCGATCTCGCACAAAACCAGCCAGAAATATGGCGACGGGTATTAATGCGCCATAACGAGGCGTTACTGGGTGCGGCATTGTGTGATGATCGTCTGTTTGATTTGCTGAAAGACCGTTTGCAGGTGCCAACCTCAAAAGGAGCGTTGCTGGCGAAAGATTTACGCATCAATAACAGCATTCATATTCTGTTAAGCCGCGACGGCGGTTTTGAAGAGATGTTGTTCCACATTCTGCAACGACCCGTTGCGCGTGGCGATCGCTATGCCGTGGTGCCATTTTTACGCCGTTGGGCGCTGTTATATCACTGCCGGATTATCGAAGTCGGTACGCAAACGGGTAATGAGCAGTTGTTCAGCCTGGCGGAGTTGCCCGAAGAGCAGGTTGCGTATCTGGAAGAGCAGCTCTGCGATGGTGAGCAATTAATTATTTCCCGCTTCGAACCGGCCGTTTTACCGTTAGTCGTCACGCCAGACCGGGAAGCGGAATTAAAACAAATTCTTGAGCAGGATGATGCCGATAAGCGCATCAGCACCGCGGCGTTAATGCTGGCGCGGCAATTTACCTCGCAAATTCAAAAGACCAAAACATCAAGTCTGTATATCAACCTTAATAATCCCTGCGTCATGCAACTGGTGACAGCATTACAACATCAACAGCAACCAGCGGCGGCATTACGGTTATTAAAATCGCTAAAAGTGATTTTGTGTTCCAGCGGTAATAAAGAGCAGCAGTGGAATTTACACCAGGCACTGGAAGATTTTACTCAGGTTATTCCTGTTTTAATTAATCAAGGAAAATAAAATGGATACATGGGAGTGGTACAATAAATATAGTCAGGAGTTGCGCGATGCCGGGCAAGAATATATTCCGCAACTTATTGATGATTTTTCAGAAGGTGTTTTGCATCTGCAAATGGAAAAGTGCGATTCATTATTACCGGAAATGAAAGCACTTAATCAGGTGGCAAAAAATCCGTGGCTGGAAATATTTATCGGACACTGGGAAATGCGCCATCGTCTGACTAACCACGAAGAAGGCGAAAAAGTGCTGCCTGATGTGGTGGCGCTGTTTGAAAAAGCACATCGGGAAGAGGCGAAAGATTGCCCGCAATCTATCTGCGTTACGCAGGATTTATCCGCCTGCTACGAGAATATAGATGCCCCAGGCTGGGCTAATGAACGCATGGCGGTATGTGAAGAGACCATCGCGCGCATTGATCCGACCTGGAGCTGTTTTATGTGTTTATCCTGCGAATATGCCAGCGCACTGGTGGATTCCAACAAAACAGAAGAGGCGTTGGTTTATATCGACAGGCAAATCGACGCGGTAAACGCAGCGGGGAGTGAATATTTAGAAGCGCTGCTGGCGACCCGTGCCGATATTTTGGTTGCCCTTCAGCGTTACGATGAAGCACGCAAATTGATTGATGAACTGGCAGAAGAAAATGATTACTGGGGACGTGACCGTATCAGTTATCAGTTGAAAAAACTGTACATCATGGCGTTATGCGGACAGGACGAAGAAGTCTGGAAGGAATTGCCGCGTTGGCCAGATCTGACTCCCTATTCATGGGGCATGTGGGTAAAGATTATTACCGTACTGCTTCCTCGCCATCCGCAGAGAAACCACTGGCAACTGGCGCGCATTATCCAACAAATGCTGGAGCATCGTTCGCAGGCTGGGGCGCACCGCAAAGTGGTTGATCTGGCAAAACTGCAAATCACCCTCGCGCTGGAACGTGAATCTGTCTGGGTTGCTAAAATGGCGATGAAACTGGCCCAGCGGCACATGCCGAAATTACGCGCGTTATTAGGTGTCGATCGTGAATTTCTCGAACTCAGCGAAAAAATCGCCGCCAAAGAGGCGGAGTTGCTTGCTCGCCCGATAGTGGAAGCATCTGAAAATAGCGATGAAGAAACGCAGCCAGATCCAGAAAAAGACGTAGAGGTATTCCGTCGTGCTTACCTGAACACGCCAGATGATGCGGAATTGCTGGGCAAACTGGTCAATGCATTAAACGCCTGTAATGCGATCAATGAGTCGATCGAACTTTTGCAATGTTACGTTGAAAGTCATATTGAGGAAGATAACGGTCTCTGTTTCGACCTGCTGGATTTGTTGCTTAACCGTGGCGATCAGCAAACCATTGAGCACCTGGCGAAGCTGTATGAACAGGCGGGGCTGCTACATATGGCGCTGTGGTTCCGCGCGCGAGTGATCAACCAACAGGAAGACTGGAGTGAACTGGAGACAATTGGTCAACAATTGCTGAAAAACGCAAAAGGGCGTGAGTGGCCAGGCGCTTATCGTATGTGCTCCTGGGCGGCGCAAAAACAGGATGCCTGGGATCGGCAACTGGATTATTTACAGCAATTACAGCAGCTTTTGATTAGCCGTGAAGAAGATATTCGCAATCTCCAGTGGGATATCATGGCGACCGCCAGCATCTTACAACAATGGGATCTGGTGCGTGCTATTGCAGCCGAGCTGGAAATAGAACTTACGGAAGGCGAAGGTTTTATCGACGAAAAATGGGGGTTATTGAACATCCGTTTCCGGGAAAACTTCGAATACCGCTATTACTATGCCCAGCGGATTGGGCCGGTAACGGCAAGGATTATAGAGCCGACTTACCGGACCGATTTCCCACAACATGTTGATGAAATTGTCGTTTTCGATGCGGAAATGTTGAATACCCGACCAGAAGACGAAGAAGAGCAGAAGAATTTCACTCCGCTCTATGGGTGCCTGCAAACCATTATCCCGACCGGGTACGGCGAGTCCTGGTTCTGCGAAGGTGTTATGCCTGGTGAAGAACAGTTTAATACCTTCCGTGAGGCGCTCCGTGAACGAAACTGGTACTACTGGAGCAACAGTAATGATGACTATACGTTAACGGACAGTCATCAGGGAGAAGATGCACAGCCGCTGTCTGCGTTCTACTTTGTCATCAGTGCACCGCGTTCAGTTTCTAAAGGTGATATCGATAAGAGCCTGAGTGAATTGACCGCTGACTGGGAACATCCGTTGTGCTGGTGGCGTCTTGCCAAAGAAGCCGGTGCGAATGAAGAGAAGCATGCTGCTATTTCTGAACGTTATGGGATGTAATCGGGGCTTAAATAATGGGGAGCAGGAAACTCCCCCTCCGCAACGGCTGAACTGTTAATTAAATTAAGTTCTGCGATTTATATATTAAATTGCAGAACTTATTCATTTTGTGAATTGTATCTATTTATTTATAAACAAAACGCGTGTAGTGACGCTTTCTTTTTTCCTTTATTATATTCACTCTCTTATTTATCTATTTATAAGGCAATTAAATGAAAAGGAATTTATTATCTTCCGCTATTATAGCCGCCATAATGGCCCTCGGTATCACTGGCTGTGATGATAAAAAAGCCGAAACAGAAACTCCCCCGCCCGCCAATAGTCAACCTGCCGCACCTGCTCCTGAAGCGAAACCTACAGAAGCCCCCGTTGCAAAAGCAGAAGCTAAACCTGAAACACCTGCGCAACCGGTGGTCGATGAACAAGCGGTTTTCGACGAAAAAATGGATATCTATATCAAGTGCTACAACAAGTTACAGATCCCGGTACAGCGCAGTCTGGCGCGTTATGCCGACTGGCTGAAAGATTTTAAACAGGGACCAACGGGCAAAGAGAGTCATGTTTATGGCATCTACGGCATTAGTGAATCCAGTCTTTCTGAGTGCGAAAAAGGCGTGAAAAGTGTTGTGGCGTTAACGCCTGAGCTGCAACCTATTGATGGCGTAGCGTTGAATTATATTAATACCGCAGTCGCGCTGGGGAATACTATTAATGAAATGGATAAATATTACACCCAGGAAAATTATAAAGACGATGCGTTTGCCAAAGGGAAAACGCTGCACCAGACATTCTTAAAAAATCTTGAAGCCTTTGAACCTGTAGCAGAATCTTATCATGCGGCAATTCAGGAAATTAATGATAAGCGTCAGCTTGTAGAACTGAAAAATATTGAACAAAGAGAAGGCAAAACATTCCACTACTACTCTCTGGCTGCCATGATTTCAGCGAAACAAATTAATAACCTGATATCGCAAGAGAAGTTTGATGCAGAAGCGGCAATGAAGAAAGTGGCTGAACTTGAAACGCTGGTGGCGCAAGCCAAAGAAGTGAGTAAAGACAGTATGAATTCTCTCTTCACAGGGGCAGCAGACCGATATCAAATTGCATCTAAAAAATATGTTCGTCGTATCAGAGATAAAGTCCCGTATTCTGACTGGGATAAAAAGAAACTTCAGGACGCAAACACAAGCTGGATGGTCGAGGACTCATATCCGAAATCATTACAAGCTTATAATGAACTGGTCGGTAACTATAATCGCCTGCGTTAAACGTTTCTGATTTTTGTGCGCAATGTAATCGGGAGCATATCAATTTATCGTTCCGGGGCGATGAAGCCCCGGCGTGAGAGATTATTGCCCGTAATAAGCATTCGCCCCATGCTTACGCAGGTAGTGTTTATCCAGCAGTTCGTTTTGCATGGCAGGAAGCTGCGGCGCGAGCTGGCGTGAGAACAGTCCCATATAGGCGCATTCTTCCAGTACTACGGCATTATGCACCGCATCGGCAGCGTTTTTACCCCAGGCGAACGGGCCGTGAGAATGCACCAGCACCGCCGGAATTTGCGCTGGACTCCTGCCGCGTTCTTCGAAAGTTTCAATGATCACTTCGCCGGTCTGGTATTCATACTCGCCGTTGATCTCCTCTGCGGTCATCAGGCGCGTGCAGGGGATGGCACCATAGAAGTAATCGGCGTGCGTGGTGCCCCAGGCGGGGAGATCCAGCCCGGCCTGCGACCAGATAGTGGCGTGGCGCGAGTGGGTATGCACAATACCGCTGATTTCTGCATAGCGACGGTAGAGTGCCAGATGCGTTGGCGTGTCGGAAGAGGGCTTTTTGCTGCCTTCCACCACCTTACCGCTGGCTATTTCAATCACCACCATATCATCGGCGGTCATCACGTCGTACTCGACACCGGAAGGCTTGATCCCCATCCATTGTCGCGTTTCGTCTACCGCGCTGACATTGCCCCAGGTGAACGTCACCAGATGATGAGCGGGAAGCGCCAGGTTCGCCGCCAACACTTCGGCTTTTAGTTGCTCTAACATATAAATCCGGCCTCCTGCATACGTGCTTCAATCCAGCGCCGCGCCTGAATAATTTCCAGCACCGGCTCATTGGCTTTTTCTGTCCACATCTCAATCAGGAATGAACCGCGATAATTCAGTTCATGCAGCGTTTTAAAGATGCCATCGAAATCAACGCAGCCTTCGCCAAACGGCACATCACGAAACTGACCAGGGCTTTGCTCTGTGACGGGTTGAGTGTCTTTCAGGTGAATAGCCGCGATACGGTCAATCCCCAATTTCAGTTCAGCGGGAACATCATTGCCCCAGGCGCTAAGGTTGCCGACGTCCGGGTAGACGGTGAACCACGGCGAGGCGAGCATTTCATCCCATTTTTTCCACTTGCTGATGGAGTTCATAAACGCGGTGTCCATAATCTCCACCGCCAGCATCACTTGCGATGCCGCCGCCTGTTCAACCGCCCACGCCAGCCCTTCAGCAAACCGTTGCTGTGTGCCTTCGTCATGGTCTTCGTAATAGACGTCGTAGCCCGCCAGTTGAATGGTACGAATACCGAGATCGCGTGCCAGACGAATCGCTTTGCTCATGATCTCCCGTGCTCGCTGGCGTACCGCCTCGTCACGGCTGCCAAAAGGAAAACGGCGATGGGCAGAAAGGCACATTGATGGAATGGCAACGCCTGTTTCGATCATCGCGGTGACCAGCGAAGCCCTTTGTGCGGCGCTCCAGTCAAGGCGCGCCAGACGCTCATCAGTTTCATCCACCGACATTTCGACAAAATCAAAACCGCAGCTTTTTGTCAGCACCAACCGCTCTGGCCAGGAGAGATTTTTTGCCAGTGCTTTTTCATAAATACCTAACGGATGATTACGCACGCGCGCCTCCCCAGATAGTATCGATTTGCGCATGGAAATCGGCAGCAACCTGTGTCGGATTTGCTGCGCCCGTCAGCGCTCGCCCGGCAATAAACGCCTTCACGCGGATATCTTTAAATAGCGGCAGGTCGGCAGGGGTAATTCCGCCGGTAATAGAAAGTTCGAGGCCGATATCAGAAAGTGCCTTCATACGTGCCAGATCGGTCTCGCCCCACTGCTGCCCGCTGGCCTGCGCGTCGCGACCACGATGATAAATCGCTTGTCGCACGCCAATTCGATACCAGTCGCAGGCGTCGTCCAGCGTCCAGTTGCCGAATAGTTCAATCTGAATTTCACCGCCGTAGCGTTGCGCCATCGCATGGCCTTTTTCTACCGTCGCGAGCGGCGCGGCGCAGATGATGGTCATCCAGTTGGCTCCCGCGCTAAACGCCTGTTGAGCGAGCGTTTCACCGGCGTCGGCAACTTTCCAGTCAGCGACGATGATTTTGTTCGGGCACTGTTCACGCAAGGCTCTCACCGCGCCAAGCCCTTCGTTTAAGCAGAGAATGGTGCCCGCTTCGACGATATCGACGCTGTCTTTTAACAGCGTCACGTCGCGCTGTGCGGCTTCAAGCGATGAGTGGTCGAGGGCCAGTTGTAGAAAAGGTTGGCTCATAAATGATGCTCCTTGATATGGACGTGATAGCCCTGAATTGCGGCAATTAAATGTTGATAGCGTTGATATTTTTGTTGGTAATGCTGATGTGCGGTCATGTCCGGTAGCAGTGTGCGTACCGGATGCTGCAAGCTGCGCTGGGCTTCATTGAAATTGCGATAAACCCCCGTACCGACGCGGGCGGCAAGCGCCGCGCCAAAACATCCGGTTTCTTCTACCTGCGGCAGTTCAATGCGTAAGCCGCTGACATCTGCCAGCATTTGCATCCAGACATCAGAATGCGCAGGGCCACCAGTGACGCGAAGGGTATGCACATCGGCAAAACGTTCACGCATCCGGTTGAGATGCGTCATGTGACTGAACACCACACCTTCATAAATGGCCTGCAACAGATGTGCGCGGGTGTGTATCGCCTGCATACCGTAGAAACCGCTGGTCATCTCGAGTCCGGCGTTGCTGCCGTACAGGAATGGCAGAAAAAAGAGAGTGCCATCGGCTTTTGGCAAGCTGGCAACGGCCTGGTTGATTTCATCAAATGAGATTCCTCCCCACTGCGCGGTAAACCATTCGAGATTGCCGGAGGAGGTCGGGCTGGCTTCGTGAACGATGAACTCACCGTCGTTGACGTAGCGGCCATAGACATACGGATGCGCTTCGCCGTCACGCAGACCTGATGTAATACCGCTGGTCACCGCCCAGGTGCCCATCACTGCGTTGAGGGTAAATTCGTCGTCGATCCCGGCGCTGCGCCGCCTCTACCCCGACCTCGCAGAGCGCGGTGGAAACCACATCAAACAGACCGCCGACAACGGGCGTACCCGCTTCCAGACCGGTCAATTCGGCTGTCTGAGCGGTGATTTCCCCGCAAATTTCGGCTGAACCGACAACAGGTGGCAGGGCGTGATTGATTTCACTGATCCCCAGCCAGTCGGTGAGGCGTGGGTCATATTGCCCGCTGCTCATGTTGTAGAGATTGGACTCCGAAATATTGCTCTCTTCGCAGCCTTTTACGCCGGTTAAACACCAGCGCAGGTAGTCATGTGTCATCATCACGCAGCCAATTTGTGCATAGCGTTCTGGTTCGTGCTCTTTCAGCCAACGTAGCAGCGACACAGGATGCCCGGTCCACAGCGTTTGTCGGGTCAGTGGGTAGAGCTTTTCCGGTACGTCTTCTTCCTGCCAGCGACGAACGATTGCCATCGCCCGGCGGTCAGAGGATAAAATGGCGTTACCGAGCGGGTTGTTATTTTTATCTAGTAGAAACAATCCCTTACCTTGTGCCGAAATGCCGATGCCGACAATTTGAGCACCACTGACACCGGTATTTGCAAGCAGATCGCGAATGACGGAAGTGCAGCATTGCCACAGTTCTGCCATATCGCGCTCTACCCAACCTGGCTGCGGGCTTAATGCGCACAGCGGCAGGCGCTGCACGCCCGCCTCCCGGCCTTCGCGGTCATACAGTCCGGCTTTTAGCCAGCTACCGCCACAATCTAACCCCAGCCAGTATTGCGTCATGGTTTATTGCACCTCATCCACGGCTTTCAGCAGATCAGCACCCTGCGGAACATCTTTAACAAACATGTCGCGGATCTGAGTACCCAGGGCGTCGCTAAAGGCTTTGCGGTCAAGATCGGTGATGACTTCTACACCGGCGTCTTTCATACCGTCGATGATTTTTTGCTGATCTTCAGCAACCAGTTTGCGCTGGTAGCTACCCGCTTCTTGCGCGGAGGAGACCAGAGCTTCCTGCATCTGCGGGCTTAAGCCATCAAACTTCGCTTTGTTGATCACCACCAGAAGCGGTGAATAAGCGTGATGTGTCAGAGAAAGGTGCTTTTGTACTTCGTAAAATTTTGCTGACCAGACGACGTTGATCGGATGCTCTTGCGCGTCGATGGTGCGAGTTTCCAGGCCGGTATAGACTTCAGCAAATGGCATCGGGATTGGGTTGGCACCGAACACTTTAAATGCGGCGATATTCATCGGGCTGTTGTTGGTGCGAATCTTCAGTCCTTTCAGGTCTGCAGGGGTTTTTACCGGCGCGCGAGAGTTAGTCACATCACGCCAGCCGTTTTCCCAGTACGCCAGTACTTTCAGTCCTTTGCCTTCGAGGGAGGCTTTCAACTCGTCGCCCACTTTGCCATCGAGGGTTTTATGCGCGTGGGCGGTATCGCGGAACAGGAAAGGTACATCCAGCAGGTTTATCACGGGTGAGAGTCCCGCAAAGTTATTCGAGCCGGACATCTCCATATCAATGGTGCCACCGCGCACACCACTGATCATCGCCTGTGCATTGCCGAGGGTACTGTCCGGGAACAGTTTTAATTTCAGCTCACCTTTGGTTTTCTCTTGCAATAATTCATTGAATTTTTTTGCCGCAATATGTTGCGAATCGGTTTGTGATGTTTCATAACCGAAACGTAATGATTGTGCCGCCAGAGAAGATGTACTGAATGTAGCCACTCCGGCAATTAATAAAGCGTAGGTTACAGAACGTAAATTCATAATATTTTCCTTTTAGCTCATCCATTTTAGTGGGGCGGTAATTAATTCTGGGATAAAAATAAATAATGCTAACAACATGAATAAAACCATGACGTAAGGCGCAACGCCTTTTACAGCATCGTCAAATTTAAGCTTCGCAACACCGCATATGACGTTAAGTACGTTACCAACCGGGGGCGTAATTAGCGAAATTGAGCAGTTAATAATAAACATAATGCCAAAATAGACAGGATCTATTCCCGCTTCTTTTACTAATGGCATTAATACCGGCGTAAGAATTAATACGGTAGGAGTTAAATCCATGACTGTACTGATCACCATAATGGCGAGCATAATTACGATGAATAATAAGCGAGGCGAGTCAACCAACGGTTGTAATAACTCCGATACCATCATCGGCAGTTCAGCAATGGTGATTAGCCATGCGGATACCGCTGCGGAAGCCACCAGGAACATCACCACGGAAGTGGTTTTCGCTGCGTTAACCAAAACATGGTAAAGCGTGGCGAACGTCATTTCGCGATAGACCACCACCGAGACAAACAAGGCGTAGAATGCCGCAACCGCGCCAGCTTCTGTTGGTGTGAATAATCCCGAACGGAAACCGCCAATAATAATTATTGGCAAAAAGAGTGCCCAAATACCGGAAACTAAAGATTGCCAGACTTCCCGCAGCGAGGCTTTCGGCTGGCAAGGCAGGTTTAGCCGTTTTGCCTGCCACCACCAGGTAATCATCAGCGTGATGCCCATCATGATGCCCGGCGCAATGCCAGCCATAAACAGTTTGCTGATGGATAACCCACTGGAGACACCGAAGATAATGAGTGGAATAGATGGCGGAATAATGGCCGCGATAATACCGCCCGATCCGATAAGCCCGGCGGCGCGGTTTACCGGATAGTTGGCCTGACGCATCATCGGCACCAACAGTGCCGCAACGGCAGCGGTATCGGCAACCGCAGAACCAGAAAGGCTTGCCATGATCATCGCAGCAAGAACGCCGACGTAACCCAGACCTCCCGGTCTGTGGCCTACCAGTTTCATCGGCAAGTCGACAATACGTTGTGACAGGCCGCCCGCGTTCATGATCTCACCCGCCAGTACAAAGAAGGGGATGGCTAACAGGGAGAAGCTGTCTGCACCATTGACCAGTGTTTGCGCCAGAATTTGCACATCAAAGATATCCATCCAGAACATCAATGAAATGCCACACAGTAATAATGCCCAGGCGATGGGAATACCAATGGCGATAGCCCCTAACAAACTGACAATAAATATAAGGATTGTCATCGTCAGGCTCCTTGTTGGTTTCGGCTGGGGGCACTTGTTAACTGCCGGTATAAATGGCGCAATTCCAGCAATGCGATAATCAGGCTAGTGGGGATTGCGGCGGCATACATTAAGCCAACAGGTACGCCGAGAATGGGCGATAAGTTACTCCAGTCTTGCGCTGTTTTTTCTATTGCCCCCCAGGCCAGGCCCAGGCAAAGCAATAAAATAAGCGTATGGGTTAGCAGCGAAACACGTTGTTGATTAGTGGGTGAGAGTTTTTCGACTAAGAAAGTAACCTGTACATGGCTGTTGTCCATAAACGCCACGATAGCGCCAATAAATGTTAACCAGACAAATAAAAGTCGTGATAATTCATCAATCGATAATATGCTTGTGTGAAATCCATATCGAAGAATTATATTAAT
>ERZ779889.3178-NODE-3178-length-12303-cov-3.770738_pt1 | contig 12303 bp, 10 predicted proteins | sample MGYA00511030_ERZ779889 | MGnify/ENA primary metagenome ERZ779889 (study PRJEB29588, sample SAMEA2160616) | human gut metagenome | biome: human gut; feature: human-associated habitat; material: faeces | place: Denmark | collected 2008/2010 ...
AAGAAGCCAAGCCCACTTTGATGCAATTGGAAATCAAGGGGGCCATTCAAAATCCGGGTGTTTATACTTTAAAGCGAAACAGCTCCATTTCAAGTTTAATTCAAATGAGCGGAGGCTTATTAGAAAACAGTGATACATCTAGAATCAGTTTTAACTATATCCTACAAGATAAAGATGTGGTGGTGATTCCAGAAAAACAAGAAGTCAAACTCATTTCTATTAATAGTGCCACACTTGAAGAACTACAAACACTTCCAGGTATTGGTCCGGCCATTGCCCAAAGAATCATGGAGTATCGCAAAAGTAACACATTTCAATCTTTAGAACAAATCCAAAATGTCAAAGGCATTGGTCCAGCCATGTTTAATAAGATCAAGGATAAGATCTGCCTATGATGTTGATACTTTCACTTGGCTTTTTGGCCTGCCTAATCTTAAAAGAAATACTTTGTATACTCTGTTTTACACTTTTCTTTCTTGTCTATCTAGACTATCGGTTTAAAGATAAAAGAATTCGGATTCTATTTATTTTATTTAGCCTATTAAGCTGTATCCTTGTATATCCAAAAGAAGTTCAACAACAGGATACATATAAAATTACAGAAATAAAGAAAGGGTACTATATAGGTAAAAATAGAGGTTCTAAAATTCTTATTCAAACAGATTTAGATTTAAGTTTTCAAGATGAAGTTAAAGTCAAACACATAGAGCCTATTCATACAGATGATAATTTTACGCTGTTTAGTTTTACTCGATACAATGAAAATAAGAACATCAGGTTTAAGACAAATTCTGTAGAAATCATCCACAAATCAACATCATTCAAGTCTAGACTCTACAACTATCTAAAGTCGAAACCCAATTCTTCCATTGTCTTATCCTTATACTATGGCATACACGATGAAAGTATAGATGAAATCTATACGATGCTTGGATATGGCTATATGAGTGCATACTACATTGTTTTACATGTGTTAAAGCGAAAGTGGGATGAGACTCGTATTCGAAGAATCCTTCTGGTCTTCAGTGTTCTATTTGGTCATTTCTTTGTGTTTACACTTTCACTCACACGATTTATTTTGTATCAGTTGAGTACTCTATTATTCACATCCAAACCTAATCAAATCGCATTTACAATCCTTTGTTTTGGCATGATCTATCCAAATCAAGTACTATCCATATCTTTTGTATGTCCACTCTTATTACAACTTGTATCGTATTTTTGTACAGAACATAAATGGATCGTACAAAAGATGGTCTTGCTTGGATTGATGTTTATTTACTTTAAGAAAGTGAATCTTATTTCATTGTTTTTCTTTAACATATTTAGAAAACTGTATGGTTTGATCTTTTTATTTGGATTTACAGTGCAGGATTTAATAAATCTAAAATTACCAGACCTTACTATACATTATGCACCTAGAATCCTATTTATAGTTCTATTTATAATCTTCTATATACAATGCTTAAAACACTTTCAATGGAAATATCTATGGATATGTATCGTTCCATTTCTAGAAATCTATTGTAATCCTTTCTTTCAAGTCTATACATTAAATATAGGTCAAGCTGACTGCAGCATCATTGTAGAACCCTTCCATAAAAGTGTAGTGATGATTGATTGTGGGCAAAACCTATATCGTGATAATGTCGAAAGAATTATTATGCCCTTTCTAGAAAACAAGAACATTCATGCGATTGATACATTGATACTTACACATGATGACTTTGATCATAATGGAGGATATGACAGTTTAAAAGAAAAAATTGAAATCAAAGAAGTTATAGAAGATTCAAATCAATCGGTTCATGTCGATTATCCATTTTATTTGTTGTTAAGTGAAAGAGAATCTAAGGATACCAATGATTTGAGTCTTATTAGTTATTTTACGTATGATCATTTAACTTATCTTTTTATGGGGGATGCGAGTAAACAAATTGAAAAACAATTGATGGCTACATACGATTTAAAAGCCGATGTCATAAAAGTAGGACATCATGGATCGAATACGAGTTCAGACCCAGATTTTCTTGACTCTTTAGATTGTAAGGTCGCTTTGATTAGTTGTGGCTATAAGAATAAGTATGGTCATCCAAGTGTTGGAACACTCAAGACATTAGAAACTTTACACATAAATACACTATGTACGAGTGATTGTGGAAGTATAGCCATGTATTCTTTATTTCACTTTTCATTTGTTGTCACAAACGATGGAATGTTTGGTATAATATGGACATGATTTATATTTTATACGGAAAAGACAAAAGCATGGTTTCTATGAAGTTAGAGGCCATTAAAAAAAGACATCATATTCAAGAAAATGTGAATGTATATGATGCACAAACGGATGAGATTTCAAATGTCTTACAAGATCTAGATGCCTATTCGATCTTTGATGATGACAAGATGATCGTTGTCAATAATTGTACCTTCTTATCGAGTAAGAATACAACGAATTATGAGGTAGATCCTTTTCTTTTAAGAAAAGATACGGAAATGATTTTAGTTCTAATTTGTCCAAGTGATAAATTGGATACGAGAAAGAAAAAGGTCAAAGAAATCAGTAATTGTGCGACGTTATATTCTTGTTTAGCTTTGGATGACAAGTCCCAAAAGTTTTATGTGCAAGATAAACTCAAAGAGTTTGGTGTCAAGGTGGATTTTAAAACATTAGATTGGATGACATCAAGAATGGGATTAGATCCTATGTGTATTCAAAATGAAATAGAAAAGATTTCAATCTATTCAAAAAATCCTACGCTTGAAGATGTAAAAAATTTACTTGTCGTAGAACCTACAAATGATATCTTTAAAATGGTAGACGCCTTCTTTAGCCAAAATGGAATCTTATTATTAGCTTACTATCGTAATTTTAGAAAGCTGAATATGCAGCCAGTTGCTATAGTTGCGCTTTTGGCTAGTCAAATTCGTTTTCTATTTCAAGTACGCGTATTAATGGATGAAGGAAAGGCACAAGCTACAATTGCCCAAGAGTTAAAGGCAAATCCATATCGTGTGAAACTCAATATGCAAAAGGCCATGCGATTTTCAAGTGAAACCTTACTTTATAATCTATCTTTACTTGCTGACTTTGATCAACAAATGAAAATGGGTAAGATCGATAAGGATGATGGTTTTGAATACTTCTGTCTAAACTTAATGATGAACAAGGGGTAGCCTTGTTCATTTTTATTTTGACATTCATAGTGTTGATTCAGGTGATTTAATGAAAGACAAAAGGAGTTTATTATTATTATTGAATTGAGCGTTAAGAATTGTTTTGTATTTAATAATCAAATTGTATTTTCATTGGATCCAACAAATAAGACAACGGCTATATATGAATCAAATAATGCGGGTAAAACATGCTTGATCAAGTGTATTCAGGCAATGAAAGGGATATTGTTGAATCAAAGATTTGAAATAAAATCGAATTTATTTTCAAATGACTCTGTTTGTGAGTTGGGTATTACATTTGAATATGAGAAAAATATATTATCATTTTGTTTATTATTTTGGATTTCAGGTGAGATATTTTTTTTTGAGAGTGCATTGATTGATTTTTGGGTAATTATTGGTATAATCCTCTTGAAGGTAGCAATACCTTTAGATGTGGTAAGCATCTATAAAAGTTGTGGTCGGATGAGAGACGGTAAACGCTCATGTCTAATCATTGTCGACAACCGACAGAAAAACTTGCCAGATTTGATTTTTTAATAATACCTATGAAAAGGTGGAATCTTAATTAGTGAGACTCCACCTTTTGATATTTGACAAGCAAAAAGGCCCTCCGAACAAGGAGAACCAATCTAAATGTATTTGGATTCTAATTATGCGTGAATACAAATAGAGTGTTTATTATTAAAATAAGTCGGGATGCGTACCTACGAGTTGTAAATTCTATGCCATATTTCATATGTCTAATGCCGCTTTAAGCTCATCAATGCTGGAGTATTTCGGTGTTGTTGGCTCAGACAATAGTCTTCTTCCTTTCTCGATGGCTTCGATTGTGGTTTTGTTGGGCATATCTAACTTTAATTCAAAGGGTATACAATGTTCACTGCAGTTGTCATGTTTATACCAAGTTCATTAAAAATTTCTTCCGCTTGATTTTTAATAGATTGATCTATTCTAATGCTTAAATTTCTTGTAGATATATAAAACATCTCCGTTCTCTTAAATTATATTCAAGAATGTGTTCAATATCTACACAATGTCATTACAATAAAGGTTAATAAGGATTAACATTTAATTAAATAGTCTTTATCAGTAAATAGAGTGAGTGATAATGTTTCAAAAATATGTCTCAGATTCAAAGAATTTAAAAGGTATTTATGAATATGATAGAGGTGTTCAGGGAAGTGAAAATCTCTTATTTTATAAAGAAATAAAAAAAAGAAGTCATATGACTTCTTAATCCTTCATTACGCGATTTCGTTAATAGCTTTTGCTAAACGTGCTTTTTGACGGCTAGCGTAGTTTTTGTGGTGAATACCTTTAGCTACGGCTTTGTCTAATTTAGAACTGCAGTCGTTGTAAGCTGCAACAGCAGCTTCTTTATCTTTAGCATCAACAGCTGCTAATACAGCTTTAATACTTGATTTCAATGCTGATTTTTTAGATACGACTAATTTGTGAGCCTTGTTATTTGTTTTAACACGTTTCTTTTGAGATTTAATCTGTGGCATGAAGTGCACCTCCTGACATAAATTTGCAAATGGATTATAGCAAATTTCTAGATTTAATGCAACACAACTTCAAAAAAATACGCTATAATACTCTAGTATTGGAGTGATATATATGGAAAATAGACGCATTATTTTTATGGGAACACCCAAAATTGCGAGTGTCGTACTAAAAACAATGTTAGAAAATGATATACATGTAGGCTTAGTGGTAACGCAGCCGGATAAAAAAAAGGGTAGAAAACAACAGCTTGTCTATTCGGAAGTCAAAGAAGTGGCTTTAGAATATGATATTCCTGTATTTCAGCCTGTTAAAATTAAATCGGATTATCAAACCATTCTTGATTTTGCTCCTGATTTAATTGTGACATGCGCATATGGACAAATCGTACCTAAGGAAGTATTGAACTTACCTCGATATGGTTGTGTCAATCTTCATGGTTCTTTGCTTCCTAAATATAGAGGGGGAGCGCCTATTCAAAGAGCCATTTGGAATGGAGATACAGTGAGTGGTATGTCATTAATGAAAATGGCACCAAAAATGGATGCAGGTCCAGTACTAGCTCAAAAAGAAATTGAAATCTTACCAACAGATAATTCGACAACCTTATTTGATAAGATGGGTGTTTGTGCTAGTGAATTATTACTTTCTCACTTTGAAGAAATCTGTTCAGGTAAGGCGGTATATGTAGAACAAGATGAAAGTCAAGTTGTCTTCTCACCGGTTTTATCTAAGGAAGAAGAGCATATTGATTTGAATCAAGATGATGAACACATTTTAAATCAGATTCGTGCCTTTGCCAATGCACCAGGTGCTTATGTATTATTAAAAGGAAAGAAATTTAAAATCTTGAAGGCAAGTTATTTAAATGAACAAAACGAGTTTGGACTTCTTGTTAAGATTGGCAAGAACAAACTTGGTATTGGCCTTCATTTAGGTACACTTGTGATCGAAACTTGTCAAATGGAAGGAAAGCCAGTCATGGATTGTGCAAGCTTCTTTAATGGACAAGGAAGAAACTTAGTAGGAAATATTGTGGAGTAGGGGGAAGTCTATGGATCAAAAGAATATTCGAAATTTTTGTATTATTGCACATATTGACCACGGAAAAAGTACATTAGCCGATCGTATCTTAGAATTAACGGATACGGTTGAAAAGCGTGAAATGAAAGATCAGATTCTAGATTCAATGGATCTAGAAAGAGAGCGTGGAATCACAATTAAATTAAATGCCGTACAGCTTGTATATCATGCCAAAGATGGACAAGATTACTTGTTCCATCTTATTGATACACCAGGCCATGTCGACTTTACATATGAAGTGTCTAGATCTCTTGCTGCATGTGATGGGGCTATTTTAGTTGTTGATGCAGCTCAGGGTGTTCAGGCACAAACTTTGGCCAATGTATATTTGGCTATCGAAAACGATTTGGAAATCTTACCCGTATTAAATAAGGTGGATCTTCCAAGTGCACAACCTGAAGTTGTGAAAAAAGAAATTGAAGACTTGATTGGATTGGATTGTAGTGAAGCCGTTGAAATTAGTGCGAAATCTGGATTGAATGTCGATAAAGTGCTCGAAGAAATTGTACATAAACTACCAAGTCCAAAAGGGGATAAAGATGCACCTACACAAGCTTTAGTCTTTGACTCTTTCTATGATTCCTATCGTGGAATCATTGCGTTTGTTTCTGTTAAAAATGGAACCATTAAACCAAAAGATAAGATTCGCTTTATGGCAACAGGCGCTGAATATGAAGTGACGGAAGTTGGTGTTCGTACACCAAAAGAAGTGGTAGAAGATAAATTGAATTGTGGGGATGTAGGATGGGTCAGTGCAGCCATTAAAAATATTGAAGATGTTCGTGTTGGTGATACGATTACAGTCGCATCCAATCCTGCAAGTGAACCACTATCGGGATATCGTGAAATGCATCCAATGGTATATTGTGGTTTATATCCAGTGGATAATGCGCGTTATGATGATTTAAAGGAAGCTTTATCCAAATTAAAATTAAATGATGCAGCTTTACATTTTGAACCCGAAACTTCACAAGCCTTAGGGTTTGGTTTCCGTTGTGGATTTTTAGGCTTATTACACATGGACGTTGTTGAAGAGCGCTTAGAACGTGAATACAATCTAAGCTTGATTGCGACAAGTCCTTCCGTAATTTATCATGTCTATAAAACAGATGGAATTATGGAAGAAATCGATAACCCATCAGCTTTACCAGAACCTCAAAAAATCGATCATATTGAAGAACCTTATGTGAAGTGTGACATTATGGTACCCAAAGAATATGTAGGTCCTATGATGGATCTTTGTCAGAAAAAACGTGGTGAATATGTGGATCTTCAAGTTTTAGATGATGTTCGTATGATGATGGTCTACCAAATGCCATTAAGTGAAATCATCTATGATTTCTTTGATAAGATGAAATCTTGTACGAAAGGCTATGCTAGTTTTGACTATGAATTTAGTGGATATCGCACAAGTTCATTGGTGAAGATGGATATTTTATTAAATGGACAAATTGTCGATGCCCTATCTACAATTGTCTTTAGAGATTTTGCGTATAACCGCGGTAATGCGATGGCCGTAAAATTAAAAGACTTGATTCCTAAGCAGCAATTTGAAATTCCTGTGCAGGCTGCCATTGGTGGAAAGATCATTGCACGTACAAACATTAAGGCATTGCGTAAAAACGTGTTGGCGAAATGTTATGGTGGAGATATTTCGCGTAAAAAGAAATTATTGGAGAAACAAAAAGAAGGAAAGAAACGTATGAAGATGGTAGGATCGGTTGAGATTCCGCAAGAAGCCTTCATGGCCGTTTTAAGTATGGATGACGACTAATGGTACCATCAGCCTATGTGCACATTCCTTTCTGTGATTCGATATGTGCGTATTGTGATTTTGTCCGAATTCAAAAAAATGAATCTTTCTTTTCAAGTTGGAAAGAAAAGTTAATCCAAGAAATTCAAGAGTATAAGATTTCAAGTCTTCATACTCTTTATTTTGGTGGGGGAACACCTAGCTTATTAAGTGTGGATGATTTTGCATCTATAAGAAATTGTTTTCCTACAGATATTGAGGAATTTACCGTAGAATGCAATCCTGAATCTTTAGATGAAGATAAATTAAATGCCTATGTAGCTCTTGGTGTGAACCGAATTAGTTTAGGTGTACAAAGCTTTAAGGATGATCTATTAAAAATTTGTCATAGAACACATACAGCAAGTCAGGCAATTTCGGTTATTGAAAATATCAAGAAAAGTTCGATATCGACTTTTTCCATTGATTTGATTTTTGGGCTTCCAAATCAAACAATGGAAGATGTGAAAAAAGATATTTCCACATTTTTAAGTTTAGATATACCACACTTATCTATCTATTCTTTGCAGATTGAAGAAAATTCTATCTTTGGAAAGGCAGGGGTAGAACCTTGTGATAGTGATCTAGAAGCCGATATGTTTGAATATATTACAAAAGCACTTGAAGCAGCCGGATATATTCACTATGAGATTTCTAGCTTTTGTAAGCCAGGTCATTATTCCAAGCACAATCTAGCATATTGGCAAGACAGAGACTTTTATGGCTTTGGCTGTGGTGCAAGTGGAAGAGTTGATGGGATTCGTTATGATAATGCAACAAGTTTAAAGGAGTATTGTTTGAAGGGATCTTGCTCTACTTATATTTCTGAAACACTTGCTGAACGAGGCATGGATGCGATCATGATGGCTTTACGTACGAAATTTGGATTGAATATAAAAGAATGGAATGTAAAGTATCAAAGTGATTTTAAAGAACATTATGCGCAAGTATTAGATAAGTATCGTGAGTATTTTTGTTTTGAAGGGGAATGTATCTATTTAAAGGATGCAGGTCTTGAAATATTAAATACGATTCTAGTTGATTTTATGTTGATTGAATGATATAGTTTAATAGCTTTTGTACTGAGAGTCTGGAAACTTCCAACCTTTCGCTCGGTAGAAAAGGACTAATATACATGGAGGAAGAAAAAATGTTATTAAAATCTGAAAAACAAGCAATTATGCAAGAGTATGCAGTACACGAAGGTGACACAGGTTCTCCTGAAGTTCAAATCGCAGTATTGACTGAAGAAATCAACCGTTTAACTGAACACTTCAAAGAACACAAACACGATTACCACTCACAACGTGGATTGATGAAAAAAGTTGGTCGTCGTAAAAAATTGTTAGCTTACTTGAAGGGTAAAGATTTAGATCGTTACAAAGCATTGATCGCTAAATTAGGTTTAAGAAAGTAATCGAAAAGATTACTTTTTTTTTAAGCATTTATTTGATAGAATATAAAAGTATGATTGAGGTGAAAAAATGGCGAAACAAGAGTTTCATTTAGATTTTTGTGGTCGGGGGATCACAGTAGAAACTGGGGAAATCGCAAAACAAGCAGATGGTGCTGTTATTATTCGTTATGGAGATACAGTTACTTTATCAACTGCATGTGCATCGAACCAGGCAAAAGAAGGGATTGACTTTTTCCCTTTAACAGTAAGTTTTGAAGAAAAGTTATATTCTGTTGGAAAGATTCCAGGAGGATTTTTACGTCGTGAAGGAAGACCAAGCGAACATGCGACATTAATAGCTCGTATGATCGACCGTCCAATCCGTCCTTTATTTGCGGAAGGATTCCGTAATGAAGTACAAGTTGTCAACACAGTATTAAGTGTGGATCAAGATGCAAGTCCAGAAATGGCTGCCATGTTTGGTGCTTCTTTGGCTTTATGTATTTCTGATATTCCATTCAATGGACCTATTGCTGGTTGTAAAGTTGGACGTATCAATGGAGAATTGGTTGCCAACCCTACAGTCGCTCAAATGGAAGAAAGTGACATTGATTTAACAGTTGCAGGTACTGCACAAGCTTTGAACATGGTTGAAGCAGGTGCTAAAGAAGTGAGCGAAGAAGATATGCTTGCGGCATTGATGTTTGGTCATGAACAAATCAAAAAATTATGTGCATTCCAAGAAGAAATCGTAGCCGCTTGTGGTAAAGAAAAACGTGAAATCGAATTGTACGCAGTTGATGAAACAATTGATCGTGAAGTTCGTTCTAACTTTGAAGCACAAATTCGTGCGGCTGTTTCAATTAAAGAAAAATTGGAACGTTATGGTAAGATTGATGATTTAACAGATGAAGCGGCTGAAATGATCGCAAACAAAGAATATGCATCTGAAAAAGATCAAAACAATGCGGTTAAACAAGCTCGTGAAATTTGTCGTGGTATTGAGGCGGATGAAGTACGTCGTTTGATTATTGAAGATAAAGTTCGTCCAGATGGTCGTCAAATTGATGAAATTCGTCCATTGAACTCACAAGTGGATTTACTTCCTCGTGTTCATGGTTCAGCATTATTTACTCGTGGTGAAACACAGGTATTATCAACAACTACATTGGGTGCATTAAATGATAACCAAATCATTGATGACTTAACTGTTGTAGATTCAAAACGTTTCATGCACCACTATAACTTCCCACCATATTGCGTTGGTGAAACAGGACGTATGGGAAATCCTGGACGTCGTGAAATTGGTCATGGTGCTTTAGGTGAAAGAGCTTTAGCTCAAGTATTACCAAGCGTAGATGAATTCCCATATACAATTCGTACTGTGGCAGATGTTATGGAAAGTAATGGATCTAGTTCTCAGGCAAGTATTTGTGCAGGAACTATGTCTTTAATGGCAGCTGGTGTTCCAATCAAAGCTCCAGTAGCTGGTATTGCGATGGGATTGATCATGGATGATGATTCAGGTAAATATACTGTATTAACAGATATTCAAGGTATGGAAGACCACTTTGGAGATATGGACTTTAAGGTTGCTGGAACTAAAAATGGTATCACTGCATTGCAGATGGATATCAAAGTAACAGGTATCACTAAAAATATCTTTGAAGAAGCTTTAGCACAAGCGCATAAAGCTCGTCTAGAAATCTTAGACAATATGCTAGCATGTATTTCTGAGCCAAGAAAACAATTGAGTCCATATGCACCTAAGATTGCGATGATGAACATTGATCCAGATAAGATCAAAGATGTGATCGGACCTGGTGGAAAAATGATCAACGAAATCATTGCACAATGTGACAATGTAAAAATCGATATTGATGATGATGGAAAAGTAGTCATCTACCACAATGATTATGATACAATCGAAAAAGCGAAACAAATGATCAGTGATATTGTTCGTGTAGCTAAAGTTGGTGATGTATATGCAGCTAAAGTTGTTCGTTTAGAAAAATTTGGTGCATTCGTTAACTTATTTGGTAACACAGATGGTTTACTACATATTTCTAAAATTTCTCACCACCGTGTAGATAAAGTAGAAGATGTGTTAAAACTAGGTGATGTGATTGATGTTAAGGTTACAGAAATCGACAATAAGGGTCGTATCAATGTAAGCGCAAAAGCTTTACTTCCAAAACCTAAAACAGAAGAAGAAAAAACGGAAGCGTAAAAGTAAGGAACTCGTGAAAAACGAGTTCTTTTTTCTTGACTATGTGGTAAAATAGTTGGGTAGAGGTGAAAATTATGGATTTTAATACAGAAGTACTTAAATATAAAGACGATTTCTTAAAAGACTTAAACACACTTGTATCGTATGAAAGTGTTCGTGATGAATCAACGAAAGCTGAAAATGCTCCTTTTGGAAAAAACTGTCGTGATGTATTGGATGCCATGTTAGATATGGCCAAGCGCGATGGCTTTGAAACCAAAGACATTGATGGATATGCAGGCGTTGTTGAATATGGTCAAGGAGAAGAAACCTTTGGCGTTTTAGGACACTTGGACATTGTGCCACTAGGAGAGGGATGGACAAAAGATCCTTTAAAAGTAACATTAGAAAATGGCTACATCTTTGGACGTGGTGTTATGGATGATAAAGGTCCTGCATTAGCTGGATACTATGCATTAAAGATGATTCGTGACTTAAACATTCCTTTGAAAAAAAGAGTCATGTTGATTACGGGATGCGATGAAGAATCTGGTATGGAATGTATGAACTACTATGTTGATCATGCTGAAGTTCCACAAATGGGATTTGTACCCGATGCCAATTTTCCAGTTATTTATGGTGAAAAAGGTGGCTTACATGTTGGCTTAGTAAGTAGTGATGCAACTGTCATCAAAAAACTTCATGCGGGAAGCCGTCCAAATATTGTGATTGGTAAAGCTGATGTCACAGTGGATGTCATGAGTTATCAACAAGAAGATTTATTTAAGTTCTATTGTGCTACGCAAGGTGTTAAGGGTTCCATCAAAAGAAGTGAAGATGGTGTAACTTTACATATTGATGGTGCATTTGCGCATGCAGCTATGCCATATAACGGCATAAATGCCGCTGTCTTATTGTTGAACTTTATTGGTGAAGCCTATGATGATCAACTTTCAAAAGATTTATATTTCTTATTAAAAGACTGGATGGGTAAACCAGTAGGTATTGAAAAAGATGGCTTATATATGTCTTTCTTGACAATGAATACAGGCATTGTCAATATGGAAAACAATGAAACAGACATCTTAATTGATATTCGTTATCCAAATGATACAAATGCCGATGAAATCATGGCAA
>ERZ779889.3182-NODE-3182-length-12292-cov-2.718477_pt1 | contig 12292 bp, 6 predicted proteins | sample MGYA00511030_ERZ779889 | MGnify/ENA primary metagenome ERZ779889 (study PRJEB29588, sample SAMEA2160616) | human gut metagenome | biome: human gut; feature: human-associated habitat; material: faeces | place: Denmark | collected 2008/2010 ...
CGCGTCGGAGCCTCCGCTTTCGGTTTTCTTTGAGAAGGAGATCAAAGCACCCGACAATGTATTTCGTTTTGCAATGCAGCTGGAAAATGACCGGGTAACGTTTACGCTGGACGATCTCAAGGCGCAGCGTCATTATCAACGGACGTTTGAGAAGCTTAACGCCGGCGCGGTTTCGATTCTGCGCAGCCGGATTCGTTCTTCCGGCATCCGGGCGATGGTTCCGCCTGCGGAGCCACGTACAAAGGAGTTGATTACCCGGCGCCTGGTTATCGCCGAGAGGCCGGAGCTTCTGGAGTTTCGGATAACGGGGCGTTTTGTGCCTGCGGAGTTTGAAGCGGTGGAAAAGGCGATCGATGACTTCGCGGAGAGCTATGGGTTGCAAACGATATCGCTGACGCCGGAGGAGCTTCGCAATCAGGCTGCGGCCAGTTTTGCCAAGGCGGAGGATCTTTATTCCAACCGGGAGGCGCGGCCGGCCAACTTGCGCGATGCGATCGATCGTTACCGTCAGGTGGTCAACTACCTGGAGCAGTTTTCTCCGCATCCGCCGCTGTGGGACCGGGCGAAACGCCGCCTGGCGGAAGCGGAGGAGTTGCGCCAGCGAAAGCTGGACAATTTGGAGTATGAACGGGTCCGTCTAGGTGGTATTCGGGATTTTCAGCGGATGCGTCAGGTATTTCTCCAGGTGATGGAGCTGGCGGATCAGGAGTCGCCCGAATTTGACATTGCTCGTCAGCGTCTGTTCAAACTGGATAATTATCTGGGGAAGATGAATCGATGAAAAAGATATCCAGAGCTTCTGCCGTGCTGCTGGCGATTGTTCTGATTTTGTTGTGTGCGGTGTTGTTTCTGTTCCGCGGGCAGCTGCAGAAAAATCCGCCGTCGGCGCGGTTGCGGATAGTGGGGCCTGCGGGCTTGAGGATCCCGTCCGGGGGTCAGGTGTTTACGAAACCGCCGTTTCAGCTTCAGGTGAAGCCGGGAATTTACCTTTTCAAATATTCCGCTCCGGGGTTCCGGGAGAGATGGGAGAAGGTGGAGCTTCGAGACGGGCAGTACAGGCGGATTGAGCTGGAACTGGAACCGGTGACTGCGTCGGTGTTGATCAATACCCGGCCCACGGGGGCGGAGCTGGTGGTCGACGGGCGTGTCGTCGGTGCTACGCCGCTGCTGCTGGAGGAGGTGCGGATTGGGAAGTATTCCGGCCTGTTGAGAATGCCCGGATATTCGCAGCGAACGATCGAGTGGAGTGTGGAGGATGAGCGCCCCAAACAGATCCTGATTGATCTTGATGAGAATGTTGGAATGGTTTCCTTCAACAGCCGCCCGCAGGGGGCGCAGCTTTCGATCGGCGGACGGGTGGTTGGAGTAACGCCCTATAAAGGGGAATTGAACGAAGGAAAATATCTCATTCGGCTGGAGCGGAGCGGATATGTGCCGCTGGAACAGACGGTGACATTGAGCCGGGGGCAGCGCCTGGTGCGTGAGTTTGTACTCAGTGCGCGTCCGGGCGGGGTCAAGGTGGTTTCGGAACCGGCGGGAGCGGAAATTTTCGTCAATGAGACCAAGCGTGGCGTAGCTCCATGTACGCTGGGGGATCTTTCACCGGCGGTGTATACGATCCGTGCGGTAAAAGCTGGATACGAGCCGATAGAGAAGACGGTGGAGATTGTATCAGGCTTTCAAGATGAGGTGCGTTTTTCGCTGGTCAGGAGTACGGGAGTGCTGGAGTTGACGGTGCGTCCGGCGGGAGTGACAGTTTTGGTGGATGGTAAGCTGGTGGGGCGGACGAAATCGGATGGTGTGAGTGTGACGGGGACGGCCCCGATCGTGGTGCGTGAGATGGCGCCGGGAAATCATGAGGTGACGGTATCTCATCCGCGTTCCCGGCCTGAGAGTCGGACGATTACGGTGCATGTGGAGAAGGGAAAGGTATGCCGTCCCAAAGCGATCGACGTCTGGATCGCGAACTGTGAGATTCGTTATAAGACTGGTGCGGTGGAGCTTGGTGCGCTTTATGAGGAGAATGAGAAGAGCATTCTTTTCGGCCCGGAACCCGGGGTGAAGATAGCGATTGACCGGGGAAAGTTGCAATATGTGAGGAAGCTCGGTTCGGAAGATGGAGAATAATCGGTATTTGACTTGAATATCAACGGGGGAGAGGTTATTTTAAGCAATTCGCCAACCGGGGCGTAGCGCAGTGGCTAGCGCGTCTGCTTTGGGAGCAGAATGTCGCAGGTTCAAATCCTGTCAGCCCGCCCCGACCATTTTTTCGATTCTCCGCCGACCGGACCTCTGGTCGGCTTTTTTGTTTTGAGGGTAAATTTAAGCTCAATTCCCCGTTTTTCCTGACAGCGGAGAATCTCCAGTTTTCTCTTGTGGAGGTGTGTTTCAGGCCTTTTCCCGGTAAATTCTCCGGGGGAGTAAAAGTCCAGGCTTTTTGATTGGAGAGCATTTTTTGATGGAAACACACGTTGGAAAACAGATTTTTGATTGTCAATTTTTCTCTGCCGTACATTTATTTTGTGATCTTTTATTGTGGTAACTCATTGTAAGTCAAAGAATAAAACAAAAAATCTTGCAAGGACATGTGTTCGAAAAATCAAAAGGTCGGTTACCTTATTCGCGCAATTCATAACAAAAGTCTTTTTGATTCAGAGAGTTTTTTGCATTTTGCGAAATCCCCGTTTCTGATCAAATTGCTTTTATTATGTCAGAGTCATCTGAAAAACGCTATAAGAATACCTCGGATCGTTTTAATTAGTAAGAAAATATTCATATAAAAATTGCATTTCCCAAATATAGAATTACTTTATTATTAATGTCGATACTGTAATGAAGGCGGATCTTGGGCAGATAAAAGGCTCTCCATGGATTTTCAGGAGAAATACTCTAGGAAACAGCTCTTAATTCGGGGCAATTTTCCGAGACATTCTGTCCTTGGCATCGGTAAAATTAAAACTTGAAGAAATGAAGTGTATTTTTGTGCAAGATCTGATAAGACTAGGGATTAAGAAAAGGATCAGTTGACTATGGATTGTGATTCTGTTGAACTTTTACCCAATCCAGGAATTCTGATACAATCAATGCGTCACATTGGTTATACCTTGGAAACGGCTCTTGCTGACATTATCGACAATTCTATTGCAGCAAATGCGTCCAGAATCTCCGTACAATATCGATGGAATAATGCTGATCCATGGATCGCCATTATTGATGATGGATGCGGAATGTCTTCTGATGAGATAAAGGAATCCATGCGTTTTGGCGGCGCATTCAGCCCCACTCATAGCAGAAGCGCATCCGACTTGGGACGTTTTGGGCTCGGCCTCAAAACAGCCTCTCTTTCACAATGCCGACGACTGACAGTGATCTCAAAACAAAATAATGCTATCTGCTCTTGTGTCTGGGATGTTGATGCTCTTTCAAAATCCCCTTTTCCTAAGTGGAACGCTCTTTTGCCAACAATCACAGTTTTAAAAGAAGATCCCGTTATTAAAAAGTTGCTTCCTCGATTGGACAGCATTTCAAGTGGAACTATTGTCATCTGGCAAAAATTGGATAACCTTTCTGAGACTGGTAAAAAGGAGTCTGCGGAACATAATTTCGCAGAAACGATGAACCACGCTTCGAAACATGTCGGATTGGTATTTCATCGCTTTTTTGTTATGGAAAAGGGATATAATGCTATTAAGATAGATTTTAACGATACAGTTATAGAGGGTATAAATCCCTTTGGTATGGCTATCCCATCCCGTCAGGAGTTGCCGGCAGAGACAATTACACTTGAAGGTCAGGATATTATTATACAACCATTTGTTTTACCACATAGTTCGAAGGTGTCTAAACCGGACTATGAGAAATATGGCGGTGAAGATGGTTATCTGCACAATCAGGGCTTCTATGTCTACCGTAATCGTCGTCTAATTATAAAAGGAACCTGGTTTCGGATTATCCCCAAAACAGAACTTCACAAACTGATCCGCATTCGTATTGATATTCCGAACTCTCTAGATCATCTCTGGCAGCTGGATGTAAAGAAATCCAATGCATATCCTCCATTGCCTGTTCTTACACGTCTCAAGGAGTTGTTGCCATCTTTAAGTGAGAGAGGAAAGCGTCCTTATACCAGGCGTGGTAACAGAGCAATTTCAGATGTCGTTTACATCTGGAGACGTGAGTTTTCCAATAATAAAGTCAGCTATGTGATCAATGAAGAACATCCTTTTGTCAAGAATTTGATAACCGACGAAAATGGAATGATAGATCCTCAAAAGCTTTCATATTTACGCATCATCAGTGGAGCATTTCCAACCGAGTCGTTCCACGTAGATGTAAACAATGACACCAGGACTGTAATTGTATCGGCTGCGCAACAGGATGAAATGGAAAAGGCTGTACGTAAGCTGATCACCCTGTACCGTTCAATTGGGATGGATAGAGATGCTATCCGGAATAGTTTGAGCAGAAATGAGTTGCTTATTTCTAACGAGCGTCAGGAAGAATTGCTGGAGGAGGAATTCAATGGCTGATATTGAAAAACTTGTAGGCAAGGTATCTGCAGAACTTTATGAACGAAAAGAAATTCCGAGTTATGACAAGCTCCTTGAAATGACACGCCTTCAGGCGAGGATTCTCGAAATTGCACATGATGGAGAATCCTTTACCGAGGATGATATTTTACTGGCAGCTGCAAAAATACAAACCCGTCACGATACAACTATGGGACTCGGCGTTTTGTTCGCGGCAGAGACATATACTCCATGGCTGGCAGATAAACTTGGTGAAATCAACTTCTACTACTGGAATCGATATAAACAATTATTACAGGAAAAAATGTCAGGAGACGTTGTTCTCAAAATTGACAACGTAACTGACCGAATTCTGGATCACCTGGAAAATCCACTCAAGGACGGAACTTGGGAACGTCGTGGATTGGTTGTGGGGCATGTACAATCCGGGAAAACAGCGAATTATATTGGAGTGATGTGTAAAGCTGCTGATGCCGGATATAAAGTTATTATTGTTCTCGGCGGATTACTTAATTCTCTGCGCAATCAAACTCAGAAGCGTATTGACTCTGATTTTTTCGGCTACTGTACCAAATCCAAAAGAGAAATTGGAGTCTCAAAATTTGGCAATTCCCGTCGACCATTTTGCCTGACAACGGCAGTAGAGGATTTCAGGAAGACCACAGCTGATCGAGTACAAATTGATTTGAATGCACTCAATGAACCCGTCGTTCTGGTTTTGAAGAAGAACGTAACGACATTGAAAAATCTGCGGAACTGGCTTGAGGCCGGTAACAAACGAGGCCTTAATAATTACCCGATGTTGTTGATCGATGATGAAGCTGACCATGCTTCCATCAATACCAACAGTTCCGATAAAAACCCCACAAAGATCAATCAGGGAATCCGAGAGCTTCTCAGGATGTTTCCTCGAAACTCATATCTCGGTTATACAGCAACTCCTTTTGCTAATATTTTTATTGATCCAGAAAATGAACACGAGATGCAGGATGGAGAGATGTACCGGGATCTGTTTCCTCGAGACTTTATTCTCAGCCTTGATCCGCCATCAAATTATGTGGGGCCGGCTGCAGTCTTTGATGATGAACCGGAAGTAAACATTCTGCATGAAATCGATGATAATGAAGATTTGCTTCCGATTATTCATGATAAATGTTTTATACCACATGCTCTGCCACCATCCTTGAAAAAAGCCCTCAACTGTTTTATGCTTATAAAAACAATCCGTGAGCTGGATGGACAGAAAAAGAAACATCATTCCATGATGATTAATGTTTCCCGCTTTACAAAGGTGCAGGAACAGTTAAAGACGCTGGTTTCTCAATATCTGAAAGAATATCAGCAGGCAATAAAAAACTATGCGGGGTTACCGGTTGAGGATGCACTGGGTGAATCTAGGTTATTACAAAATCTGAAACAAGTTTGGGAAGAAGAATTCGCCAGTTTTGATACGGGGTGGTCGAAACGCTCTTTCTCATGGGATGAAGTGCAACATCAGCTGAATGCATCTGTCAGCTCTATTGTTGTCATGAGTATCAACAATAGCAGTACAGATCATCTTGATTATGACAATTATCCGGATGGCAGGTCGATTATTGCAGTCGGCGGACTCGGACTTTCCAGAGGACTGACTCTGGAAGGTTTGAGTGTGAGTTACTTTCTCCGTAATTCAATCATGTATGATACTCTTCTGCAAATGGGCCGATGGTTTGGTTACCGTGAGGGGTACAAAGAACTCTGTCGTATTTTCATGACAGCGGAAGCCGCCTCCTGGTATGCTCATATTTCAACAGCTGTGGAAGAATTGCGGGATGAATTCAGAGAAATGGAGCGTATTGGCCTTACCCCCCTGGAATTCGGGTTGAAAGTAAGGTCTCATCCGACGGCCCTCATTGTAACTGCCAGAAACAAAATGCGCGATGCCGAAGAATTTGTTTGTCAGATTGCCCTGGAGGGACGTTTTGCGGAAACCAGCCGTCTGATTAATGATCAAGCGGTATTTGAATTCAACAGAAATATCCTTATAAGGGCTGTCAAGTCAGCGAATTCCGAAGTCAAGCCAGAACAGAACCCACTGGGGTGGCTCTGGAAAGGTGTTTCGCTGGACATAATGGAAAAAGTCGTTTCCGATTTCAAGAATGCCCCGGATTGTCTATTGACTACCCGAACACCCTTACTGGAGTTCATTTCCTGGTTGAAGGAAACAAAGGGAATCTCCCGCTGTGATGTTCTGTTGCGCGGATTATGTAATGGTAATGATTACGAATGCGCTGGCTTTGCTTTTACCCCTATTTCCCGTTCTCTGGAAAATCAGGATTTTGCCGGGAGACGTTTAACTTTTATCAAGCGCCATATTATTTCCCGAGGAGATGAGGCTGCCGGCCTTTCACAAATGCAGATTGATGAAATCAAAGCAGGGTATCCCGGTAAAAATGTACCGGATGCCGAATTCCGGAAATTCAAGAAAAACAATGGTAATCCTCCTTTGCTTATTCTTGTCTTTGCTTCTGTTTTTCCTTCCAGACAGGAACTTCAACCAAATGGAAAAAAGCATCGAGTACGCATTGGAAATGGTATGATCGTACCTGCTTACGGAATAAGTTTCCCAGGAGATCCGTCCGGCAATCGTCGTCCAGAGAAAACGGTTACTTATGCTGTCAACAGAGTATGGCTTAAAGAAAATTCAGAGTGGAACGATGATACAGATGACATGGAGGATGATGAGCAGTGAATAATCCATGGAATGAGATTGCAACCCCCACTCGGGAATTTAATGTCCGGCTGGTTTCAGACACGCATCCCTTGAAACTTTACTGGGGGAAAGATGTCCGAGGAGGTTATCTTTTCATTATTCAGTTTTCCAGAAATATAACCCCGGACAAAAAAATGTTACCGGAACTTTCGGGTATTCGTATCGCCATCGCACCTGCGCCGGATTGTTGTCGACTGGTTCTGCTTTTGAATGAAACACCTAACTGGGAGATCTTCAAATCTCTCTGTGTTGACTTGATATATGCAAGCGAAAATGCTTCCGATCATTCCGAAGCCGTGAACATTATTCTCCGTCGTTTGTTGCGCTGGCATGAATTTCTGAAGCGCGAAAAACTCCATTTACTTTCTGCCGAGGCAATAAAGGGTCTGATAGGCGAACTGCTTTTTATGAAAAATGTGCTGGCGCCTCAATTCGGCTGGCCGGAAACAATATCTTTCTGGAAAGGTCCCCTGGGGGCTCCGCAGGATTTTGCGGTATATGACACAGCGGTTGAAATCAAAGCACAATCCGGAAGTTCAAAGCCATATATTCAAATCAGTTCGCTGGAACAACTTGACGCTCAGTTGCCTGAATTTTATCTGGTTGTAAATACCTTGGCGACTATTGATCCGGGACATAATGAAGCATTTACACTGAACTCTCTTATTGCAGACATTCGAGCTGAATTAACCCGTACGGACGATATGACAAGAGAGCTGTTTGAATCTTTGATTTTTCAAGTGGGCTATATTCAGCTTGAACATTATGACACGCCGAGTTATCGTTGTGTGGCCAGCAGAACGTTTTGTATCTGCGAAGATTTTCCGCGACTCATGATTTGTAATGTTCCCGCCGGAATCACAAAGGCCAGTTACCAGATAAGTCTTGACAGCTGCATGCCGTTTGAAAAAGAGCTTACATTCTCAGGCCGTGGGAGGAATAATGACAATTGAAGAGTATTATGTATCCTTCATACAGGATTTGCTGGCAGATTCCGGAGATGACTTTGTCCTGAATACCTTTGTCGAAAAAATGTGTGAAATTATCTCCGAGCAGGGTATTATGCCGGATGCAGAACTTGTCGGATATAAATTCTCCCAGCGTGGAATTGCCGTTGATGCATTTGCCAGGGAGCCGGAGCGTAATCGTTCTGTTCTGGTCATTTCAGATTTCCGAAATTCAGGGGAAATCGAAACAATAACCAATACAGATATTGAAAAGCTTCTCAAACGACTCGACCGTTTTGTTGAATTTTGTGGGAAACGTGACTATGTGGAAGCGTTGGAAGAATCAGATCCTGTGTTTCCGCTGGCCAGATTTATTTACGAGAATCGTTCTTCGCTCGATTTTGATTTTATCTTGATCACAAATGCCAAAATCAGTAATAGAGTCAAAGAAATTACCCCGAAGGAGTTCGGCATACGATTCGCGAAACATTGTGAGGTCTGGGATATTCAACGCCTCTTTGAACTCGAATCATCAGGAAGAGAACGGGAAACGTTAGAAGTTGATTTCACACAGTATATTCCTGCAGGAATTGAGTGTCTCCGGGCATCAACGGGAGATGCTTCTTTGCAATCATTCCTTTTTGTATTGCCGGGAAGTGTTCTGGCTGACCTTTATGACAAATATGGAGAACGGCTCTTTGAGCAGAATGTGCGTACTTTTCTGCAGTTCCGGGGAAAAGTGAACAAGGGGATCAGAAACACCATTGTTCAGCAGCCAGCAATGTTCTTTGCTTACAACAATGGATTATCTGCTACAGGAGAAGAGGTTGTGATAGATGAAACGGGAATGCGAATCAAAAAAATCACAAACCTGCAGATAGTCAACGGAGGTCAGACAACAGCGTCAATTTATACCGCATGGCACAAAGAGCATGCCTGCCTGGACAGCATTTTTGTTCAAGTGAAGCTTTCTGTCGTTGAAAAAGAGAGAGTGAATGAGATTGTTCCTAAAATTTCCGAATATGCCAATACACAAAACAAAGTTAATGCTGCCGATTTCTTCTCAAATCATCCATTCCATCTGCGAATTGAGGAATTTTCAAGACGAATATGGGCACCCGCTGTCGATGGCAGTCCTCGCCAGACACACTGGTTTTATGAACGTGCGCGGGGGCAATATGCCAATGCTCAGACCAAACTGTCAAAAGCAGAAGCCGCCCGTTTTATTGCACTCAATCCCAAGGAACAGATGTTTACCAAAACAGATCTGGCAAAATACTATTTAACTTTCAAGGAGATGCCGTTTCTGGTATGTTTGGGAGCTCAGAAAGCGTTTGCCGGCACTTCCGGACATAAAGGTTTTGTTTCCATTATTGCTGATGAGTGGGAGAAACATTGTGACAGGAATGGAGCCAACACTTCTATTAATGAAAAATGGTATAAGGATATTATTGCTCAGGCAATTATATTTAAGGCACTGAATAAACGTTTATCAGCAATTCTGCGAGACTTGAATTACGGAAGCTACAAATCTGTAATTGTTCCTTACACACTGGCAAAACTGATTCATTGTATCGGCAGAACTGGTTTTATTCTGGATTATGAAAAAATATGGCTGATTCAGCGTGTTCCAGAGTCCTTAATGGAAAATATACTGACGATTGCAGACAAAATTGTACATTACTTTATTGCCAAACAGACCAATGTAAGCGAATTCGCTAAACGAGAAATCTGTTGGCAGGAAATTCAAGAAATGCCAACGGGGCTGCATGAAACGCTGCAACCGTTTCTGTGCGACAAAGACGTTGCCAGGGAAGAGCAGCAGATTGCCCGTACAACCCAAAAAGATCTGAATAACATTCATGTACTTCAGTATGTTGTTGAAAAAACAGAAACATATTGGTGGAAATTACGTGAATGGGATGATGAGAAACACTTACTTTCCCCTAAGGAACGCGGAGTTCTGGACGTAGCCTGTAAAATTTCCCGGGGGATAATACCTTCTGATGCCCAGGCAAAAGTGCTTGTTGCAGCAGAAAGAAAAGCTATTACTGAAGGATTCTATGTCAAATAAGAAAAACATACAGTTCATTCCCGTCATTGACTTATTTGCAGGGCCCGGCGGATTGAATGAAGGATTTTCTCACAAAATAAAAGGGAAACTGCGTTTTAAATCGGTACTTTCGGTTGAAAAAGAAGCTCCGGAACACCTGACGTTATCACTTCGTGCATTCTACAGATTTTTTCTGTATCATGACATGTCTGTCCCAAAGGAATATTATGACTATATTCAACGTACTTCAGACATCACCCGTGCTGAATTATGGAAATTATATCCGGAAGCTGCAGCAGAAGCTGATCAGGAAGCGTTGCAATATACTCTTGGCAGAGAAGACGGGCCACATGGTTTCTCTTTTCTGGAGGATAAAATCAGAAAAGCCTTGAATAAAGAAAAAAACTGGTTGCTGATAGGAGGTCCGCCCTGCCAGGCCTATTCTCTTGTCGGCAGAGCCAAACAACTTGGAGAGTTAAAAAAAACAGAAGGCTCTGTTTCCGAAGCAGAAGAAAAATTCTATCAGGATCACCGTCATAAGCTGTATCGTCAATATCTGCGAATTCTAGCTGTGTTTTCTCCTGCCGTCTTTGTGATGGAAAACGTCAAAGGGATACTGTCCGCCAAATTAGGCCGGGACCCTATTTTCCCAAAAATTCTCGCGGATTTGAGAACCCCCCATACGTCTGCAAAAGAATATGGTTGGGAATCAAACTCGAATCATACTTATCATATTTTTTCTTTTGTGACTGGTACAGAACCGGATAAAATATCTGATTACCTGATAAAAAGTGAGAATTACGGAATACCTCAGGCAAGGCATCGGGTTATTCTTCTGGGGGTCAGAGATGATGTCTGGGAAACAATCGGCCAAAAGGTTGGAAGCTTGAAAGTAAAAAAACAGACATCTGTATCTGATGCCATCGGCAAACTGCCTGTTCTCAGAAGTGGCTTTACTCATCGTGAAGATTCCCTGGAAGCCTGGAAAAGCTATCTGGCAGCAATAATCAATGAAAAATACTTTTCCGAGTTCAGCAATGAAGTCAAGGAAGCAATACGGAAATATACTCAACAACGAGAATCTTTTTCTGCCGGGAGATGCTCACAAGAACCTTATGAGAATGACAAAGAGTTGCTTGGCGGTTGGTACAGTGATTCAGCGCTGAAATGCTACTTGAATCATGAAACCAGAGCACACATGGCAAGTGATTTATATCGCTATTTGTACGTTGCGACAGTGGGAGAACTGCAAAAACGTTCACCGCAGTTGAAGGACTTTCCTGATGGCTTGCTGCCTGACCATAAGAATGTCATAAAAAAGACTGATAAAAAAATAAAAATTGAACAAAAATTTGCAGACCGCTTCAAGGTGCAAATTTGGGGAAAACCTTCATCCACAATTACTTCACACATTTCCAAAGATGGTCATTATTTCATCCACCCTGATCCGGTGCAGTGTCGCAGTTTAACCGTACGCGAGGCCGCACGGTTGCAGACATTTCCAGATAATTATTTTTTTGAAGGCAACAGAACTCAGCAATATCATCAAGTTGGAAACGCTGTACCACCTTTTCTGGCCAATCAATTATCTCAAATAGTATATGACATTTTTGAGCGAATTCCCACAAAGGATTCAAACGAGTAACCGTGGATAACATTTCTCCTGAACATCGCAGCAGGAACATGAGTCGTATCAAATCTAAAGATACGATTCCTGAGCGTATTGTACGTTCATACCTGCATTATCATGGCTTCCGATTCAGACTTCATGTGAAAGATCTGCCGGGGCATCCTGACATTGTTTTGCCAAAATACAAAACGGTAATTGAGGTCCGAGGATGCTTCTGGCATCGGCATCCGGGGTGCCGACAGGCAACAACACCCTCCACGAATATTGATTTCTGGCAGGAGAAATTCAAGCGGAATGTCGATAGGGATAGAAATACCGAAAAACGATTATTGCTCCCACAGTTTAATACTTGTAGTTCATCCGGCGTATTTGACAGACTCC
>ERZ779889.3183-NODE-3183-length-12290-cov-9.382673_pt1 | contig 12290 bp, 11 predicted proteins | sample MGYA00511030_ERZ779889 | MGnify/ENA primary metagenome ERZ779889 (study PRJEB29588, sample SAMEA2160616) | human gut metagenome | biome: human gut; feature: human-associated habitat; material: faeces | place: Denmark | collected 2008/2010 ...
TCTCCCCACCGACTGGACGAGGTTCGGGCAGCTCTATGGGGAATGGAGAGCGAAGCACATCACAGGGCGTGATTTTATGCGGAGAATGGATATGTCCGCAAACACATTCTACCGCCGTGTGCGTGAGTATGAAATCCGTCACGGTATCACCGAGCAGACCTCAGCTTGACCGTAAGGCGAACGGAAATGCCCCTCAGAGCCGTCCACCGCTGCGGAGCGGAAAACTAACCGATGAAAAAAGCGCCCTCTCTGAAAGCTCAGAGAGAACGCTTACGGTTAGTGTGTACCTTTTGGGTATCTGCCTGTTGTGGAACGTTCCATAATACCGATAACGACTTATGCGGAACGGAAATCAGGTGTGCCAATAGGCTAAGGTTTGTGGAATAGCATCTTATACCATTGCGTCAAATCCGTTTTCACGAATAAACTTGTCCGCAATAGACATCTGCTCCATTGCCTGAATATACTTGTTTCCTGCATCAATCATATTCTGGGCTAACGACCAATCATCGGGAACAGGAATAAGCATTTCTTGAATATGTCTTGGCTGTAAGTGTTGTTGAACAGATCCATACTCATCTAAAAGCATAAGTGACAAAGCAGTTGATGAAGTAAAATATGCAACAAGATATGCTCTAAGCTGCGGATCAGAAACCCTTATTCTAACTAAATCATCGCTTATAAGATAGTTTTCAGCGAGATCTTTAGTTGCATAGGTCACTTTACCAATTGTACCAGATCTTGTTATAAGTATATCTCCCTCTTTAACCCTAAGCATTTCGATACAAGCCTTCTGCTGAGCATTTGCCTTAGATTCGTCAAGCCACTTTATTGTAAACCTTCTAAGCTCTAAGGCTGCATTAGCAGTCAAATAGGGAGTTAATTTTGAGCAATCAGTCGGATTGTCAACCTTTATACTTGCGGAGTTCCAACGAGGACCGATGTAAATTTTAATGCCTGCCTCAAGTTGTCCTATGGTTGTTGTAGCCCAGTTTTCTTTACTATCATACTCCAACACGCTATTTAGAGCTTTATTGAGTTTAGGAGAATAGTGTTGAGGATTTATATTTAAGTGATCCTTTATATCGCCCTTATTTATGGAGAAGATACACTCAGAGTCTTTATGCTTACCTTCAGTAAACTCCTGATAAGCCAAAGCAATGTCATCAAGATCGTGATTTAATTTACCTGTGCTATTACCATTTCCGTCAAGAATAAATACAGAATTGCCCTTTGAATCCTGACCAATTCTTTGAGAGATAGCCATGAATATTTTATAATCTTCGGGTATATCGTCGATTTTTTCGGGCTTTGTAATGAATAAAATACAAGTACGCACACCCGTATCAGGTTGAAATGTATCTTTGTGAAGAGTTACAACTCCATTCAAAATATAATGCGCAAGCAACCACTGCCGATATGATTCATAGCTTACATTGTCAAGTATGCCTTTAGGTAACACGATTCCTATTCTGCCGCCTGGCTTCAACCAGTCTAAGCATCTTTCAAGGAATAGCAGTTCTGGAGCCTGGTGAGCTAAAACATCGGAATCCTTATTGCTAAAGATGAAATTACCATTATCATCTTTTTTAGCACTATGTCCGAATAAGTAGTTTGAAAGAATGCTCTTATCTGAAATCTGCGATTCCACTTTTTGTCCTGAGAACGGAGGATTAGTAGCTATTACCGATGGGGCGTTGCTTTTTCCTTTGGCACATCTTGATTGAATCCACGGATCAAAGCGATCATAGGAATCTAAGGAGTTTCCTCGTGTCATACCAGATTGACCATCTCCGGTAAGAAGCATCGCACATTTTGCAATCTTTACCAATCTGGCAGCAATTTCAACCAAGTATACACTGTCCTTAATTGTTGCAAGCTGACGTTCTCTTACAGGAGTATTGGACTTTGTGCTTGTAATGACTTTTCTTCTTAAATATCTGAAAGCACCTGTTGCAAATCCACCGCTTCCGCCAGCAGGATCGAGAAAATGTTCGCCAACTTTTGGATCGAGCATTTTTATCATCATATCAATAACCAAACGATTGGTAAAGAATTGTCCCTGCTGCCTCTTTAAGTTAATGTGAGTGAACTGCTCATATGTCTCTCCCATCAAATCCCAATCGTCAGCATCATCAGTTCTTGCGGCTAAGCTCCAGTTCTTCAGAATACCAACAGCCTCAGCTATACAATCATCACCGACCTGAATCTTTTCATGAGCGTCGAATACATCTGGAAATTGGTCAGCATACTCTCTGAATAAGGTCTGTATTGAATTTGCCACCTGATGTCTACCATCAGAAGAATGGAAATCATTTTCAGTAATCCAAAACCTCGGAAATTCGCCTGGTGTCGTTTCGTCTTGAATTTTAGCCAATAAGATACGCACCATATCCATTGCTAAGTCGAAATCCTCATTTTCCATTCCTCTACCATAAAGTTTATTATGACAAGAGGATAAGAGGAATCGAACATTGTGAGGGCGTGGAAGATTGGACTTTGACGGAATTTTATCATTTCCGCTCCAAGATTCCTTGAAACGAGGTAAGGATAGTAATTCATCTAAGCCAATTTCACCAGATGTTCTTTTCTTATAAACGGTAATGCTATCTCCATTAGTCCATACTCCGCCTATTGCCGATGTATTGTAAATGTAAGAGACAAGCTGAGAATATCCCTCAGTAGCATTTGGTTTTTTGCATTCTACAACAAAAAGCATATTGCCTTGATCTTTTTCTAAAGCGGCTTTTTTGCTTGTGTATACAACTATATCAGCTCTTATCAAAGAGCCATCTGCTTTATCTGTAAGGAGTTTTGAACCCTGCTGAATAGGAATTTCCCTTAAAATCTGATTCTTTGGATAACCATAGTCTGAAATAAGTATCCCGATGAACTTTTGACGCACCCTTTCTTCGGGAGTATCTTGAAGAATCTGTCCCGAAAGTATATCAATAATTTCACCGTTGTCATTAAATGAAACATCGTTAATATTCATATTTAGAGCCTCCGATCATAAAACGGTATACAAAAGATATTATACCACTTTTTCAGCAACTTTTCAAGATGCAGTTGAACTATTTTTGCGAAATCTTCATATTGATTCCCAAAAAGAAAGGAACAGCACCTACATGACTGTTCCTCTCTATTCACGGTCTGCTTATTTGCTCTGTTTTAGGAATAATTCCACATTTATGATTATTACTCAAGCTCTCTCATCAAAGCCACACCATCCTTAAAGCCGACCTTGTAAGCAGCTCTCATCTCAGCAGCGGCGGTATCACTCACACAGTCAAGGAGCTTGTGAAATACATCAATCTGCTCCTCACTGAGCGACTCCTCAAAGGGTATACACAGCTTGTTAAACTCGTCCGAGAACTCAGCGGCGTGAATATCACCCTGGCGATAGTTGTAAAGTGCATCGATCATCATGATCCGTCCTTTCGGTTATCTCAAACATTATTGCTATTTTACCGATTTCAAGCTGTTTTGGATATGGTGTCCTAATTTATCATTTACAAAAGTTGACGATTATGACCTGTATGCTTTGCTTTATGCCGGAACTGAGGACGATGATGATGCCAAGAAGATCACTCCTGAGCAGGCAGCTCAAGAAGCAGAAAAGGCTAACGGCAGAGTGCCGTCCGGCGGCAGTGATAATACTGACGATGCTGAAGATCCCGCTGAGAACGGCGAGAAATCGTCTGAGTCAGCAGCTCATACAAAGAATGTTCCTATGAATAAAAACAGTATGATCCTTGTTTTTGGTGTGATTGTTCTGATCGGTGTTGGTGCCGCAGGCTTCTTCCTAATGAAGAAAAAGAAAGGCGGCAATAAGACTGCGGATCAGTTTGAGCCTGAGTATGACGATGATACAGAGATCACCGAAGAATCTGAGGACGATATGAGATTCTACGATAATCAGGACGATGAAGAATAAGAAAGAGAGGGCAAAAGAATGAGAAAGATGAAGAAGATCGATGTATGTGCGGCAGCGGTGGCAGGGGCAGCCGGAATTGCAGGCATTTCTGTTAAGGCAGTAGAGGGCGTGAGGAAGAAGTGGTTTCTCCGTGGTTTTGAAGCAGGACAGTTTATCGGCGATCTGACCGCTGCGGAGAACTTCGCCTGTGAAAAGACTGTTATCCAAAAGAAGTATGACAAGCTCTGCGAAGAGTTTGAGGAGCTTCAGGAGAACTACAACGATCTTTTTGATGACTACTACGAAGTATGATTAACTTTGAACCCAGTGGATTCAAAGTTCCCGACAACATAACAGACAACATAAGACAATGAGAAAAGAGAGAGAATTTGTCTAATGAAGGTACTCAGCTTATTTGACGGCATTTCCTGCGGTATGCTTGCTCTGCAAAGGGCTGGCATTCCCGTGGAGTGCTATGATGCATTTGAGATCGACAAGTATGCCGTCACGGTCTCAAAGCGTATTTTTCCCGTAATCGTTCATCACGGGAATGTATATGACGGCGATTTCACGCAGTTCAAAGGATATGACCTGCTGCTCGGCGGTTCGCCCTGCACCTATTGGTCTATCGCCAAAAAGGACAGAGAGATCGACTGCGACGGAGAAGGGTTCAGGCTCTTTCAGGAATATGTGAGAGCCTTAGAGGAGTCGGGCTGTCAGTATTTCCTCTACGAAAACAACTATTCCGTACATCAGAACATCAAGGACGAGATCACAAGGGTTCTCGGCGTAGGACCGATCATGATAAACTCTGCACTTGTATCGGCACAAAACAGAAAACGCTGTTACTGGACGAATATTCCTTTTACTTCTTTTCCGGAAGATAAGGGCATTTTACTGAAAGATGTGCTTGAAAGCGGTGTCACTTGGCAGGACAAGTCCTACTGTCTGACAGCACGTTATCCAGGGGCTGTTTTGTTCAACACGCTTGAACGCAAGCAGCGAACTATGGTTGCTGAACCTGTCCCAATCAATACATACTGCAACGGCGGAACAATGCCTATGGGAGCCGCCCAGCGTGGACGATATGTTGACGGTGAAAAGACCGAACAGCATATCGAAATTCGTGAGGACGGTAAATCCAACTGCCTGACTACGGTGCAGAAAGATTCTCTTGTATGTTCTCCTGTTCGTATCGGACAGTATGGCAAGGGCGGACAGGGACAACGTATCTATTCGGTAGTAGGTAAATCTGTTACGCTTTCCGCAAACGGCGGCGGTCAGGGGGCTAAGACAGGTCTATATAAGATTGATCTGCCTGACGGTGACTATATTATCCGTAAGCTCACGCCCATTGAAGCGGAGCGTTTGCAGACACTTCCCGACAACTACACGGCAGGCATTTCCAATACCCAGCGATACAAGTGTATCGGCAATGGGTGGACGGTCGATGTGATCGCACACATCTTGGGAGGGCTTCACGATGCTTGATAAAGTCCTGAACAAGTGTGCAGAAAACAACAACTACACCATTTATACCAGTATGTGCAAAGCACAACGCATACTGATGCGGTCTTATGATCCTGTATGCAGTATCAGCGGCGGTTCTGACAGTGATATTGTCCTTGACCTGATTCACAAGGTCGATGAGGACGGCAAGGTCAAGTATTTTTGGATAGATACGGGACTGGAATACTCCGCTACAAAGGAACATCTAGACTATCTTGAACAGAAATACGGCATTACCATTGAGCGTGTCAAACCCGATAAGCCTATCCCGAACTGTGTGAAGCAGTATGGCATTCCTTTCCTGTCAAAATACGTTTCCGAACAGATGATGCGATTGCAGGCTCACGGATTTCAGTGGGAGGACGAACCGCTTGAAGTGCTGTTGCAGAGATACCCTCGGTGTAAGACGGCTCTGCAATGGTGGTGCGGAGAGCGATACTCTGATGAGGACGGTGTTCAGAAAATCAGCAGATTTTCTATCTATCGCAACCGTTTCCTGAAAGAGTTTATCATGCAGAATCCGCCGGATTTCCCCATATCCAACAAGTGCTGTGAATATGCGAAAAAGAAACCCGCAAAGCGTATCGTCAAGGAACATGATGCAGACTTGGATATAACGGGTATCCGACAGGCTGAGGGCGGTATCCGTTCGGCGGCTTACAAGACTTGTTTTTCTGAAAGCAAGTCTAAGGGGTGCAACACATTCCGTCCAGTATTTTGGTACACGGACGGTGATAAAAAGGACTATGAGCAGTTATTCTATGTTCAGCACTCCCGATGCTACACGGAATATGGTCTGCAGAGAACAGGCTGTGTAGGCTGTCCGTTCAGCAAGCACATCAATGAAGAACTTGCGATCATCGAGGAACATGAGCCGAATTTATACAAGGCTGCCGTCAACATTTTCGGCAAGTCCTATGAATATACAGCGAAATACCGTGCTTTCGTGAAAGAAATGAAGGTAAAGGAAAAGGAGCAGAAAAAGAAAGATGTTTGATCCTGACATACAGAGGAAAGCAATCAGCCTTATCATGGGCTTTATTATGGAGTTTTTGGGAGTACCTTCCGAACCTGAACTGATCGAGCTGACAGCAGATAACCTGAATGTATCGACGATTTCTGTTTCCTGCTTGAAAGTATCGTGGGATTCTGAGCCTGACCGTGATTATTCTGTGAGCTGCACGGCTCATGATGATAACTATGCTTTCAGCGATAATATGTACTTTGTGTTCAAAGGCAATGACCTCTGCTACATAACAGGTCTGCGTGAGAATACAGAGTACACAGTGACAGTCGAACCTATTCTTTCTGCGGAAGAAAAAGACGGATATTCCGTAATACCTTCAACCGCTGACGGCAAGACCGAAACGGTTGAGGTCATATATGACTTTCCGTATGAGGACGGCTGGACAAACTGCTTTGCAGGCGAAAGAGCTTCGGGGCTGACGGCTATGCCCAGCTCAGGGGCAATATACGGTTCAAAGGTCGATACCATAACAGGAACCGGAATACGCCGTGATGAGTACGGGGATTACTGTTGTGCAATGGGCGTATGGTACGGATACTGCGGAGATCGTTTCCTGATCGAGCTTGAAAACGGTACGCAGTTTACTACAAAGATATGTGATAGTAAGGGCTATGCCGATGATGGTGAGGGAAAATATCACAACTTCGGCGGCAGCGGAAAGTGTATCGTTGAGTTTATCTATGACGATCATCACTTACCGTCCTGCGTGGCATTTAGCGGTAGCTGGGGCTACTATAACTGGAACGGGCTTGATCTGAGTTCCAATATCAAGTCTATCAAGAAAATCAACTATGGTGAACCCGTGGAATACTGAAAAATGTGGTGGTTTCTATTATGAACGTAAAGAAGATCATCAAGGGAATTGTCGGACTCGGTGCTATGGCAGGTGCTGCCTACGCTGCATATAAGCTGGGTGAAAGCAATGGCAAGATCAACGAGCGTTTTCGTGAGAAGTACGGCGATGACGAGGACGATATTGAGCTTGACGATAATGAGGACGAGTTCAGGTTCTATGACAATTACGATGAGCCTGACGATGCGTGCCTTGCACCTAAGATGGAGAATAAGCCTTCTTTCTCTGTAAGCATACATAACTTTGCTCCGCTTGATTCCGTTAAGGTTGAGGGCATTTCGGGGAAAGATATGGATATGCTTGTTTACCATATTTCGCTTGACAAGTACACCTCCAACAAACAGATTCATGAGTGGCTTGAGGTTGACAAGGATACCGCTGCAAAGGTTATCTTTGCACTCAGAAAGGCAGGATATATCGGGGACGAGTATTCCAGTCAATATCACAACTGAGGTGTATTTTCGACTCAGATCGTACAACAATTCAAAATAATCAAAGCACACTCCCCATATCAGGAAATGTGCTTTGATAATCAGATGCTTTTCTCCTATTTTGATATGAAATTTAGGAGAAAGGCGTTTGTTTCCTGTTTCCCAAACTTGTGAATTTTTTGATTTTGGGAAACAGACTGCGTTATGTGTTTGTGAGCCAGTCCGAAAAGTCAATGATCTTTATGCCTTCATACTGATAGGCATCGTGGCGTGTCCTTGCAATCAGCATCTTGGAATAAGCGTCCCGAATGGACAGCAGCGGTGATATTGTCTGACTTTACCACGTCTATTTCCCGAAATCAAGCATTTTTTAATTTTGGGAAATAAAAAAGATAGAAAGTCGATATATGTCAATTTTGATCGTTGGCGAAAAGCCCAGTGTAAGCCGTGCAATCAGTGCCGTGGTCAGAGTTTCTTCCACACACAAAGGTTACACCAATATATTGTATCGTGGTGTGTCTGCCATTTGGTGGGCTTGAAGTTCCCGAATGGCTATGGCAACGGGTGGGAACAGAGATTCAGACATAAGGTCTACATCAAAAATGTGGAGCTTACAAAGCTGATCTGAAAAAGACAAGGCACAGTCCTTGTCGGGCTGTGCCTGTATAACTATATCATAGCTTTTCAAAAATGCCGTTGTGAAGAATACTCTCTAACGCTGTGATCGCTGTATCATAGGGAACGGTTTCAAACAGCAGAGGTGCGGTTATTGTATCGTAGTCCTCCTTATAGATCTTCTTATCAATGATCTCTCGGAGAATATCGGTGACATTTGCACCCTCTTGAACAGAAAGGCACATTTTATGCGGTCTACGCTCCTCAGCGACAGATAATGCAAGTTCTTTCAGCGTATCATCGATCGTTACAATCTCATACAGTTTGTAAATATCGTAGATGTGCCTTGAGTGTTCCGTTGTGGTATTTAGCAGATAATAATCTGCCAGAGCATACATCTTGTCAAGCATTGTCCGTTCTGCGGTCTGAACATTCAGCGTAAACGGCTCTAAATCATATTGCTTAATAAAAGCATCGTATCCGTTTTCGTGAAGATATTGATAGATCAGGCTGTCTGCTGTCATTATCTTCGTAGGATAGGCTCTTTGATAGATAGCTGTTTCAACGATAAGCTGTTCCTTCAGATAAGCAGCGGACAGTGACGAGGGATAGTCAATGATATATCGGTTGTAGTCTCTGCGGCTTTTGATCGAATCGGCATTGGTAAGCCCAAAATCTAAATCACTGATAATTTTCGTGATATTCGCTTTGAGCTGCTTTCTCTTGCTTTCAGACGGTTTCTTCTCGGACTGAACATTCAGGTCAATATCCTCAGAAAAACGCTTGATGATATGGTAGCACTTTGACAGTGATGTGCCGCCCTTAAAAACGATATCCGGCATAACAGCGGCGATCCGTTTCAGGAAAAGAGTCACAAAATAGTCCTTCTCAACGATCTCTGCCTTGACTCCGAGATAGTCAGAGGTTCGCAGTACAAGCTGCTCAAAGGTATCCTTTTCATTATGCAACATAATAGATCACTCCGCTTTCTATGAGATTTCTCAAAGCCTTGTCAGGGAAAAACGGTGCATATTTTGTAACAAGCTCCTGAGAGATATTGCATTTCCTGATCCAGCTTTTGATGACAGCTTTTCTTTCATCGTCAAAATAACCTGACGAGGTACTATTCATCATTTCAAGGAACTGCAAAACAAATATATTGTCGTTGTCTATCTTGACTCTTGATTTTCGCAGTATCACTTCCTGATTTCCTACTTTCACTCTGCGGAGCTTTGAGTTTTCGTTATTCGTTTGTATCTCAGGAATATTTGACATCTGTGTAGAAAGCCCTGCCTGCTGCAATGCCGTGATGCCTGTATAGAATCCGATACGATTTCCTTTTTCGGATAAATACTTTCGTTCGATGATCCTGTTTGGATTCAGAATGCTGTTTCCAAACGGTGTTTTAACAGGGATATAATAGATACCTCGTTCGTAGCGAATGACCTGACCGCTTTCACACAGCTTGGCAAGCTTCTTTTTGAGCCAAATATCAGAGTAGTCCTCATAATGAATATCCGAGAGAAATATCGGTTCATTCTTTCCGAATATTTCAAGAAGATAATCGTACAGCATATTCAACACCTCCCATGTTGTACTGAATATATTATACTACATTTGACCTAACAAGTCAATAGTGATATATATCGAAAGGAGAAATTTTATGTCAATTTTGATCGTTGGCGAAAAGCCAAGTGTAAGCCGTGCAATCAGTGCCGTGGTCGGAGCTTCCTCCGCACACAAAGGCTACACCGAGGGCAACGGCTATATTGTATCATGGTGTGTCGGTCATTTGGTGGGCTTGAAGTTCCCGAATGACTATGGCAACGGTTGGGAACAGAAGTGGAGCTTTTCTCAGCTTCCTATGATCCCCGACAGCTGGCTGTTCCATGTCACGGACAGCACAAAGGCTCAGTACGATCTTCTAAAAAACCTTATGAATAAGGACGAGGTAACAGAGATCATCTGTGCGACCGATGCGGACAGAGAGGGAGAATGTATCTTCCGTTATGTGTATAACATGGCTCGGTGCCGCAAGCCTGTGAAGCGTTTATGGGTTTCTTCTCTTGAAGAATCCGCTATACGCAAGGCACTTTCTATTATGAAGCCAATGTCCGCATACGATAATCTTTTCAATGCAGGCTATGCCCGTGCCAGAGCAGACTGGCTTGTGGGTATGAACGGCTCTCGACTGTTTTCTGTCCGATATGGCGGAAAGCTCAATATTGGCAGGGTGCAGACTCCTACTCTTTCAATGATCGTTCAGCGTGATACGGAGGTAAACGGCTTTGTAAAGCAGAAGTATTTTACGGCTGATCTCAACTGTGGTGCTTTTACTCTATCATCTGCAAGGATCGATGATGAAAATGCCGCCGATACGCTTGTTTCTGCCTGTGACGGCAGTACGGTTACGATCAGCTCGGTCAAGCGTGAGGTCAAGACCGATAAAGCTCCGAAGCTCTATGACCTGACAACCTTACAGCGTGAAGCAAACAAAGCTTTCGGGTACACGGCACAGCAAACACTGGACTATACCCAGTCGCTCTATGAGGGCAAGCTCGTCACTTATCCCCGTACCGACAGCCAGTATCTCAGCGATGATATGGCACAGACAGCTCTTGATGTTGCAAAGCTCTGTGATACCTATTTCGGGTTCGGTATCTCCCATATCCCTGATATAAAAAAGGTCATCAACAACAGCAAGGTATCGGGACATCACGCAATTATCCCCACAAGCGGTATCTCAACGGCTGACCTTTCTTCACTGCCGACAGGTGAGAAAAATATCCTCACGCTGATCGCCACAAAACTCATCTGTGCAACGGCTCCGGCACACAAGTATGAAGCGGTCAAGCTGACAGGTATCTGCAACGGTACGGAGTTTACGGCAACAGGCAGAACTGTTCTTGATATGGGTTGGAAAGCTTATGCAAAGCAATCCGACAAAAATAATGATGAAAAATCTCTGCCTGCGGTATCTGAGGGACAGACCTTCATTGTAACTGCAAGCAAGGGCGAACACTTCACTTCTCCGCCGAAGCCCTACACGGAAGATACGCTGTTATCTGCTATGGAGAGAGCCGGAAACGATGACTATGACGAGGAAACGGAGAAAAAGGGACTCGGTACTCCTGCGACACGAGCCGCAACCATTGAATCACTTGTGAAAAATGGCTATGTGGAGCGTGACGGCAAACAACTCAGGGCAACAGACAGAGGCAAGGAACTTGTCAAGGTCGTTCCCGATGAGGTGAAGTCCGCAAAGCTGACGGCTGAATGGGAGTCCAAGCTCCAGCAGATCGAACACGGCAGCCTGCCTGAAGCGGTATTTATGTCGGGTATTCAACAGTTTATCACTGAGATGTGCAGTAAATACGGCTCTGTGGATAAGTCTGTTTCTCTTTCTGATAGCGGTCATGAGCCTATTGGCAAATACCCGAAATGCGGTGCAGATGTAGTCAAGGGTAAATTTGGCTGGTACTGCAAGGGTAAGTGCGGTATGAATATCGCAAAAGTGTATGGGATATCTCTCTCCGATGATCAGATCAAGGGACTGCTGGACGGCAAGTCCACAAGCTACACCTCTAAGGGCAAAAAGACGATCGTCTGCCCTGAGATCATGGAGAATCCCTACAACGGAAAGATGTACTATCAGTGGAAAACGGAGAGGGGTAAATAAAAACAGCAAGGGTGTCCTTGCTGTTTGAGTATAGTTCTACAAACTGGAAGTTAGCGATTTCTTTTTCCGGTATTTTCTGTCCCACGGATTTCCTCATGATAGAAATAATCTACGATCACCGGATGTCCCTGCGGGACTCTGCCATAAGGCATTTCATTATCCACAAAGGGACAATCATACTTCTTAGCCATTTCCTCAGCTTTTACTTCAAGCGCTTCAAAGTAGCTGCGGTTATGCTTGTTATAGATCTCATCGTAAAG
>ERZ779889.3189-NODE-3189-length-12271-cov-3.862967_pt1 | contig 12271 bp, 9 predicted proteins | sample MGYA00511030_ERZ779889 | MGnify/ENA primary metagenome ERZ779889 (study PRJEB29588, sample SAMEA2160616) | human gut metagenome | biome: human gut; feature: human-associated habitat; material: faeces | place: Denmark | collected 2008/2010 ...
TTATTACTTTATTTTACAATCAATTATTAGTAATTATATCACTTTTAAAATAAAATTTCTACTGTCTGTTTCTTTTTTAACAGGTTATTTGGCAAAACAAAAAGCTGTTTGCAAGTAGGTTTATACTTACAAACAGCTTTTTAAAACTGACAGTTTGAATTTTTTAATACTATTTAATTATTAACACAAAGATTATTTCTCACCTGTACTTCCAAATCCGCCGCCGCGTACTGCGTCGGCGTTGTCGCCATCGGCGGTGAGGTATTTGTAGAAGATACCCTGCGCAACGCGTTCACCTTTGGGAAGGGTCACATCGCTGTCAGTCGTGTTAAACAGCCCCAGCATAATATGCCCTTCGTTATCTTCGTTGTTATAATAGTCGGCATCGATAATACCAACATTATTCACCAGCGCCAGCCCTTTTTTTACGGCAATACTGCTGCGGATATGCACGCCCAAGAACTCATCGTCCTGCATATAGGCTTTTACGCCGGTCGGCACCATTTGCAATTTGTGTGCCTCAAGCGTCACATCCTGCGGCAAATAAATATCGTATCCTGCCGCCATTTTGGTTTTGCGCTCAGGCATTGGGAAATCTACATCTGCGAAAGCAGTAATTTTTTCAAAACCGCGAATTTTCATCTTGCACCTCGTTATAAAAAATCCCGCCGAAGGTTAGTTCAGCGGGATTTAGTTTTTATTTAAATTATTTGCTCAAACCGCCGTTAAGCACAGCTTTGCGGGAAAGGTTAATGCGACCTTTCTGGTCAATTTCCGTTACTTTAACAACGATTTCATCACCAACGGAAACAACGTCTTCAACTTTGCCTACATGTTCGGTAGAAAGCTGGCTGATATGCACCAGACCTTCTTTACCGGGCAGAATTTCAACAAAGGCGCCGAAGTTCATCAGGCGGGTAACTTTGCCGGTGTAAATTTTGCCAACTTCAGCTTCAGCGGTAATGCCGTTGATGATGTCGATAGCTTTCGCAGCCTGTTCGCTGTTAACGGCAGCAATGTAAATACGGCCGTCTTCTTCAATATCAATTTTAGCGCCGGTTTCTTCCACAATCTTTTTAATGGTTTTACCGCCGGGGCCGATAACTTTACTGATTTTTTCGGGGTCAATATTAATGGAAGTAATCTTCGGAGCATATTTGGAAAGCTCTTTGCGCGGTTCAGAGATGCAGTCCATCATGATGCCCATGATGTGTTCACGACCGCGTTTAGCCTGTGCCAGTGCCTGCTGGAAGATTTCCTTGTTGATACCGTCAATTTTAATATCCATCTGGATGGCGGTAATGCCGTTTTTAGTACCGGCAACTTTAAAGTCCATATCGCCGAGAGCATCTTCAAGACCCTGAATATCGGTAAGAATGGTGAAATAATCGCCGTCTTTAACAAGACCCATTGCTACGCCAGCAACAGGTGCTTTAATAGGCACGCCTGCATCCATAAGGGAAAGGGTGCTTGCGCAAACGCTGCCCATGGAGGAAGAACCGTTGGACTCCAAAGTTTCGGAAACCAGGCGGATTGCATACGGGAATTCTTCTTCGGAAGGAATTACCGGAAGCAATGCACGTTCTGCCAGTGCGCCGTGGCCGATTTCGCGGCGGCCCGGGCTGCGCAGCGGTTTGGTTTCGCCAACGCTGTACGGCGGGAAGTTATAATGATGGATATAACGTTTGGTAAGTTCTACGCCGAGTCCATCCAAAGTCTGTGCTTCGCTGAGCGGAGCCAGTGCCAGTACGTTCAAAATCTGGGTCTGTCCACGGGTAAATAGTGCGCTGCCGTGCGGACGTGCCAAAAGGCCTACTTCGCAGGTTACAGGGCGTACTTCATCAAGCGCACGTCCGTCCGGGCGGATTTTATCAACGGAGATGGTACGGCGTACAATCTTTTTAACCAGTTTTTGGGTAATATAAGCAACGTCTCTTGCGTTATCCGGATATTTTTCCATGAACGCTTCGGCGATTTCTGCTTTAATGCGGGCTACATTTTCTTCGCGTTCCAGCTTGTTGGCATCCATCAGGGCTGCTTTAAGCTGTTCTGCGCCGTAAGCTTCAATTTCTGCTGCCAATTCAGCAGGCGGCTCGTAAACAGGCACTTCCATTTTGGGTTTGCCTACTTCGGCCATAATCTGTTCCTGCCATGCAACAAGTCTCTTAATTTCTTCGTGACCGAAGAAAATAGCGTCAAGCATTTCGTCTTCGCTGATTTCCTTAGCGCCTGCTTCTACCATCAGAATGGCATCTTTGGTGCCGGCAACGGCAAGATTCAGACGGCTTACTTTAGCCTGTTCAATAGTCGGGTTGATGATGTATTTGCCGTCAATCATGCCTACGCGCACACCGGCGATAGGGCCTTCAAACGGAATATCGGAAATGCAGAGTGCGCAGGATGCGCCAATCATTGCCGGAATGTCCGGTGCATTGTCCGGGTCTACGGAAACGGCGGTAGCAACAATCTGCACATCGTTGTGGTAGCCTTCCGGGAACATCGGGCGGATCGGGCGGTCGATAAGACGGCTGGTTAAAATAGCGGTTTCAGCCGGACGGCCTTCACGTTTAATAAAGCCGCCGGGGATTTTACCCACAGCGTACATTTTTTCTTCAAAATCAACAGTCAAAGGGAAAAAGTCTACACCTTCACGCGGTGTTTTGGTACCGGTAGCAGCTACTACTACCGCAGTGTCGCCATAGCGCACCAATACTGCGCCGTTGGCCTGCTTGGCAATTTTGCCGATTTCCATCGTCAGCGTTCTGCCGCCAAGCTCAATGCTGTAACTATGCATTTTTTGTCCTCCTAATTTTCTCTCATTTTTGGTTTACCTGCTGTATATTCTACACCATTTGCGATTTTCCTTCACTACTTTTTATAAAAATTTTTAAAATTTTTTATTTTGGCTGCGGCAGCAAAAAGCCCCCGCCATCTAACAGCAGGGGCAGCAAACTAACTATTCAATTTTTTCAAACATATCGGCGCCCACGCCGCATAACGGGCATTTATAACCCTCGGGCAAGGTTTCGCCTTCATATATATAGCCGCAAACCTTGCAGCGCCATTTATGCGTGCCAACAGGCTCCTGCGCCTTTTCTTTTTCTGCGCCGGGCGCGATATATACACCGCCCAAATCAGCGCTTCTGTCAAAGTAAACGGTATGCAGCATTTCTTCTGCCAGTTCGCTTAACGGTTTGCCGTAAAAATCAGCGTAAAGCTGTTTGATTTGCGGGTTTTCATGGCTTAAGCGCAATTTCATGCCGCTGTCGCGTTTGTAAAGCCCTTCAATACGTGCCTTACGCAGCTCATCGCCTTTGTATTCCTTATCTTTAGGCTGTCCGCCGCCGATGCAGCCGCCGGGGCATGCCATAACTTCTACAAAATGATAGCTTGCCTCACCGGCTTTAATTTTTTCAATCAGTTTGCGCGCATTGGCTGTGCCGTATACAACGGCAACTTTAACTTTAGTGCCGTCAATATCAACTTCTGCCTCGCGGATGCCGTCCATACCGCGTACAGGCTGTAAATCGTACAATGCCTGCGGTACATCCTTGCCGGTTGCATAGCAATAAGCCGTGCGTATAGCCGCTTCCATTACGCCGCCGGTGTTTCCAAAAATAACGCCTGCGCCGCTCGCCTGTCCCATTAAATCATCATAGGCAGCATCTTCAAGCGCAGCAAAATCAATGCCCTCATCACGCGCCAGCATAGCCAGTTCGCGCGTGGTAATAACATAATCCATGTCGCGCATTTCCGGCATGCCTAAATGACGTCCTGCTGCGTTCATTTCGCCGCGGCGGATTTCAAATTTCTTTGCCGTGCAGGGTGTTACAGCCACGTTTACAATTTTAGCCGGGTCGATGCCCATTTTTTGCGCAAAATAGGTTTTAATGGTCGGTCCCTGCATGCCAATAGGGCTTTTAGCACTGGAAATATGCGGCAGCATTTCCGGATAATAAGTTTCTGCAAATTTTACCCACGCCGGACAGCAGCTTGTAAACTGCGGCAGAGGTTTATTACCTTTGGTAATACGCTCCAAAAGCTCGCTTGCTTCTTCCACAATGGTTAAATCTGCGGCAAAGTTGGTGTCAAGCACATAATCTGCGCCCAATTTACGCAAAAGCGCCACCATTTTGCCTTCCACAAAACTGCCATCGGGCATGCCAAATTCTTCGCCAAGCGCAATGCGCACGGAAGGCGAAGTGCTGAAAATAACAATTTTATCCGCATCACGGATTTCTGCCATTACCTGGTAAGCCTCTACCTTTTCGGTAATGCTGTCCACAGGGCATACGTTAGCGCACTGTCCGCAATTAATGCAGATAGGCTTATCGCCTGTAGCCTTTAAATCATAAGTGCCGCACACGCCGATATAATCTGTGCAGACAGTTTTGCAATTTCCGCATTTAATGCATTTAAATTCCAAACGCTGAATTGAAGGATTATCCGGTTCAATGGCTACACGGATATCCGTAAACTGATGTTTTGTCATAGCTGCCTCCTTTGTTGAACCTTCGTTAATAACTGCTAAATTTATTATACCTTACAGTTTTCAAAAACTCAACAAAGTGCTAAAAGAAAATTATTATCTTTTTGCTGCAAAACGTTTGTAAACAACGAAAATAATAATTACTGCCGTTACCAAAACTGCCAGGCGTTCGCTGTGCTGCTGAAAGTTAACCAAATCGTGACCTATAACGACTTCCAGTGAAGTTGAAGGAAATTTACCGATTAAGTTGGCTATAATATAATCTCGTGTAGATATTTTGCTTACAGCGCCGATTGCCGTTAAAATGCCGGAAGGAAAATACGGCAGCATTCTTGCCAGCGCCATCCATTGCAATCCTTTGCGCCCACTGAGGTCATCTATTTTCATCAGCATGCTGCTTTTGGCAATCATTTTTTCGGCAGTGCTGCGGAATAAATAGCGCATCAGCCAAAAGCTGATTACAACACCGGTAGTTTCAGCCAGCCATGAAATTAAGATGCCCATGGGCAGCCCGAAAATAAGCCCGTTGGCAGTAGAAATAAAAATTGAAGGGAAAATACTGCCCGCATTAATCAAAACATCCAGCAAAAAGCTGACTGCTATCGCCCATATTCCAAAAGAGCGGAAATATTCCGCCAACGCATCTACATCTCCGCTGATGGCAAGCGTAAACATTTTATTTACTTCGTCACCCGCAAAAAGGTATATAAGTGCGCTGCCAATAATTAAAATTGCCAGCACCACTATTTTAGATACCTTTTCCGGGTTCTGATACCATTTTTCTTCGGGCATTTGTGCCTCCGTTAACTGTTAAAAATTCGTTTAAAACGCTCGTCAAACTGCGCGTTCAGCGCCTGTTCTATCTCGCCGGTAATTTTTTTGTCGGCAAGCGATTGTTTGGCAAGCGCGCGCGCTTCAACAAGCACATCCGTATCTTGAAGTATATCAGCAATATACAAATCAGGCAAGCCATGCTGACGCAAACCAAAAAGCTGCCCTGCCCCGCGCAGTTTTAAATCCTGCTCGGCAAGATAAAAACCATCGTTTGAAGTATGCAGCACATTCAGGCGCGCCAGTGTTTCCGGTGAATCCGAATCCGTAAGCAGCACACAGAAAGATTGTGCCTCGCCGCGCCCTACACGCCCGCGCAACTGATGAAGCTGTGCCAGTCCGAAACGGTCGGCATTTTCAATAATCATCAGCGTGGCATTGGGCACGTTTACGCCAACCTCAATAACCGTGGTACTGATAAGCGCTTTTATTCTCCCCGCCGCAAAATCTTCCATAATAATTTCTTTTTCTGCAGGCTTCATTTTTCCGTGCAATAACGCACAGGGAATATTTTTTAAAAAGCTGTTCTTTAATTCGTTGTAAACATCTTCTGCCGCACGCACGCCGGGCATTTCGCCCTGTTCAATTACCGCGCAGACAATATAAGCCTGATGCCCTGCCTGTATCTGCCGCACCATGCCGGCATAAACCTCCCGCCTTTTATCGCCAGTATAACACAGCGTTTTAATGCTTTTTCGCCCCGGCGGCATGCCCTTCATTATTGATACATCCAAATCGCCATACACTGTAAGCGCTAATGTACGCGGTATCGGTGTTGCCGTCATTACAAGCACATCCGGCTCAAAAGACGATTTATTGGCAAGTTTGGCGCGCTGTTCCACGCCAAAACGGTGCTGCTCATCTGTTACGACAAGCGCCAGTTTATCAAAAACTACATCGTCCTGTATCAGTGCATGCGTGCCTACAAGAACCTGCAAACTGCCGTCTGCCAGTGCTTCCAGCAGTTCGCGCCTGCGCACGCCCTTAACGCTGCTTGTTAAAAGCCCTATGCTGATACCGGCAGGCTCTAAAAACTGCTGCAAAGTTTCATAATGCTGCTGTGCCAGAATTTCCGTAGGAACCATAATGCAGCTCTGATAACCGTTTTCTGCAGCTTTGGCAAGCGCCAGTGCCGATACTGCCGTTTTGCCGCTGCCTACATCGCCTTGCAGCAGCCTGTGCATTGGTTTTATATCCTGCATGTCAAGGCTTATATCCTGCCACGCTTTTTGCTGCGCTTCCGTCAGTTTAAAAGGCAGTTTGGCAAGCACATCTTTTAAAATTTTACCGTCTGCACCCATTTTTATGCCGCTGCGGCCGGATTTTACACGGCTGCGGTAATATAAAAGCCCGCATTGCAGTAAAAACAGTTCTTCAAACACAAAACGGCTGCGTGCTTTGGCAAGCGCCGCAAAACTTTCCGGAAAGTGAATGTTCTTCAACGCTTCCAGACGCGGGGGCAGCTTTTTGGCGGCAATTACCTCCTGCGGCAGCGATTCCGGCAGGTATTCTTCTGCCATGGCAAGCGCAGTTTTAACGGCTGTACGCAAATTCTGCTGCGTAAGCGCACCGCTTAAAGCATATACCGGCAAAATTCCCGGTGCCGATGCTTCTTCTCCATCTTTCAAACTCTGCACATAGGCATCAGTAATAACTTTTGCCCCGCCGCGCCCCGGCTGCACCTTGCCGTCTATTAAAAGCTGTGTGCCGGGCTTAAAATTGCGTGTTTGAAAACGCTGGTGTGCAAACATATATATTTCCGCAAAGCCTGTACAATCTTTTACTGTTACCAACGTATAACGCATGCGGCGCACTGACATTTTATCTGCCAGACAGTAAACCTCTGCGCGGAAAAGCTGTTTTTCTCCGTTTGTTTGCAGTTCCGCAATTGTTTTTACCTTGCTCTGGTCTACATAAGTACGCGGATAACGGTTCAACAAATCACCTATTGTAAAAACGTTCAGATTTGCAAAATCAGCCGCTTTTTTGGGACCAATGCCCTTTAATTTTGTTATCGGCTCCTGCCACCACATAAAATCACACTGCCAATCTAAAAATAACTTGCTTTTACGTTCATTCTATGGTATGATACTTCTGTTAAATTTGTAACTGATGCTCGAATTACGTTAAGGAGGTGGGACTCATGGCATCCATTTGCGAAGTTTGCGGCAAAGGTATTCAAGCTGGTTGTAACGTCAGCCATTCCAATAGACATTCTAAACGCGCTTGGAAACCGAACATTCAGCAAGTAAGAGCAGTTGTTAATGGCTCTGTAAAACGTATTAACGTTTGCACCCGTTGCTTGCGTTCCGGTAAAGTTAACCGCGCTATCTGATTCTAACGGATTTTAAAATAAGCCTGATACCTTTGGTATTGGGCTTATTTTTTAGCTGAGCAGCCGCTTATTACCAAGCCGCGGGATAAGGTAATAAGTATGCCGGTAAAGCTACGTAAATTTTACGGTTTAATAATGAGCAAAATTTACGAACCGCTTTATTTATCAACCGCCAATTAGAAATTTAACAAAAGTATAATTAAACTAATATATTAAAACGGTATAACTTAGCGTTATACCGTTTATTTTTTATCTTCGTGACCTTGCCAGTTCAACACAGTCCCAGCCACGGCACTGCATAAAATCAAGCAGCCTGCCTGTAAAGTACAGCGGCTTTTTGCGTAAACTGCATATATCCGGCGCCCCTGCAAGCAGCATCAGCATACGCAGTTCATCTTCTGCCTGCGTTATAAGTTCTGCAGCAGCATCAGCGCCGCCATTTACAGCAGCCTCCAATACATTGCCTGCCATGCCTGTCAAATCGGCACCAAGCGCCAGGCATTTAGCTGCATCAAGCCCGCTGCGTATGCCGCCGGTTGCTGTAATATAGCCTTCCGTGCCGCATACACCGCCGGTTTCCAAAAGCGTTTGCGCTGTATTAAGCCCCCATGCGTTTAAAAGCGTGGTGCCTCCGTAACGCGCCGATTCAATGGCAGGAAAATTCGTTCCCCCTGCCCCGCCAACATCAAAACAGGTAAAACCTGCTTTAAGCAATTGCTTAACCTGCCTTGCAGCCATGCCGCATCCTGTTTCCTTAACAATAACGGGTACGCAGCATTTATCTAAAATACGCTGCATATTGGCAAACAGCCCTTTAAAATCACGGTCTCCCTCAGGCATTATAAGCTCCTGCGCCGGGTTTAAATGAATTTGCAGGGCATCGGCATCAATCATTTTTACGGCTTCCAGTGCTTCTTCCGGCGTTGCCAGAGCACTGGTATTGGCAAAAATAACTCCGTCCGGATATTCTTCGCGCACAACTTCATAGCTGTAATAATTGGTTTTATGCTTAACCGCACCATATTGTGAACCTACTGCCAGCGCAGCACCTGCTTTTTTGGCAGCCTGCGCCAGGCGGCGGTTAATTTCTGTTACTGCTTCCGCGCCGCCGGTAACAGCGTTGATTAAAAACGGCGATAAAAGCAGAATGCCGCCGAACTTTGAGGAAAGGTCTATATCCTGCGGGTTAAGCTCAGGCAGGCAGTTATGTACAAAATGCACATCTTCCAGTCCGCTGGTCTGCGGACCGTCGCCAAGCTTTAACGCGTATTTGATATGGTCAAGTTTCCTCTGTTCTCGCGACATTCAATACCACCGTAAAATTATTTCAAAGTTTCAAGCTGTTCGGAAAGGTCTAAAGTCAGTTCCGGGTTGTTGTTAAGATAAGCACTGTATTCTGCTTTTTCTTTTTCTTTAGCAGCTTTGGCAATGCTCAGACCGATTTTTTTATGTTCCATATCTTTTTTGATAACTTTAACAACAACTTCCTGGCCGATTTCCAGTACGTCTTCCGGTTTTTCAACACGGGTATCTGCAATTTCGGATACATGTACAAGGCCTTCTACTCTGTCGGTTACTTTAACGATAGCACCGAAAGGCAGGAAGCGGGTTACAATACCTTTAACAATAGCGCCTTCCGGCAGAGCGTTAGCTTCGGTTACCCAAGGATCTTCCTGGGTTGCTTTAATGCTCAGGGCAACGCGTTTTGCTTCGCGGTCAATCTTTTTAATAAGCACGGTAACTTCGGTGCCGGGTTCAAAATCTTTTGCTTTAACATTGCGGTCCCAGGAAAGTTCAGTATTGTGAACCAAACCAACCAGTCCTTTGCCTACTTCTACAAACAGGCCGAAATCAGCAATGCGCAGAACTTTGCCCGGTACTACGGTGCCTTCTTCTACGCTGTTGTATGCTTCTTCTTCAGCAGCTTCGCGTGCTTCTTTAGCAGCAGCAATGCGTGCAGCTTTTGCTTCACGCCAAGCCTGTGCCTTAGCTTCGCGTTCAGCGCGCAGCAAATCGCGGCGGCTTACTACAAGGCGTTTTTTAGCAGCGTCAACTTCAATAATTTCAGCTTCCAGTTCCTGGCCAATATACGGAGTGAAGTCTTCAACGCGTTTCAGTTCAACGTGAGATGCGGGCATAAAGCCTTCAACGCCTTCAACGGCAACTGCAAGGCCAACAATGTTTTTCTGTCGGTTTTTAATTACGCGTAGAACTTTAACGGTAGCCGGGCGTTTTTCGCCTTCAGCAAGTTCGGGTACGTTTTTCCATGCAGCGTCCTGTTCGGCACGGATTTTGGAAAGGCGTACAAAATCATCTTTGGAAGTACCGGGAATAACTTTAGCTTCCACTTCATCGCCAACATTAATGGTTTTAGCAATTTCATCAGGATCACCGGCTGCCCATTCGCTGTAAGCGATAGCGCCTTCTTTCATATAGCCAAAGTCTACATAAACTGCATCCTTGTCCTTTTGAATTACAGTAGCTTTCACGATTTTGCCGGGATAAATTTCAGAATTCTCCAAGCTCTGATCCAGCATACTTTCAAAGTCCATGTTTTCCATGTTTTCCATTACAAATAAAGCCTCCTTGATTAATCGGTCCGGCGTCGAAGCACCGGCCGTTATTCCGATTTTGGTGCATCCCGCAAACATTTCGGGTTTTAATTCCGAAGCTGTTTCGATATGGAATGCTGTTTTGCAGCGCCGGGCAACAATATCATATAAATGCCTTGTATTAGCGCTGTTTTTACCGCCGATAACGACAAACGCATCAACTTTGGCAGCAAGTTCCGCCGCCGCATTCTGGCGTTCGCCTGTAGCATTGCAGATTGTTTTTTCTACTTTGTACTCTCCCGGACGTGCTTTTTTTATTGCCGCCAGAAGTTCTTCAAAGCGAGCAAGTTCAAAAGTCGTCTGAATTGTTACTCCATATTTATCTGCAACGGGTATACCGGCAATATCTTTATTATATTCTACTATTATAGCATGTTTTCCTGCCCATGCCGAGATACTTTTTACTTCAGGATGATTTTTTTCTCCAATAATTATCACAAAGTACCCTTCATCGGCTAATTTTTTGGCTTTTAACTGGGCTGCACGCACATGCGGACAGGTTGCATCACAAATTTTCAGGCCTTTTGCTTCCGCTTCGGCATAAATTTCCGGCCCGACGCCATGCGAACGGAAAATTACCGTATCACCGTTGTTAAATTCATCAAGGCTGTTTTTGCAGCCTACCCCTTTTTGGGCAAGTTCATCAATCAGCTGAGGATTATGGATAAGAGGCCCAAGCGTTGCCGGGCTGCCTTCCTTTCCGCACTCTCCATAAGCAATATCGACGGCGCGTTTAACGCCGTAACAAAATCCGCAAGGTTCGGCTAAAAATACCTGCATTTACTTCACTCCCTGCAGCGCTTTAATATCTGCTGTCAATTTATTTGTCAAATCCTGCAAAATTTCTTTGCTTAAGCCTACCGGCGGAAAAGGCACCGGCGTACCGAACCTTACCACAACTTTAGGCCACAGCCTGCCGCAGCGCTTAATATCGGTTCCGCTTACAGCAGTTGGTACAATAACGGCATTGGTTTTACCAGCCATCATTAATGCACCGGGTTCCAATTTGCCAAGCTGTCCTGTTTTGCTGCGGGTACCTTCCGGAAAAATCGCCAGCACTTCACCGCTTTGCAGAATTTCTATGCCATGTTTGATAGCAGCCCTGTCTGCGCCGCCGCGTTTAACGGGAAACGCGCCCAGAGTTTTATAAATATAGCCAAGCACCGGCACAAAAAGTTCCTGCTTTGCCATAAAATGCACCTTGCGCGGTGCCGCCACACCGATAACTGGCGGGTCAAGCAGGCTTAAGTGGTTGCTGGCAATAACCAGCGGACCGGTTTTAGGAATGTTTTCCGCGCCGTGTACTTCAAGACGTAAAAATATCTTAAATAAAATACCCAGCACTACATCCAAAAAAGAATACAGCATTTTATTTCTCCTGTACTGTTTTCAAAATATGTTCCGCCACTTCGTCAATAGTCATATCGGAAGTATCAAGGAACTCTGCGTCATCCGCTTTTTTAAGCGGCGCAATTTCACGCTCGCTGTCCTGGCGGTCACGCTCTGCAATTTGTTTTTCAAGCTCTGCCAAATCAACTTTTTCGCCTTTGGCAAGCATTTCCTTATAACGGCGCATAGCGCGTTCTTCAACGCTTGCCGTTAAAAATATTTTAATTTCAGCATGGGGAAAAACCACCGTGCCTATATCGCGGCCGTCCATAACCACACCACCGGCTTCGCCCATACGGCGCTGCTGGTTTACCATTTCGGCACGCACGCCGCCAACGGCAGATACCCTAGATACAATGGCCGTTACTTCCGGCGAACGAATGGCGTCCGTTACTTCCGTTCCGTCAACAAAAACGCGGTTTACGCTTGCTTCCGGTTTAAAGGTGATAACCATTTCCTGCGCCAGTTTTTCTGCCAGTTCCGGGCTGAAAGGCTCACCGGTTTGCAGAAATTTCCACGCAACAGAACGGTACATTGCACCAGTATCAATATAAATATAACCAAGTTTGCCCGCCACCATTTTGGCAATGGTGCTTTTTCCGGCGCCTGCCGGGC
>ERZ779889.3199-NODE-3199-length-12204-cov-6.148983_pt1 | contig 12204 bp, 10 predicted proteins | sample MGYA00511030_ERZ779889 | MGnify/ENA primary metagenome ERZ779889 (study PRJEB29588, sample SAMEA2160616) | human gut metagenome | biome: human gut; feature: human-associated habitat; material: faeces | place: Denmark | collected 2008/2010 ...
TCGTGGGAACGGTAGGGGGTAAAGACCTCCTCCAGCTGCTCCGGCGGGATGCCCCGGCCCTCATCGAGGATGGTGAGGATGGCCTGATCCCCGGCCACACTGCCCCGCACCGTTACAGGAGCGACCGCGTCATCTGCGGCGTCCAGGCCATTGCAGATGAGATGCAGAATAGCCCGCATAAGCATTTCGGCATCTCCCCGCACCATGTCATTCTCCTCCGGGAGATCGTAGCACAGGGTACGGCCATTGGCGCCCAGCAGCAGCCGGGTGCTCTCCAGGCACTCCTGCAGCTGCTGCCACAGCGGGAACACCGCGGCATTGGGGGGCAGTTCATAGCATTCCACCGTGCTCAGGCTATCGGCTAGGCGCAGCAGGCGGTAGCCATCCCGCAGCAGCACCTCCAGCTCCTGCCGCAGGTAGGGGGTCAGCATTTCCTCGTGAGCGGCGATGGCCCGGATGCGGGTGAACAGATCGGTAAGGGGGCGGCGCATGGCTGCGGAAAGCGCCAGGGTATCCTGCGGGGTAAGATCCAGCTGATCCTGTGCCATGGGGCCGCCCTCCTTTTTCGACAAATTTCGACAACATCATCTTACCATAAATTAACGGCGCTGTCACTCCTTTTTTAGCAAATGGAGCAAATCTCTACTATTATTTCCGTTATGGCGCCCGCAAACAGGCCAAAAACCAAATAATCGTTGCCAAAGGGGGAATAATTTGTTATACTTCCAGGGGAAAAGCACTTGCAGTTTGCAAAAGAATGTTATAAAATAAACAATGTAAGGCACAACCCCCTAAAAAAACTATAAGGAGAGATTTTTTATGGCAATCAAGATCGGTATCAACGGATTTGGCCGTATCGGCAGACTGGTATTCCGCGCCGCCATGGAGCAGCCGGAGAAGTACGAGGTGGTTGCGATCAACGATCCCGCCATCAACCGCGACTACATGGTTTACATGACCAAGTACGATACCATTCATGGCCGCTTTAATGGCACTGTGGAGATCAAGGACGAGAAGTTCACCGTCAACGGCAAGGCCATTGAGGTCTTTGACCTGATGAACCCCGCTGAGATCCCGTGGGGCAAGGTAGGCGCTGACTATGTAGTGGAATCCACCGGCGTATTTACCACCACCGAGAAGTGCAAAGCCCATTTGGAGGGCGGCGCCAAGAAGGTCATCATCTCCGCCCCCGCCAAGGATGCTGAGACCCCCACCTTCGTTATGGGCGTAAACCAGAATACCTACACCAAGGATATGAAGGTCGTTTCCAACGCCAGCTGCACCACCAACTGCCTGGCTCCTCTGGCCAAGGTCATCAACGACAACTTTGGTATCGTTGAGGGTCTGATGACCACCGTACACTCCACCACCGGCACCCAGAAGACCGTAGACGGCGCTTCCAAGAAGGATTGGCGCGGCGGCCGTGCCGCTGCCGGCAATATCATCCCCTCCTCCACCGGCGCTGCCAAGGCCTGTGCCCTGGTTATCCCCGAGCTGAAGGGCAAGCTGACCGGTATGTCCTTCCGCGTTCCCACCCTGGATGTTTCCGTTGTGGATCTGACCGTTTCTCTGGCTAAGCCCACCACCTATGAGGAGATCTGCAAGGCGGTAAAGGCTGCCTGCGAGGGCGAGATGAAGGGCATTATGGACTACACCGATGAGGATGTGGTTTCCTCCGACTTCTACACCGATCCCCATACCTCCATCTTTGATGCCAAGGCCGGCATCATGCTGAACGATCACTTTGTGAAGCTGGTTTCCTGGTATGACAACGAGTGGGGTTACAGCAACAAGCTGCTGGATCTCATCGGCCATATGGCGGAAGTGGACGCCCAGTAATTTCATTACAGGAAAAAAGCTCCTCGAAAGAGGAGCTTTTTTGTATCACAGGGCAGTTTGGACGGATATTTAGCAAAAAAAAGAAGCCCCGGGCTGCTGCGCCGCGGGGCTGTTCCTTTTATTCGGGTTTTGATTTTTGCCGGGACTGGGTAATGCGCACCAGCGCACCGACCGCCATGACCAGGGCAAAGAAGCCCAGGTAGTACAGTGCCTGGATGCCGTATGCCACAAACGCGCAATACACCATAAAGCAGCAGCCCAGGATGGCCACCACCGGCAGGATGTACCGCATAAGGGGCTTGCTTCCCTTGGAATGGGCCATGACCGAGATAAACATGGGAATATAGCCGGCATACAGGGTGATAATGGGCAGTTCATCGGGTTCCCAATTGAAGAAGGAGGGGCCCATGCCGTGGATGAAGAAAAAGTGCCAGTAGGAGTACCACAGCAGCGCGATGATGATGCCGAACCAGGCGGAATTCGTGGCCATATCGGTCTTTTTATCCACACGGGCAAAGAACCGCGGCGCGATGCCCTCCCCGCGGACGCCCAGCGAGTAGGCCCCGCGGGCGCAGCCCATCATCAGGCCATTGGTAGTACCCAGGCAGCTGATAACAATAAATACAAATACAATGGTACCGGCGGCTGGGCCAAACAGATTGCCGAAGGCTTTTTCCGGAAGCATATCCCCTGCTGCCATCATCTCGGCGGTACTCATGCTGCCGGTAAGGCCTACAAAGTAGGCCATGTAGATAACGACCACAATGAGCGCACCAAGGGACAGCGCCAGCGGGAGGTTCTTTTTGGCATTGTGCAGCTCACTGTTGATGGAGGTGGCTATGATCCAGCCCTCATAAGCGAAGGCAAAGGCCACAATGGCGCCCATCAGGCCGCTGCCCTGGGAGGCTATCTGGGCGCTGGCCGCGGTAAAGGCCTCCACGGTGAGGCCATTGGAAAGGCCGGTGATGGTGCCCGCAACGGCCATCAGAATAAGGGGGATAAGCTTGATAACGGTAGCGGAAACCTGCAGCTTGCCGGCCAGCCGGGGAGCATAGGCATTGATGAGGCCATCCGCCAGCAGGATGCCGAAGCCGACCCAGTAATGGGTCATCCCCGCTACCGGGAAACCAAATAGAATGGCCGCATACTGGGAGGTGACCCAGCCCAGCGTGCTGGTGATGGTGGGATAATAGATCAGCGTCATGAACCAGGCCACATAGTAGGCGTAGCCGCGGCCCAGCGCCGCCTCGGCGTAATCTACCACGCCATTGACCTTCTCGTACCGGGAAGCCAGATTAGCGAACACAAAGGAGCAGATGAGCATAATGGCGCCCACGATGCCAACGGTGAGCAGGCTGCGGCCCATATCACCGTTATTATTGGCCAGCACCTTGGTGGCCTTAAAAAAGATGCCGCTGCCAATGACGATGCCCACGACCATGGAAATGGCGGTAAACAGGCCATAGCGTTTCTGCATGCTGTTTTCCACGATAAAACCCTCTTTCTTACTGGATGTCACACAAATTACGGCAACTTTTCGCCGTATTTTTACTATTGTATGTGAGGCCGGGGGAAATGTCAATGCCTTTGATAGGCAGTTTTGCAGTGCCAAGGGCAGCTAAATGCGAAGTGTTTTTTCTGAGAAAACACATTTAGCGGTTCGTGTGCGCCAGCGCTGGTAAATTTATTTTTACTGATAGAAATATTGAAATTCATGCAGAAATTTCTTGCATTATAAAAAGGTGGCAGATACCAAAGCTGGCATCTGCCACGGGAATATGGCCCAATAGGACTTAAAAAATGACGGTGAGCAGCATCTTGAAGCGCTCTTCGCCAAAGACGGCATGAGGAAAGCCGGCAGGCATTACGATGCTTTCGCCCTCATGCAGAATGTGGGGGTCGCCATCCACGGTAAAGCGGCCAGTGCCCTCCAGCACCTGCACCATGGCATCACCGCCGGAGACATGGGTGCTGATCTCCTCACCCTTTTCGAAGGAAAACAGGGTAAGGCTGACGGCGCTATTCTGGGCCAGCGTTTTGCTGACCACCTGGCCGGGCTGGTAATCGATCTGGGAAGCCAGGGTCATCCGCTCGTTCTTGGGGATATTTTTCATACCGCTCATAGGGCACGCTCCTTTATATATTGGGTGATATTTTTATTATAGGCTATTCGGGCGGGATATGCAACCGGCCGGTTGACTTTCCGGCCAAAATCCAGTATACTATTAGGGCTGTCAAAAACGGATTTGCGATGCAAAGTGAATACCGTATCGGGGTGTAGCGCAGTTGGTAGCGCGCTTGCTTTGGGAGCAAGATGCCGGGTGTTCGAATCACCTCACTCCGACCATACAGGAAAGACCGCCTTTCGGGGCGGTCTTTTGCGGTATTAAGCAAACAGTAGAGCACGCCTTGCGTCCATCCGGCGCTTGACTGCCCGATTCTGTTTACCATCGCTCCCAATGCTGCCGCTTACAGCTTTCTCTTCACCACCATCGGCACCCTCATCGTCATGCTTCTGTGGCCCCTCTTTGCTCTGCCCATGGTCATCCCCGGCATCATACCCCATTTCCCCGCCGCCCGCCCATCTCTGCCACAAATTCCCCTATCTGTGCATTGACTTTTCCCCTTCTCCCGCACTAAAATATAATGGAATAGGTGTTTGTTTAGATAGACACCCAAGCTATCCAAACGGAGGAACTGCCCATGAAAGAAGTCAAATCCCCAAAGAAACCGCTTATTTACTATTACTGCATCGTCCTGCTGGTTCTTATGGTGTTCAATTCCTTTATCGTGCCGCTTATCGCCAGGCAGCAGATCAAGGAAGTGGACTACGGCACCTTTATGTCCATGACCGAAAAGGGCGAGATCGGCAAGGTGGAGATCGAAAGCAACCAGATCCTTTTCACAGATAAAGACGGCCAGAATGTCTACAAGACCGGCGTGATGGACGACCCGAACCTCACCGAGCGTCTGTATGCCTCCGGCGCCCAGTTCGCCACCGAGATCGTGGAGGAAGCCTCCCCGCTGATGAGCTTTCTCCTGACATGGATCCTGCCGGTCGTGTTTTTTGTCGCCCTCGGCCAGCTCCTCTATAAGAAGATGATCGAAAAGATGGGCGGCGGGCCCAATTCCATGATGTTCGGGCTGGGCAACAGCAATGCCAAGGTCTATGTCCCCTCCACCGACGGAGGGATCCGCTTTGCCGATGTGGCAGGCGAGGACGAAGCCAAGGACAATCTTCAAGAAATCGTCAATTACCTGCATGACCCCAGTAAATATAAGGCCATCGGTGCTTCCATGCCCAAAGGGATCCTGCTGGTGGGCCCTCCCGGAACCGGCAAGACCATGCTGGCAAAGGCAGTTGCGGGCGAAGCAAATGTGCCCTTCTTCTCCATTTCCGGCTCGGAATTTGTAGAAATGTTCGTGGGCATGGGCGCTTCCAAGGTGCGCAATCTGTTCGACCAGGCAAAGGAAAAAGCCCCCTGCATCGTTTTCATCGATGAGATCGATGCCATCGGCCAAAAGCGCAGCGGCGGCCAATATGGCGGCAATGATGAGCGCGAGCAGACCCTCAACCAGCTTTTGACCGAAATGGATGGCTTTGAGGGCAACAACGGCGTCATTATTCTGGCGGCCACCAACCGTCCCGAATCCCTTGATCCCGCGCTGACCCGTCCCGGCCGCTTTGACCGCCGGGTACCGGTGGAGCTGCCCGATTTACAGGGCCGCGAAGCCATCCTCAAGGTCCACGCCAAAAAGGTGGAGCACGAGGATAATATAGATTTTCTGGCGGTCGCCCGCATGGCCTCCGGCGCTTCCGGCGCTGAACTGGCCAATATCGTCAATGAAGCTGCCCTGCGCGCTGTACGGGATGGCCGCACTAAGGTCACCCAGTCCGACCTGGAGGAGAGCATCGAGGTCGTCATTGCCGGCTATCAGAAGAAGAATGCCATCCTCACCGACCACGAAAAGTGGATCGTCTCCTACCACGAGATCGGTCATGCACTGGTGGCTGCCTGCCAAAGCCACTCTGCCCCGGTGCAAAAGATCACCATTATCCCCCGCACCTCCGGCGCTTTGGGCTACACCATGCAGGTGGATGAGGGCAACCACTATCTAATGAACAAAGAGGAGATCGAAAATAAGATCGCTACCCTCACCGGCGGCCGCGCCGCGGAGGAAGTCAAGTTTGGTTCCATCACCACCGGCGCCTCCAATGATATTGAGCAGGCTACCCGCCTGGCCCGTGCCATGCTCACTCAGTACGGCATGAGCGATGAATTTGATATGGTGGCACTGGAAACGGTGAACAACCAGTACCTTGGTGGGGATACCTCCCTGGCCTGCTCCGCCGGTACCCAGGCGGAGATCGACCGGCTGGTCATTTCCATCGTAAAGAAGCAGCATGAAAAGGCCACCGGCATCCTGAACGAAAAGCGGGAGAAGCTGGACGAGCTGGCCAAGTACCTGTACGAAAAGGAAACCATCACCGGCGAGGAATTCATGAAGATCCTGAATGAATGATCCCGCAAAGAGGTACCGCATGAATTTACTGTTTTGCATCAATGGCAGCTACACCGGCCCGCTGCTGGATTGTCTGGATTCCATAGTACTGCATGGGGGCGAAAAACACTATGATGTGTACCTCCTCTCCTCCGATTTAGCGGAAGAAACGCAGCAGCAGCTTTGCCGGCAGGTGCCGGCCGCTGTTGCCCTGCACTTTATCTCGGTTCCGCGGGAACTATTCGAGGACTTCCCGGAAACCGACCGTTATCCGCAGGAAATCTACTACCGGTTGGCCGCGCCCCTGCTGCTTCCCCCGGAGCTGGACCGTATCCTGTACCTGGATGCCGATATTGTGGTCATCAACCCACTGGGACCGCTGTACCGCAGCGATTTTGAGGGGAACCTATTTATGGCCTGCACCCACACCCGGGAGCTCCTGACCCGCGCCAACAGCCACCGCCTGGGGCTGGAAGAACCCGTCCCCTATATCAATACCGGTGTGATCCTGATGGAGCTAAACGGCCTGCGGCAGACGATCGATCTTTCAGCAGTGCGGCAGTATGCGCTGGAGCACTTTGACGCCCTGCTGTTGCCGGATCAGGATATCCTTACCGCGCTGTATGGCAGCCGGGTCAAGCTCCTCGATAGTCAGCGGTATAATCTCAGCGACCGCATCCTGGCCTTTTACAATGCCAATCCCCTACACCCCCACCACAGTCTGGAGTGGGTGCGGCAAAACACCGTCATTATCCACTACTGCGGCCGCAATAAGCCCTGGAAGCCCGGCTATGTTGGTATTTTGGATGTATTCTACCGGGAGCTGAAGGAGCAGCAAACCCACCTGCACCCGGAAAAGAACCGGTAAAAATGTTTCACGTGAAACATTTGTTCTTTTACGCCTCCCTGTTTCACCGCGGGGAGGTGTTACTCTTTTTTGCCGGGTTTACTTGACTTATTTCCCCTATGGAAGTAAAATATTATATTATGGTTCTATGCCGAGGAGGAAAGTATAAACATGAAAAATACCGAAAAATCGATGGATACCCTGGTAAACCTGTGTAAGAACCGCGGGTTTGTTTACGCCGGCAGCGAGATTTACGGCGGACTGGCCAACACCTGGGATTACGGCCCCCTGGGCGTGGAGCTGAAGAACAACATCAAGCGCGCCTGGTGGAAGAAATTCATCCAGGAGAACCCCTATAATGTCGGCCAGGATGCCGCCATCCTGATGAACCCCCAGACCTGGGTGGCCTCCGGCCATCTTTCCGGCTTTTCCGACCCTCTGATGGACTGCCGCGAATGCCACGAGCGCTTCCGTGCCGATAAGCTCATCGAGGACTGGTGTGCCCAGAACGGCTTTGAGCTGCCCCGCCCCATCGATGCCTTTACCCAGGCGGAGATGAAGGATTTTGTGGAGGAGCACAATATCCCCTGCCCCACCTGCGGCAAGCACAACTTTACCGATATCCGCCAATTCAACCTGATGTTCAAGACCTTCCAGGGCGTTACCGAGGATGCCAAGAACACCGTTTATCTGCGTCCGGAAACCGCACAGGGCATCTTTGTCAACTTTGTGAATGTCCAGCGCACGACCCGCCGCAAGCTGCCCTTCGGCATTGGTCAGATCGGCAAGAGCTTCCGCAATGAGATCACCCCCGGCAACTTCATCTTCCGTGTGCGTGAGTTTGAGCAGATGGAGCTGGAGTTCTTCTGCCAGCCCAATACCGACCTGGAATGGTTCCAGTACTGGCGCAACTTCTGCCATCAGTGGCTGCTCTCCCTGGGCATGAAGGATGAGAACCTGCGCCTGCGCGACCACGATCCCGAGGAGCTGTGCTTCTACTCCAAGGCGACCACTGACTTTGAGTTCATGTTCCCCTTTGGCTGGGGCGAGCTGTGGGGCGTAGCCGACCGCACCGACTACGACCTGACCCAGCACCAGAACACCAGCGGCAAGGATCTGACCTACTTCGACCAGGAAAAGAACGAGCACTACATTCCCTATGTCATCGAGCCGTCCCTCGGCGTGGAGCGCAGCTTCCTGGCCTTCCTGTGCGACGCCTACGATGAGGAAGTGCTGGGCCAGGATAAGAACGGCAATGATGATATCCGCACCGTACTGCGCCTGCACCCGGCGCTGGCCCCCTATAAGGCCGCTGTGCTGCCTCTTTCCAAAAAGCTGGCCGATAAGGGCCGTGAGATCCAGCAGGAGCTTTCCACGTACTTTATGGTGGATTACGATGACGCCGGCTCCATCGGCAAGCGCTACCGCCGTGAGGATGAGATCGGTACTCCCCTGTGCATCACCGTGGACTTTGAGACCGTGGGCGATGAGAACACCCCGGCCGATCACTGCGTGACCGTGCGTGACCGCGACACCATGGAGCAGGTTCGCATCCCGATCAGCGAGCTGCGCGGCTACATTGAAAAGAAGCTGGAATTCTGATTTTCCTTATAAACAAAGCGATCCCCCTGCCGAAGCGCAGGGGGATTATTTATGTATCGAAATATCAGAATTTTACACCATAAACAGCAAATTGGTGGAAATGCGTCAGGCGGTCCAGCTCGGCATCTCGCCAATAGAAGCCGGTGTGATCGAGGGTAATGGCCTGCCACTTACCGGTCGTGCCATCCTCCATCCAGTAGCCAAACTCCATTGCCTCATAGGTGCCGGTAGAGATGACAGTATCTTTGGAACCGCCGTCGCCGGTATCCTCCGTCCGCGTGATCTCGTAGCGGCCATCGGTGTACATCTGCGCAATGTAAGAGATGTCAGCACTCGCCGCCATATCGGATTGGTACAGCCCCGCTGCATGCTCCAGGGGCAGCTTTTCTGCCTGCTGGTGGTTGAGGGAAAGCATCAGTGCCAGCACCACGATGATCACTGCGATCCACGCAAGGGCAGGAATGCGGTTCATGGCTGCGTTTGCTTTAGAAAGCCAGTTCATGTTAGTTCCTCCTGTTTGGTCAATCACTGCTTCCATCTTAACTATATTTTACCAAACAGGGGGGTGAAACAAGTGCCATTGCTCAAAAATGTTATATAAATTTCGTGTCGAATTTTTGTGGGAAATGTCTCAAGCTTGCTCTGTCACTGCAAAGGGCTTACCCATAATGAAAATGACCAGCGCCAGCAGCATGGCACCGCCGCAGATGAAGCAATACACTGGCACGCCGACATTGGCCAACAGATAGCCGCCGACCAGGTTGCCCACGATACTGCCGATGCCCTGCGTAACCGCCACGCTGATGAGGATAGCCCGCCCGGCATACTGCCGCGGGAATAGTGAGGCGACATAATCGATATTAAAGCGGAGAAAGCCGGCAAAGCCGATGGACATGAGAATCTGGGTGGCCATGACCCCGGCCATACTGCGCAGCACCCCCAGCAGCAGGATGCGTGCGCCCAACGCGGCGAGGGAAACGATAAACAGTACCGGCAGCGGCAGGCCCTTTTGCAGCAGGCGGCTGGCCAGGCGCATCAGGAGGAACTCACCCACACAGTAGAGGAACACCGAAAGGCCATAGGTGGATGCATCGCCGCCGATGTAATTGATGATGACCTGCATAAAGCCATTGACCGAACGGGTGGCAAAGTAGTACAGCGTGCCGCAGATGAGGAAAATCACATAGGGGCGGCAGCCCAACAGCTTCTTAAAGCTGGCCCACAGGGACTCCTTTTGCAGATCTGCACTGGTTTCCGGGTCACTTTCCGGATGGAGAAGGGGAAGTTTATTGGGATCAGACAGTGGGAGGGCCAGCAGAATGGAAAGGCCCAGCGCCCCCATGTGCAGCCAAAAGAGGAAATTGATCCCCAAAGGGGCAATAAGGTAGCCGGAAATTAAAGCCGTGGTGGCATAAAAGATAGAACCAGCGCTGCGGATATTGCCATAATCAATGGTGCTATCCCGCAAGGTCATCTGGTTGGTCCAGGTATCAAAAACACTGGAAGCACAGTAATCCAGCGCCGAGATCAGGCTGAAGGAGAGCATCGTCCAAAGAAAGCCGCGGCCAAAACAGAAGGGCAGCAGCGGTGTGACGATCATTCCGCCCGCCACCAGTATAATGAACAACCATTTTGGGGAAATCGAACGGTCAATCAACCGGCCGTAAATAGGGCCGGCGATCATCATAACCAGGTACTGCAGCATAGTGATATAACCACATTGTACCTCGGTGTAGCCATAATCCAGCAGGATGGTGACCGTATAGGCGTACAGCGAACAAAAGCTGACGAAATAAGCGCCCTCCAACAGGAACATATGGTGGCTCCGGCTCATGCTGCTTTCCCCCTTGCGATTCATTTTAATATATATGGAAAAACCACCCTATTGGGTGGTTCATCCTAAGTGCCGGCATCAACCTATTTTCCCGGGCCGCTTCCAGCCAAGTATCTTCGGCGCCAATGAGCTTAACTTCTGTGTTCGGGATGGGAACAGGTGGGACCTCATCGCAATCAACACCGACTATGGTGACTCGTGCGGGAATCGAACCCGCGTTACCGGCGTGAGAGGCCGGTGTCTTAGCCGCTTGACCAACGGGCCATAGTACTGTCCCGAAGGTCAGCTTTATTATTATACCGAAAGCACACTGCATTGTCAACACATTTTTTATAAAAGCGACTGTATTTTCCCTTTTGGGCATCTATCTTTTCTCGCTGCTCCAGCACAAACGGTTCAATATGTTCCCAGATAAAATCGACCCAATCATATATGGCAGGCTTAAAGGAATGCGCAGCAGCTATGACGATACGCGGCAGTACATTGACATAAATCACATTGCCGCTATTGCCAATAGCCGCGAAAATTCTCTTTTCCGAGTCGATGATCCACCACAAATAGCCATACATCATCCCTCAGAATCGATTGTTCTCCATCTCTCTTGGCGTTGTCATCGGCTGCGTTCACCACAAGAACAGCCGGGATAAAAGCAAAACCTGCCCCAAGAGGCCAGTAAGGAAAGACTTCTTAGAGCGGCTCGTGATCGATACGACCCTCGATGTGGCACTGCACAAAGAAAACATCCAGTCGATTGCCGCAGACCTTTGTGCATGGCAGCAAAGGCAGAAAGATATCGCGATCCTGGACGGGTTAAAATCGTGCAGGAGAGAGTGCAAGAAAGCGATCAGTAATCTTGTTGCCGCACTCGAAGCAGGCGCTGCATCACCCACCATTGCGGCAATGGTAAGAGATAGAGAGGAAGAATTGGAGAACATCAAGTACGCCATTGCAAAGCAGGAGCTGGTGCAGGAAAAGTTCGACGAAAAGAAAATCATGTACTTCCCCTCAAAGGTTCCAGAAGGTGACCGGGCGGATATAAATTATATGCAGCGCATAGTGAATACCTTCATCAACTCTGTATTTGTCTATGAAGATCGAGTCGTTATATGCCACAACTTTGATGGAGATGAAGCAAGATCGCCGTTAAAGAAATACAAGTTTCATATGGCCTCCAGTTATTAAAAAGAAAGAAGCACCCCTAATGGAGTGCTTCTTCGTGGTGCACCATCAGGGACTCGAACCCGGGGCCCGCTGATTAAGAGTCAGCTGCTCTACCAACTGAGCTAATGGTGCATATGAAGTTATAAACACACCCTGAAAATTGAACAACGAAAGTGCGGAACAAAGATCTGCTTGCTTGGTCAAGCCCTCGACCGATTAGTACACGCTAGCTTAACATGTCACCATGCTTACACATTGTGCCTATCTACCTTGTAGTCTTCAAGGGGTCTTACCTGATTGACTCAGTGGGATATCTTATCTTAAGGCCGGTTTCACGCTTAGATGCCTTCAGCGTTTATCCGATCCGCACATAGCTGCCCAGCTGTGCCACTGGCGTGACAACTGGTGCACCAGAGGT
>ERZ779889.3203-NODE-3203-length-12194-cov-2.988961_pt1 | contig 12194 bp, 7 predicted proteins | sample MGYA00511030_ERZ779889 | MGnify/ENA primary metagenome ERZ779889 (study PRJEB29588, sample SAMEA2160616) | human gut metagenome | biome: human gut; feature: human-associated habitat; material: faeces | place: Denmark | collected 2008/2010 ...
CTCAAATCTAGATGGGGCTCACTGGGCGCTTACGGTTTTCCAACACAAATATCCAGCGAGTCGTCCGCAGGCCATACAAGCATGAGACAATGCATAAAAAAATTGAAAACATAAACATCGCTGAATAAATCTCATCCAATGTAGCGATGAATAGTATAACGCAGAGTAAAAAGGATAATTATTTTTTGCTAGCACATATCCCATTCCACATCCGTATTTCCACGCACGGTTCAAGCCCATTGCATTTTGCATTCTAGAATGAATAACACGCAAAGATGGATCATACATAATTTTACAACGCATAGCTAATAATTAAAGAAGAAAATCGCTTTCTTCACCACTACCCCACATTGTGTTTGCTCCAACGCCTAATTTTGTATCAAATCGTATGTTGCCGATTGCATCATGCTTGAGGAAAATTCCTGCCGATACAGCAGAACGCCATAGATTATTTCTGGTAATAAGATGCGCATCGTATGCCATATATCCCCCTGCAGAAAAATGACCCTCAGCATCTGTCATCAGAATTGAAAATCCATCAAGGTCCGGATAGGAGAAACTACGTTCATAAAGTTGTTGCAATAGTCTTTCCGGATATATGCAATCATCGTCTGGAAAGCCGATCCATCGCCCCCGAGCAAACTCCAATGCATAATTACGTGCATTGGATATACCCTGAAAATTTACATGAAAATAACGAATTTTTTCAGAAGGGAAATTATAATATGAAAGATGTTTTTCCAACGAATTGCTCAAGGTTTGATCTATAATCAGTAGCTCCCAATCCTGAAATTCCTGCTTTACGAGGGCATTAACAAATGCCATTGCTAGTGCCGGGCGGTCAAGAGTTCCCAGTATCAGAGAGAAAAAAGGACCTTTAGAATCATTCGCTATCACTTTTCACCTGAATGCAGCAGTTATTTTTTTTATAAGGCGATAAATAAAATGATAACGGAATTGAAGAAATCGTTTAAAACTTTCATAAATCCGAAATTTTAACGGAGCGGAGGTTATATGAGAGTAATAAGATAATTCCAATAAAAATTTATTTCTATTAAATCCGGAAGTCCAGCTTCCAGCATAATGATGAAATGCAATATTTCGTCCGTTATGCAGGTTTATCATTAAAATATCTGAAGGATATATGCGAATTCCATCCTGCAGATTTTGTTCAGAGAAAACATCCTGCAGTCCGTACCGCCTAATCAGCACATCCGTAAGTCTCTCTACAATTGTCGGTGGCGCTGAAGGAGTCGTAACAAAACTGCTTTTCTTATATGATTCAAGTATTTCTTGGAATAATGGGAGACCTGCTATTGTACCGATAATGCTTCCACCAATCATATTCTTTTCAAATGCAAAAAATACACGATTGTCAAGAAGTGATATTATATCGGCTGTCAATTCCATATCACAGTCCAGATATATTCCGCCTTGTTCATAGAGTATCTTCATGCGGAAATAATCGCTTACAAAAGCCCATTTCTCTAATTTGTAGGCATCTTCAACATAACGGCATTCATGAATATCGCAATTGGACTCATTCCATTCAACTAATTCAAATCCAGGGGAAAAGTTTTTCCATGAAAGAAAACATTGTTCGAAAAGAGCTGGATGTTTAGCTCTACCGAACCAGCAATAATGAATTTTTCGTGGAATCAATTCTTGCATTGGTGCTTCAATCCCAATAATTTTATATAATCTTCCACTATCGCTACGTTGTCATAATGATATTGTCGTAAGTTGTTTCTCATGGGTTGAAGTATTTCTGGATTCAAAAGAATCTCTTTCATCTTATGATAAATTTTCTCCTCATCATCATCCACGAGAAACCCATTAACTCCATCCAATATCTGTTCACTGACACCACCCACTCGTGTTGACAGTACAGGAGTTCCTGCCATAAAAGACTCATAAATAGAAGTTGGCAACCCTTCATAATGCGAAAGCAGAACCATAAGATCTGCTCGGCGAAATTCTGCCTGAAGATGAGCTGAATAACCATTCAGATGAAAAACTTTACTGACTCCTTTTATTTGGGCCTCTTTTTGCAAATCCGGCAATATCGCGCTAGAACCATATATTTGCCAATCAAATACGATCTTATCTTTTTTCAAGCGTGCTGCCAAACGAATCATTCGAGGAATATCTTTTTCCCGTTCGAGACGTGCAACAGTCAGCAATCGAGGCATTCTCCGATCGAAAACATGTTCTATTCCATTTTTTGTGGAATGGGTAATGATAATATTACGAACAGGAAAACTTTTTGCATAAAATTGCGGAAACATTTGTATAAATGAATCACATGACGCTTCGGAAATGAGCAGAATACGATCCATTTTTTTATAAATTTCATAATCATGGGCAGTAAGAGTTTTCACAAAATCATTCTGTTTAATCCATTCTTGATAGTGAGTGTGGATCATTTGAATTTTTATAACGCCATCAAGTTCTGAAATTAACCGACGGAACAGTGAACCTTCTGACATGATGCAAATAACAGGATAACTACGAAAAAAATCCATCAGATCTTTATCCAGACGGTAGAGTTCCGTTACTTTTTCCGGATAAATTCGTTTCAGTAAAGCTCGATAAAATTTCATCCATTTTTGTTTCATAGAATAATCTTTCGAAAAAATGCAATACCGAAACGGCAGGCTGTCGACTGTTGTCGGTAAAATTTTCCGAAAAGATGAAATTCTTACAGGGGAACAGAGATTTCTAGCCTCGATGGAGGGCGGTGTTCCGGAAAAAATTTCAACTTTAAATCCACGTTTACTCAGTTCCTTCATCAACTCATATGTTGCCTTGTGAGCGCCTCCGCAATAATTTACGTCATCAATAACAGATAAAAGTTCCACAGGAGGACCTTTGCCCTTCAAAAGACATGTAATCTCTTCTTCAGGATTATACTTGCATTTGCTTGTAGACAAATTAAGGCGAAATTTCTCCAAAATGGATTGATCCTTTAAAAGAAGCTCAATTTTGTTCGCAAGAGCCTGTTCTGAAAAATCGCAAAGGAATCCATTTTCCGCATCTCTTATCTGTTCAAGAGCTCCATCTGTACGCGTAGTGACGATCGGTAGGCGCAAAACTATTGCCTCGTTTAAAACCATCGACCATGACTCGTAGTCTGATGAAGAGATCAGCATTGTTGCGTGTTTCATATATTTATACGGATTGGATACTGCACCCAGCAGAATAAAATCATTCTCCATATTCGTATTATGGATCGCTTGCCGAACTTCCTTTACAGTTGTTTCGTGAGCAAATGAACCAAGACAGATCCAACGAAAGACAAGCCCTCTCTGCTTCAGGATATGAGCTGCTGCAACCGCTCGCAAATAGTTCTTTTCAGGGCGGAAATTGCCTACACTCAAGAGAATTGGTATATCATCCTGCGGTAGATCAGAGGGTGCATTGGAGAGGCGGAGCACATATTCAATATCAAGGGAATTGTGGACTACTGCAATACGATCTTGCAGAAAAGGAAAATCTTTTCCAATCCGTTCAGCAAAAATCTTCGATACACAGATATAATAATCTGTCAGATTATCATAGCGGAATAACTCTGTAAAATCGACGAGAGGAGAGCGAGAAATATCACTGTGAAGCCAGATTGCTTTCCGATCTGCCCGTGCATACTTCATAACAAGTTCAGGGGAAAACCATTCACCACAAGACACCGCAAGGTCGTATTTACCGGAACGAATGAATCTAAGAAGTTTTCTGTGTGAATTTAACTTGAACAGCCTTTTATATATTTTACTGATCAGACTGTTGTTTTTTCCCGCAATAGAAGAAAAATACAATCGCACATATTTAGGAACTTCTGGAATTAACGATGTACAGTAAGAATTGTTCATTGGTTCAGAAATAACAAGATCTACAGAAAAAACTTTGGGATCAAGTCGTTTCAGCATGGACAGCAATGATTTTTCTGCACCACCACAGTAAAACTGGTTGATAATAAATAATATTTTTTTCATAAAACATTTACTTGCTGATTTTTGTTATTTGCTGCACGTAGTTCTTAAGCTTTTTCAAATATCGCCTGAGTTTTCGGAGCATACAGAATATTCGACTGGATTCGAACTCATAAAGTTCCGAGGAAAGATATTGTGCGTGCCCCTGTGCTTTTGTCAACTCCGAGGAAAGATATTGTGCATGTCCCTGAGCTTTCGTCAATTCTGAGGAAAGATATTGTGCATGTCCCTGTGCCTTTATCAATTCCGAGGAAAGATACTGCGAATGTCCGATTGCCAATCCGGCTTTTTCTATTCTCGTATACAGAGCTGCCGCGGATATCTCAAACTGTTGGAGAGTTACTCTCATGAGAGAGTCGGATGATGCCTGTGGAATATCTCCTTGTTCAAGCCTGGCAAACAAATGCTTCCATTTTTCCAGTACTTTTTCATCAGTATATGCCATGAGACTTGCAACAGCTTTTGCACCAAGAGCTTTCAATTCACTTCGATCCTGAGAAAGCAATCGTGTCAAAACATCACTCATCGCAGTACAGTTTCCTTGAGGTACAACTATCGCACCTTCTTCAGGACGAACACCTGCAACATAGGGCATATCAAACAGTATAGTTGGAACGCCATATGCTTTTGCTTCGAAAATGACCATAGGCGCTCCTTCCACAGCGGAACACATAATCAAAGCAGCAGCATTCTTTAAGAATACCCCAACATTAGCAACATGCCCTTCATAACAAACATTATCTGCAAGATGAGCGGATTCAATCTGATCCATAAATCGCTTTTCTTCCTCTTGGGAAACAAATCGCCCAAGAAAATGAAGTTTTACATTGGGACGTTTCTCTCGCAGTTTTTCCATGATGCGCAGAGCATCAAAAATTCCCTTTTTTTCAGTCATGCGGCCAATAAATAACAAATCATTAGATTCGCATGAAGATCTCTGAGCATTAGCTGGGGTAAAAGTCAGAAAATTCGGAATATACACTGTCTGCGGATATCCATCTGCATGCCACCACTTCTCATTAAGATCAGAAAGACAGGTAATTGCATCCGCAAGTTTATAGAATGGTTTCCGGAATAAGAACTGATGCATAAAAACTGTATTGATAAGAGGGAAGAAATAGCAGGAATGTTCCTGCATAATTACTTTTGCACCATAATGTTTGAAACAAGCAAGATCAATCAGGGTTAAACATTCTGTATGATTCTCCAGAATAGCGATATCCACTTCAAATTCAGCACATCTACGGGTAATAATGTCCCAGCGAATAACAATGTTTTTTTCTGGCAATATAAAACGAGGGATACTCGGATAGTCATAATCGCATGACTGAGGTTCCTGATTCGTGAACAGAATGACACGATACCCCAGAGACAAAAATTTATAAATTAAAATAGCTGTTGCACGCTCTGCACCTCCATTATTCATTACGCTGCAGACCAGTGCGATTGTATGGATTTTCGAAAGCTTTTTATGCGGGAAAAATACATCTTTAAAATCCATTTCAGCCATCCGGGTGCGATATTCTTCAAAAATTCTCGCATACACAAGCTCCGGGAAACAATTGTTTAGCAGAAACGCGACTCTAGAATTCCATTCCTCTTTAGGAAGAGAATGTATCTCGCGAAGTCCCCATACAATGGATGACCACTGCATATTTCTTATCTTGAAAATGATCTGTTCGGAACAACCTTGACGTTTCGCAAAATCTATAATTGTTTTCCAGACCAGCCCAAGATTTGAAAATGTTCTGACCCAGCGATCCCATATATAAACGTTCCCGCTCACTGATGCATCATGTTTAAAATAGTTATATCCGAAACAATCAAGAGCAATCAGTTTTTTTGCATAATACGCAATGGGAAGAAATAATACTAAATCTTCTGCAGAATTTACCTTCAAATCTGAGATGGAAGAAGCTGCAGTGCATCCTTTCATGTAAAGCTCTCGATGGTAACATTTTCCACATGTTGACCAATAAATTTTCTTATCTAGAAATGCCTGAAAGATTTGATCCCCGTTTATTTCACAGGGGGGGATATTTGCCCAATAATCCGAAACGACACCATTTTGGATAATGTGGGTCTTATACATGATAATATCAACGAGAGAATTATTAAGAATCGTGTCATGTATGGATGCCAGCAGCCATGGGTCCAATGTATCGTCAGAATCAAGCGCCAAAATATATTCCCCTTTGGCTTTCGTTGCACCTGTGAGTCTGGCTGCAAGCAACCCACGATTCTCGTCATGTCGAACATAGTGGAAACGAGAGTCGTGGTACCCCTCTATAATCTCTTTACAATTTCCCGGAGAAGCATCATCTACAAAGATCACCTCAAATCGTTTCCAAGTCTGATTCCTTATAGACTCAATGCAGCGAGAAAGATATTGTTCCGTTCCATAGACCGGAACAATTACGGAAAACAGAATCCGGTTATAATCCTCGCTGAATTGCTGGATCCTTTGAAGCGGCAATAGCAGAGGATTCAGAGAACCGAGAAGATCCGGAATAACACTTTTCTGTAGTTCAAGAAGCTTAAGAAACACCTTTTTGTTTCCATTGTACACAGCACAATCAGAAAGATCAATGAGTTCTGTGTTGATCCGGTTTACTACTGTTTGATGAAGTCGTGAAAGTTTATATTTTCCTGAAATATTCAACAGATCGCGCAAACCGGAATATATATCAAGAATTTTTTCCTGCGGAGTAAATGATGTAGGAACTGTTTTATAGTTTGCACGATAAACATAAACAGGTTCAGAAGACGCATAAAAATGCCCGGCTCTGGCGAATGCTTCCACCATGAACGGCGGATCTTGAAATCTGCGGTATGGAGGAAATACGAGGTTGTTCTTTTTTAGAAATATGCGGCAGTAAAGAAAACGCCAGAAGCCATAGTCTCCCTGATAATCCGTATATTCCATTACTCCAGACTTTGGAAAAGACATGTATGGGAATCCGGCCTCACTTGCACTTTTCTTTACACCATTTTCGAAAAAATTTGTCCTGCCGCCACTGATAAGGACATGATATTTCCTAGCTGCTTCATATAACTTTTCCAGGACATTACAGTCTGGATAAAAATCATCAGGATCCATAAAAGCCACAAAATCTCCGGATGCTTCTAAAAGACCACGGTTCCTGGCTGCAGCTACACCCTGATTCGTCTGCTGAATGATCTTGATCCGAGGATCTTTTCCTTGAAATTCTTTTAAAATTTTTGAAGAGGCGTCTGTGGAACCATCATCTATGCAAATTATCTCAATATCTTTTAGTGTCTGCGATATAAGTGATTCAAGACTTTCGGGAAGGAAACGTTCCATATTAAATATGGGAACAATAACTGAAACTGTAATTGATCCACGTTTTTCCGGAAAAAGCATAATGGAATCAGATACATTCTCAGGCGGATAGGTTGCGAAACTACCACTGTAACTCACAAGTTGTAATTCCTTTTCCAACATACTAATCTTATTCTGATATTCCTTGAACTTATTATCTATCTTTGCTTTTTCAATTCCGGCATTTGCATAAGCGTAATCATGTATATGGGTGTAAAGAATACAGAGCTCACTCCCCTTTGCCTGAAACATTGAGATAAGTTTATTTTTTTCGGTGGATGTGAAATGTTCAAAATCCCACGAAGCTGCATCAGAGATTGCGGAAATCCGTTTTTGTACTGCTTCAACAACATCGGTCGAAAGTAGAGACCGTTTCTTTTCAAGATACTTGGATAGTTCTAAACAAACTATGGTACGACTGAATACATGATTGATTTCAAGCCCCGAGGCTGTCATGATTGAATTGGAGCGAATACGACGTCTGAAATATTTATGTGGAATATGGCGTGCTCTTTTTGATTCGACATCGCATATTACGGAAAATAACTCATCCTCATGCAGAATGCCATCATAAAAAGACAAATGAATGCGATCCAGAAGAGTTCGGCGAATCAAACGTAAACATACAGAAGACTGAAAATCGTCGTTCTGCAGTTTCCGCGCAAATATCTTTCCATCACAGAGGATTTCATTATAGATGCCCTTCACCGTGAAATCTTTATACAATTTTGTTGTTTCTGTTCCGGGGTCGCAGAAAACTCGCATCTCAAATTGAACGAGATCAAGATCATCTTCCTTTGCTGTTTTGTAAAGTTCGTTCAGGGTATTTGGTTCTAGCAGGTCATCGCTGTCAAAAAAATAGATGTATTCTCCGGATGCCTGCGTTAAGCCTTCATTCCGTGCTGAAGAGAGACCACCGTTTTTTTTATTGATAATTTTGGAAATTTTATTCTGATTTTTTTTCAAAATTTCAAGAGAATTATCTGTTGATCCATCATTAACACAAATGATCTCAAAATTTTCCATCGTTTGTGCAAAAATAGAATCGAGGCTTTGCTGAAGGTATTTTTCTGTGTTGTATACAGGAATGATAACGGATATTATTGGACGATTATCTCTCATTGCAATCAATCTTTCTTGGTTCAAAAGAACTTGCCAATTTTTTTGTGATTGGGGACATTTCAAGTCTTCGGATTTTGTTTTGATAACGCTTCTATTTCCGCACTCTGGCGTGCCAGTTGCAAAAGGTCATTTTGATGTTGTAGTTTCAGGTGTTCAAGATTCTTGCCTAATTCTTTATTTTCCGCATCTTTAAGAAAAAATCATCACTCAATTTTTTCAGAGTCCTTCTGAGTTCTTCTGTCTCAGCATGAGCAGTTTCTATTTGCATACGTAATGCAGCTATTTTCGTTTCAGATTCAGAATACTTTGCAGAAACAGAAGCAAACTCTTGCTCTAGAGCCGCAGATTTTTTTGATTCTTCGATTAATTGTTTCGCCTGTAGAAAGAGTTCTTTATCTTTTTCGGCAATAATGTTCGATAACAGCAAACTCTCGCATCTCAAAGTCTCTTTGATAGATGTGTGCAGAAGTTGAAGTTGTTTCAACTTTTCTGATATAGCATTATCTAGGGCTGATGTATCGCAGTCCTGCTCCAATGCAATCAGAGCCTGTTTAAATAATGATTTTTTTGCAAGACTTTCCACGGAGGAATCCCAACAAAAGATACGTGCAATTTGTGTCTGATCCAAATCTTTGGGCTCGGCATCGTTTTGTACACTGTGCCCGGGTCTGGCCCAAGCGTTGAGCATGATTACATCCCTTATACCGGCACAGACGTGATAAAGGGACTGTTCCAATTCATGCCCTCCACCATATCCATTTGGCGGGCCACGAAAAACAAATTGCAATGAATCCGGCCAGTATCCGGCTTCAAAACAGATTTTTGCAATAGTATATGGTGTAAACCAGTAACGGTGATCCGAGTTTATGCGTTCAAAATGACCAAGTATATTTTTAAAATTTTCCAGGAAAAAAGCATTTGGAACGGTAATAATCAATTGATGATCAAAAACGAATGTCTTATGCAGAGTCGCGAGGAAAGCGATCGGATCGTTAATATGCTCAAGTATCTCACCTAAAATAATAATATCAAAATGGACACCGTTCAATTCTGGAGGTATCTCTTTTGTAATATCAGCACAATAGATATTCCGATATCCTTTTGAACATAGATATTCAACAGCCTCCTTATTGATATCTACTCCATAACATTCTTTTGCATTTTTTGACAATAAACTATGCAACCAAGTACCATCTGCGATTTTTTTATCAATCAGGTTAATATGATCACAGCACCCGAGATGGAGAACGGATTTACCTTTAACAGCCTCCACCAACGCCTCAAGGCGTGTCAGGGGAACCAGTTTAGAGTCCTGAATAGAAACGATCAGATCATCAATTACATTTTGGATTTTGTAAATTGCAGATATATGATGTAAAGTTTTCATTTTTTTTCAATCTCTTTCGATATTTTCAGAGAACAGGGCATATCTACAAGTTCCCAGATAGGATAATCTGTTCGATTCACAGAAAGAAAAACATTGCAAGATTCAATATAATCAAGAATCTCATGAGAGCCAATTTCTCCATTAGCAAGTGATGTCAACCCGGCTTGCAAAAAATAACGTTGACTTCCGCCGAATGAATTGCATACAATAAAATCAATTACGGCATTCTGTCCTTTCTGTAGAAATTCACTTTTTAAGCCACGTTCAAAAGAGGAAAAATGCACCACACCGACTCCGTGTGACGTAACGACCTTCAGATTGTAACATATTTTTTCTATATTCTCATTTGCAGACACATGCATACGGAAGATAATTAGCTCCCCCGTACAAAATGAATCCTTAGGCTGACCATCTTGATTAAGGACTTCCACTCCGCATATTTTTGCACGTCCTGTACCATATCTTATCCCTTGATTCATTTTTTTAAAAAAAGCCGTATGATGAAAAACCGGAGGAATTGGGCAGATATTTACATAGGGCAGAGAGGAATAACTTCCTTTCGTAAAAATCATTTGATCAACAACAGGCTTCTTTTCTAAAGGTTTCTTTTCTGATGGCGAAGTCTTCAATGAAACAACCGCGGGTGTTTCAGACTTCGTCGTACAAAGTTTCTGATTTACTTCAGCTAAATATTGAGAAATTGCGGAAGCTGTGTCGGAAAAAGTTATTTGATGACCTCGTCGTAAATAAAGAGCTTTATTGCATAATTGTTGGACTGCAGCTGTGCTATGCGAAACGAAAAGAAGACTTGTACCGTTTTCCATAAGTTTTTTCAATCGCAAAGAACATTTCTGCTGAAAAAATACATCTCCAACGGACAACGTTTCATCCACGATCAGAAGATCAGCGTCAATAAAAGAGTTTACGGCGAATGTCAAGCGAGCCAGCATACCGCTGGAATAATTTTTTACAGGTTGATCGATAAATTCACCAATATCTGCGAAGTCGAGAATCTGCTCATAACGTTCTTCCGTTTGTTTATGCGAAAGACCGAGAATAGCAGCATTCAAAAAGACATTTTCCTTACCGGTAAATTCTGGATTGAATCCGCTTCCAAGTTCAAGCAATGCTGCTATTTTTCCAAAACGTTCCACGGTTCCGGACGTTGCTTTAATTGTCCCAGCAATAATTTGAAGTAATGTGGATTTTCCCGCACCATTGCGTCCAATTATTCCTATACATTCTCCGCGATGCATTTCAAAATTAATATCACGCAAAGCCCAGAATTCTTTGTTATATTTTTTGTGATTTGCACAGAATATCTGGAACAGCCTTTCTTGAGGCCGATTATACATTTTGTAACATTTTGAAATATTACAAACGCTCAATATCTTAGTATTAGAGCACATCGGAAAACCCATCCTTTGTCTTATAAAACCATAAGAATCCCAGTATCAGTGTAATAAAACTTATCAGATAGATAATCCCGATATTTATCCAGTCTGGGAATTCTCCATATAAAAAGATTTTTCTTGCTTCACCAATCATCAATGTCAATGGATTAATTTCCAAAAAAAGATGATATTTTTCCGGAACAGCCTGAATTGGATAAAATATCGGAGTCATAAAAAAAAGTATTTGGAGAAGAACACTGACGATATATTGTGTATCTCTAAAGTAAACGCCAAATGAAGCCGTAAAAAATGTAATTCCAAGACTGAACATCGCCAGAGGTATTAAGATCAACGGTAGCAGTAACATCAAAAAACTGAGCTTATGAAAAACCAACAGTACACCAAGCAACAAAAGGACAAACCATATCATCCCCAAAACAGTGGAAGATATGACCTGCACGACAGGTAAAATTTCCAACGGAAAGACAACTTTTTTGACAAAATTCGGATTGTTAACAATAACAGAACAACCAATATTGACACATTCAGAAAAGATATTGAACAAAGCCATTCCGCAGAACATAATGATTGCAAAACTGCCTCTTACGTTTTCTGTAGTTCCCCAGCGTGTTTGAAAAACAACACTGAATACAAAAGTGTAAATACAAAGCATCATAAGAGGCTGTACAACACTCCATATCAATCCAAATGTCGTACCTCGATATCGTGAGGCAATATTGCGCTTAACCATTTGCAGCAGAAGGGTATGGTTCTCCAAAATGATTTTAGGCAACAGGCATAAAACTTTTACGAAATATCTTATAAAATGTAGCATAGTTTATTTATTGTTGTTGTTTTTCTTAGAAATTTCTGTGTTTGCAAAAAAATTCAGAAGACCTTTTAATTAAGAACTTATCAACTAATAATATCATAACGGAGGATAAATTGCCATAATTTTATTC
>ERZ779889.3207-NODE-3207-length-12180-cov-1.946062_pt1 | contig 12180 bp, 10 predicted proteins | sample MGYA00511030_ERZ779889 | MGnify/ENA primary metagenome ERZ779889 (study PRJEB29588, sample SAMEA2160616) | human gut metagenome | biome: human gut; feature: human-associated habitat; material: faeces | place: Denmark | collected 2008/2010 ...
GATCATCAAAAGGATTATAGCGACAACCACACCAAATACCAATAGCGTATTCACACTTTTCTTTCTCATGTCTTTAACTGATTTATTCATTTTAGAATAAACAGCCGGAACATGAATTTGGTTGTGTACCCTTACTCTTATTTGTTTTTCCCTAACGCCTCGTTCAGCACTTTGTTCTTAGCGATCGTTGCTTGGAATTCTTTCAAATAGAAAGGCTCAAAATAAGCCACATTCTCAAAACGGCCATCATCATATGCTTGCTGCGACAAGGATGCCATATTTACAGCTAATGGATAGATACCATCTATAAAACAGGCGTTCGGAGAAGTGATTGCCGTCTCACATTTAGCGGCACCGTCTCCAAAGAAACAAACCTTACCGTTCTCTAAAAAAGAAGCATACGAATCAGCATCTACGATATCAGCAGTCGTAGCACGTATCGTGTTGAGATGGGAATCATAAATCGAAGAGTAGACTTCCATACGACGGGCATCCAACATAGCGCAATACAAGCAATCGGCCTCCTCCTTATTTTTCCGGATAGCGGCAGACGCTAAAATATCCAGCGTATGAATACCGATCAAAGGAATACCATACCCAAAGCATAATCCTTTAGCCACAGACACCCCGATGCGTAACCCCGTATAAGATCCGGGTCCGCTACTTACCGCCACGGCATCCAGTTTTATCCCTTTCGACTTCGCGGCTTCTAATGCCTCTTCCATATAAACGCCCAATAACGCCGCATGAGACGGCCCCTCGAAGGAAGCCTTCTCAAAGACCACCTCCTCCCCTTCCGACAGGGCTACTGAACATACGGAAGTGGATGTCTCGATATTTAAGATCAATGACATAATAATTAACTATTAACAATTGATAATTGAACGAACAAACAATCTCAATCCTTCAATCTGATTAGGCTGCGAAGGTATACAAAAATTCATTATACTATCAAGGCAGCCCTATGAGAAACATCTATTTATGAGAAAATAAACATCAAATCTAAAAGGAAACCACTATCTTTGCGCAAACTTTTGAGAAAAATGATACAATCAATGACTGGATTCGGTAAGGTTACTGCCGAGCTCCCTTCAAAAAAAGTAACCGTAGAGATAAAGGCTTTAAACAGTAAGCAATTGGATTTGTCCACCCGTATCCCTTCCATATACAAGGATAAGGAAATGGAGCTTCGGAGCCTGTTACTTCAATCTTTGGAGCGGGGAAAAGTTGAGTTCAATATCTTTATAGAATATATAGGCAAAGATACTCCTACACAGATCAATCTTGCCGCCGTAGAGAATTATTACAACCAAATCAAGGAGATCGCAGAGAAACTGAATATCAGCGTTCCGAACGATTGGTTCCAGACCTTGCTCCGAATGCCGGACGCAATCAAGTCCGAGACCGTAGAACCGGACGAATCCGAATGGGAGGTGGTTTTAGAAACGGTAAAGGACGCTATCAAGCACCTGTGTGATTTCCGTATCCAAGAAGGAGCCATGCTTCAAAAGCTTTTCGAGCAAAAGATAGCCAATATCGCCACTCTGTTGAAAGAAGTGGAGAAATACGAGGGGGAACGTATCGAGAAGATCAAGGCTCGTATCATGGATAACCTGCAAAAGATAGCCGAGAAGGACTACGACAAGAATCGTTTCGAGCAGGAGATGATCTATTACATCGAAAAGCTGGATGTCAACGAGGAAAAGAACCGTTTGGACAACCACTTGAAATATTTTATCTCAACCATGGAATCCGGTCACGGCCAAGGTAAGAAGCTCGGTTTTATCGCTCAGGAAATGGGACGTGAGATCAATACGCTCGGATCAAAGAGCAACCACGCCGAGATGCAGAAGATCGTGGTCCAGATGAAAGACGAGTTGGAACAAATCAAGGAACAGGTACTAAACGTATTATAATAAGATTAACGAGAATGGCTGGCAAATTAATTATCTTCTCCGCACCCTCGGGTTCCGGAAAATCAACCATTATTAATTATCTTTTGAAACAAGATTTACACCTTCGTTTCTCCATCTCGGCTACCAGCCGGGCTCCGCGGGGAACCGAGAAGAATGGTGTGGAATATTATTTCCTTACGCCGGAAGAGTTCCGCAGTCGTATCACTAATGGAGACTTCTTGGAATATGAGGAGGTGTATACCGATAAATATTACGGTACGTTAAAAAGCGAGGTAGAGCGTATCTTGAATGAAGGGGACAACGTGATTTTCGATGTGGATGTGGTAGGCGGATGCAATATCAAGAAATTCTATGGAGACCGTGCCCTGTCTGTCTTTATCCAACCTCCTTGCATCGATGACCTACGGAAGCGATTGGAAGGACGGGGAACAGACAGCCCGGAAGTTATCGAAAGCCGTATCGCCAAGGCTGAGTATGAATTAGGGTTCACGGGACAGTTTGATAAGGTTGTCGTAAACGATGATCTGGAGACTGCCCAAAAAGACGCGTTGAAGATCATTCGTGAGTTCTTAAACAAATAGTCTATGCCTAATATATTCAAGAATACCCGTTTTATGATGGGGCTTTCTATCGTTTGTGGGATAGCGAGCCTCGTATTAGGTGGTATCAGCCTGTATTATAAGGAGTATATCATCGGGGGTGCCCTGATATTTAATATATTCATTTGTTTTATCAACTATAAGGGTTGGCAAAAGAAGGGGTAAGTATAAATCGGATGAGACTCAAGACCGGCATCTACAGTGGATCGTTCAATCCCATTCACATAGGCCATCTCGCCTTGGCGAACTGGCTATGTGAGTTCGAGGGACTGGATGAGGTGTGGTTCGTGGTCACGCCTCATAATCCGCTGAAGAAAAAGGATGACTTGCTAGATGACTCACTACGGTTGGAAATGGCCCAAGCCGCCATTGACGGATATCCGAAATTCAAGGTCTGCGATATTGAGTTCCCCCTGCCGAAACCTTCTTATTCCATTGATACCTGGCGAGCCTTATCCAGCAACTATCCGGATAGGGACTTTTATTTTATCATGGGAGCCGATAACTGGCTGCTTTTTCCCCGATGGAAAGAATATGAAAAAATACTCCAAAACTACAAACTGCTGATTTATCCCCGCCTAGGATTCGATATCTCGATCCCAACCATTTATCCGAACGTGAAAAAGGTAGACGCTCCCTTGATGGAAATCTCCTCCACATTTATCCGTAACGCTTACCAAACCGGCAAGGATATCCGTTTCTTCCTGCCGGAAGGAGTGCGGCCTTATTTCGGGTCAGTAGCAAATCAGTGACATACCTGCGATAGAAGATATACTTACTTGGGCTATGAAGTATATATCCTATGCCACTTGAAGTATATATTCTTCGAGAAGGGAAGTTATACCGTGATTATTTACAGCTTTGCCATCTTAGGGCAATCTGCCAAAATTCCCATTAAAACATGTTTTACAGCACAGCCGTTAAAGATGATCCCCGTAACATCAAAACAGGCTCACTCGATAATCTTTTTGGAGTATCCAAATATATAATTTGAGCCTTGTCAAGTGAATAACTAACGGTTACACCGAGGATTACTGAATGGTTTCCCCGGTGTGATATTGGCATTGTTGAACATTAAGCAAAGATATTTATGCGAATAGACTTGACAAGATCTAAGACATACGAGGTAGCTTATCCATACGATGGGAATGCTTTGGACACTTCAAATATATTGAGGGAACACTACTGGACACATAGAGACATTGACTTCCTAAAAAAAAACCAAAGAAAAATGAACTCTTTGTATATGGTGGAAGGAGTTATTGGGGCAGTCGGAGGAGCGATTTTTGTCCAAACGAACAAATACCTGCAAGCGGGTATGGAAAATGAGGATTTCTATGGCTGGGGCTTGGAGGACGGAGAAAGACATTACCGTTGGTTGAGTTTTGGCTACCGGATTTATCGGAGTGAGGGCTGTTTATTCCATTTGTCTCATCCCCGGGATCAAAACAGGATGTAAAGATAAAATTATTGGGTCTTAAGTTCATTGGCCTACAAACCTAAGATACTTCACCAAGGATCCTAAGATACTTTATCCATGAACTAACAAGATCGGTGACCTCAACCTTTTACCACATAAGTCAGCATAAATCAGAAATATTTTGTACTTTTGCGCCGTATTATACAAAATAATAGCATAATGAATCTATTAGAACTGAGTGAACAGGAAATAATAAGACGTAATAGCATGGAGCAGTTGCGTCAGATGGGGATAGAGCCTTATCCCGCAGCTGAGTATGTAACGAACGCATTTTCCAAAGAGATAAAAGAGACATTCAAAGATGACGCTGAGCCACGCCCGGTAAGTATCGCCGGCCGTATCATGAGCCGTCGTATCATGGGTAAGGCTTCCTTCATGGAATTGCAGGATTCCGAGGGCAGAATACAGGTCTATATCTCCCGTGACGATATTTGTCCGGATGAGAATAAGGACACCTACAATGTCGTTTTCAAGAAGTTACTGGATATCGGTGATTTCGTCGGGATCAAGGGATTCGTTTTCCGTACTCAGATGGGAGAGATTTCCGTTCATGCGCAAGAATTGACAGTTCTGTCTAAATCACTTCGTCCGCTACCGGTCGTTAAATATAAGGACGGTGTCGCTTACGACGGTTTTAATGACCCGGAGCTTCGTTATCGCCAGCGTTACGTGGATTTGGTAGTAAACGATGGCGTAAAAGATATTTTCATGAAACGTGCGGCTATCATCAAGACCATGCGTACCGCTTTGGATGAGGCCGGATATACGGAGGTAGAGACTCCGATCCTGCAATCTATCGCCGGAGGAGCTAGCGCACGTCCGTTCACGACACATCATAACTCCTTGGACATCGATTTATATTTACGTATCGCTACCGAGTTGTATTTGAAACGATTGATCGTCGGTGGATTCGAGGGTGTATACGAGATCGGTAAGAATTTCCGTAACGAGGGTATGGACCGTACGCACAACCCGGAGTTCACTTGTATGGAACTTTATGTCCAATACAAAGACTATAACTGGATGATGAGCTTCACTGAGAAGCTGTTGGAGCGTATCTGTATCGCCGTGAACGGTACGAGCGAGAGCACGATCGACGGTAAGACAATCAGCTTCAAGGCTCCTTTCCGCCGTTTGCCGATCTTGGAGGCGATCAAGGAAAAGACGGGTTACGACTTGGAAGGCAAGAGCGAGGACGAGATCCGTACGATCTGCAAGGAATTGAAGATGGAGATCGACGATACGATGGGTAAAGGTAAATTGATCGACGAGATCTTCGGGGAGTTCTGCGAGGGTACGTTTATCCAGCCGACCTTCATCATCGACTATCCGGTTGAGATGAGTCCGCTGACTAAGATGCACCGTAGCAAACCGGGATTGACCGAACGCTTCGAGTTGATGGTAAACGGAAAGGAATTGGCGAACGCTTATAGCGAGCTAAACGATCCGATCGACCAAGAAGAACGTTTCAAGGAGCAATTACGCTTGAGCGAGAAAGGGGACGACGAGGCGATGTTCATCGATCAAGATTTCTTACGCGCCCTTCAATTCGGTATGCCTCCTACGTCGGGTATCGGTATTGGTATCGACCGTCTGGTTATGTTGATGACCGGACAGACAACGATCCAAGAGGTATTGCTTTTCCCTCAAATGCGTCCGGAGAAAACCGTAAAGAAAGATAACGCCGACAAATACGTAGCCTTGGGTATTTCCGAGGAGTGGGTTCCCGCTTTGCAGAAAGCCGGCTACCTGACGGTTGACACGCTGAAAGAAGCGAACGCCAACAAATTAAGACAAGAGCTTTGCGAGCTTAATAAAAAATATAAGTTAGAACTGCAAAATCCTACGGTCCAAGAAATAGAAGCTTGGATAGCCAATGTAGGAGAATAAAAGCGTGATACGATGGATTTGCCCGGAAAAATCGCGATAATGGGAGGTGGTAGCTGGGCTACCGCCTTAGCCAAGATCGTACTTTCAACTCAAGATAGTATCAACTGGTACATGCGTAGGCCCGATCGTATCGAGGAGTTCAAGCAGTTGGGACACAACCCGTGTTACCTCACCGCCGTGAAATTCGACACGAACAAGATAAACTTCTATTCCAATATCAACCAAGCGATCAAGGACTCGGATACCTTGATCTTCGCTACGCCTTCCCCTTTCTTGAAACAACATTTGAAGAAGGTGAAGACCTCTTTGAAAGATAAGTTTATCATCTCGGCGATCAAGGGTATCGTACCGGATGAGAATATGTTGATTACGGATTACTTCGCGGAGTATTACAAGGTTCCAACAGAAAATATAGCAGTTATCGGTGGTCCCTGTCATGCGGAAGAGATCGCTCTGGAGCGGCTCTCGTACATTACGTTGGCTTGTTCCGACATCGAGAAGGTCCGTACGATATCCCCCGTTTTCAAGAATCAATACTTAAAGAATTCCTTCTGTAAGGATGTGACCGGTATCGAATACGCCGCCGTACTGAAGAACGTGTACGCTATCGCCGCCGGTATTTGCAGCGGACTGAAATACGGCGACAACTTTCAGGCCGTACTGATTTCCAACGCTATCCAGGAGATGAACCGTTTCCTGAATACGGTACATCCGTTGAACAGAAACGTAGATGAATCTGTTTATCTGGGTGACTTGCTGGTGACCGGCTATTCGAATTTCAGCCGTAACCGGACATTCGGCACAATGATCGGTAAGGGATATTCCGTAAAGAGCGCACAGATTGAAATGGAAATGATCGCTGAAGGTTACTACGGTACGAAGTGTATCAAGGAAATCAACAAGCATCATCATGTCAATATGCCGATACTGGACGCTGTGTACAACATTCTATACGAACGTATCTCGCCTATGATCGAGATTAAATTACTAACTGATTCTTTTAGATAACCTTTAAACAAGAAAGATATGATTAGCTTGAACATTGAAAAGACTTTTGGATTTATCTCCAAAGACAAGGTTTCTGCCTACGAAGCAGAGGTAAAAGCCGCACAGGAAATGCTGGAAAAAGGAACTGGAAAAGGGAACGACTTTTTAGGCTGGCTGAACTTGCCTTCTTCTATCAGCAAAGAACACTTGGCTGACTTGAACGCTACCGCAAAGGTCTTGAGAGACAACTGTGAAGTAGTGATCATTGCAGGTATCGGTGGTAGCTATCTGGGCGCACGTGCCGTAATCGAGGCGTTATCTAATAGCTTCACTTGGTTGCAGGAAAAAAAGACAGCTCCGATCATGATTTATGCCGGACACAATATCAGCGAAGATTATCTATTCGAACTGACTGAGTATCTGAAAGACAAGAAATTCGGTGTTATCAATATCTCCAAATCGGGAACTACTACCGAAACTGCGCTTGCCTTCCGCCTGTTGAAGAAACAATGCGAAGACCAACGCGGCAAAGAAACTGCAAAACAGGTAATCGTAGCTGTAACAGACGCCAAGAAAGGTGCAGCACGTGTTACTGCCGACAAGGAAGGTTACAAAACATTCATCATCCCCGATAATGTAGGCGGACGTTTCTCTGTACTGACTCCGGTCGGTTTGCTGCCGATTGCTGTTGCCGGGTTCGACATTGAGCAACTGGTTGCCGGCGCTGCCGACATGGAAAAAGCATGTGGCGCAGACGTTCCGTTTGCAGAAAACCCTGCTGCTATCTATGCTGCTACCCGTAATGAACTGTACAGAAACGGAAAGAAGATCGAAATCCTCGTCAACTTCTGTCCGAAACTGCATTATGTAAGCGAATGGTGGAAACAGCTTTACGGAGAATCAGAAGGTAAGGACAACAAAGGTATTTTCCCCGCATCAGTAGACTTCTCTACCGACCTTCACTCTATGGGACAATGGATTCAGGAAGGTGAACGTTCTATCTTCGAAACTGTCATCTCACTGGATAAGGTAGACCATAAACTGGAAGTGCCTTCTGACGAAGCTAACCTGGATGGTCTGAATTTCCTAGCCGGCAAACGTGTGGATGAAGTGAACAAAATGGCGGAACTGGGAACTCAATTGGCTCACGTAGACGGTGGCGTACCTAATATGCGTATTGTTCTTCCTTCATTGAGCGAATACAATATCGGCGGCCTGCTTTATTTCTTCGAAAAGGCTTGCGGTATCAGCGGTTATCTGCTGGGCGTGAATCCTTTCAACCAGCCGGGTGTAGAAGCATACAAGAAGAACATGTTTGCGTTGCTGAACAAACCGGGTTACGAGGAAGAATCCAAAGCGATCCAATCAAGATTGTAATAGAATCTATACATAAAAAAGAAGCGGTCTTAATAAGACCGCTTCTTTTTTATGTTGTCTATCGACATTCCGTTCTTAATCTTTCTCCTCTACCTCTTTGGTTTTCAAGCCGATTTCCTCTTGTGCGCCTTCACATTCAGCCTTGGAGGAAAGATAGAAAGCCAGCTTCACATCACCGTTCTTATCTACATGTTCAATAGTAGCTTTCACCATGACCCTGGTTTGCGTCACACCGTCCTTAAAACGTAACTGACCTTTTTCCTCATCCGTCAGGTTTCCTTCGGTAGAGACTTCGGCTTTTTCATAACGAAGTTCGGCTTTCACCGCTTCGTCATTCTGAAGTTTAAAGGTTTTAAGTTCAGCTCCATTCCCATCCAAGAGCAAAAAAGCATTCACCTTATCCCCTACCTTTAAAGCCGGCAGATTATCTTTCTGATTAGTATAGTCTTCCCCTTTAGAATCCTCACTGTCCGGATCAGTATTTACATACAGTCTTTCTATCGTGATAACAGGACTCTCCCCACTATCGGAACAAGCACCTAAAAACAAAGGTAGCAACAATAATACTCTCTTTTTCATGCTATCATTGAGTTTATAATGCTACAAAAATACACATAATCTTCTAAATGACAAATAATTGGATACTTTATTGCTCAAAGAGCCCGCTTGCAACTATCCGTCCGTTTTGTCTTATCTCTCATTTTTTATAGTTATCTTTGCCTCGTATATGTTTCGAAATAAGAAGATTAAACTCTAAACAGATAATGGTTCACTATTTATAAAGTATGAAGAAAAAACTGAAAGCCGTCCTGTTCGATATGGACGGCGTGCTTTTTAATTCCATGCCCTATCATTCCGAAGCCTGGCATAAGGTGATGAAATCACACGGGCTTACTCTTAGCCGTGAAGAAGCCTATATGCACGAAGGACGGACAGGGGCTGCCACTATTAATATCGTATTTCAGCGTGAACTGGGAAGGGAGGCCACGCAGGAAGAAATAGAAAGTATATATCAGGAGAAAAGTGTCTTATTCAACTCGTATGCAGAAGCTGAACGTATGCCCGGCGCATGGGAACTGTTGCAAAAAGTAAAAGGTGAAGGACTCACTCCAATGGTGGTAACAGGTTCCGGACAACTTTCATTACTCGAACGGTTGGAGCATAACTTTCCGGGAATGTTTCACAAAGAACTAATGGTTACGGCATTCGATGTCAAATACGGAAAGCCGAATCCGGAACCCTATCTGATGGCATTGGAAAAAGGAGGATTGAAACCTAATGAAGCTATTGTCATCGAAAATGCCCCTTTAGGTGTAGAAGCCGGAAAAAAGGTGGTCTGAAAGCCGACGAAGCGGTGGTAGTGGAGAACGCACCTCTCGGGGTGGAAGCCGGACACAAAGCCGGCATTTTCACAATCGCTGTGAACACGGGACCTCTGGACGGACAGGTATTGCTGGACTCCGGAGCCGATTTATTACTACCGTCCATGCAAGCGCTCTGTGAAGCTTGGGATGGACTTGATCTATAGAAATTCTAACCAACAAACGACGATTCTATCATGCAAAAGTTATTATCTTTACCCCCAAACCTGATCCACTGTTTTCACGAACTGGAAGAAGTTAATCATAACGAATGGTTTTGTACATCCGATCCCATAGGCAGCAAGCTTGGCTCCGGAGGCGGAACAACCTGGCTCTTGCAAGCCTGCCACCAGGCATTTGCCCCACAAGAGTCTTTCAATGATTGGATAGGACGCGAAAAAAGGATATTACTTCATGCAGGAGGACAAAGCCGCCGCTTACCCAGTTACGGACCTTCCGGTAAGATACTGACCCCTATCCCGATCTTCAGTTGGGAAAGAGGACAAAGACTGGGACAGAACCTGCTGTCTTTGCAACTCCCGTTATACGAAAGAATCATGCAGCAAGCGCCGGCCGGCATGAATACATTGATAGCCAGTGGAGATGTATATATCCGTTCGGAAAAACCTTTGCAGGACATTCCCAATGTGGACGTCGTATGCTACGGCTTATGGGTAAATCCCTCTCTGGCCACTCATCACGGAGTTTTTGTCTCCGACCGGAAAAGCCCTGAAGTACTCGACTTCATGTTACAGAAGCCCTCTCTGGAAGAATTGGAAGGTTTATCCAAGACTCACCTTTTCCTAATGGACATCGGCATCTGGATTTTAAGTGACCGTGCCGTAGAGGTCTTAATGAAGCGCTCGCTCAAGGAAGGAACGAATGACATCAATTACTATGACTTATATTCCGACTATGGGCTGGCTTTGGGAGAACATCCCAAGACGGAAGATGAAGAAGTCAACCAACTATCCGTAGCCATATTACCGTTACCCGGCGGCGAATTTTACCATTTCGGTACAAGTCATGAACTGATTTCTTCTACGCTAGCCATACAGGACAAGGTACGTGACCAAAGAAAGATCATGCACCGGAAAGTAAAACCGAATCCGGCAATCTTTATCCAGAACTCCAGTACACAAGTCTCCCTCTGTGCAGATAACGCTAACCTATGGATTGAAAACAGCCATGTAGGGGAAGGCTGGCATCTCGGATCACGCCAGATAATCACAGGTGTTCCCGAAAACCAATGGAATATAAATCTGCCGGACGGTATCTGTATTGACGTGGTTCCTTTTGGCGACAACGCATTCGTTGCACGTCCTTACGGATTGGATGATGTATTCAAAGGAGCATTGAAAAATGAAACGACCACATATCTCAATATCCCTTTTTCACAGTGGATGCAGGAAAGAGCCCTTACTTGGGAAGACATAAATGGACGCACGGACGATTTACAGTCTGCTTCCATTTTCCCGGTAACAGCTTCCGTAGAAGATTTGGGTATATTGATACGTTGGATGATCTCCGAACCCCAACTGGAAGAAGGAAAACAACTTTGGCTAAAAGCAGAAAAAGTCTCTGCCGACGAAATATCCGCACGCGCGAATCTGAAACGACTGTATGAGCAGCGTAGCGCTTATCGCCGGAGCAACTGGAAAGGGCTGGCCGACAATTACGAAAAGAGCGTATTCTATCAACTCGATTTGCTGGATGCCGCAAATGAATTTGTACGTTTCAATCTGGACATGCCTGACGTCTTGAAAGAAGATGCTGCCCCCATGTTACGGATACACAACCGGATGCTTCGTGCACGTATCATGAAGCTACACGGCGACAGCAACTATAAAGAAGAAGAACAATCGGCATTCCAACTTCTTCGCGACGGATTATTGGGAGCTATGCCCAGCCGGAAGAACCAGCCCCGTCTCGATGTATATTCAGACCAAATTGTATGGGGACGTAGCCCCGTCCGCATCGACCTGGCAGGAGGGGGGACAGATACCCCTCCCTACTCTCTCTATTCGGGAGGAAGTGTTGTCAACCTGGCTATCGAATTGAACGGACAGCCACCCTTGCAAGTATATGTGAAACCATGCAAAGAGTATCACATCGTACTTCGCTCCATTGATATGGGTGCTGTGGAAATCATAGAAAACTATGAGGAACTGCAAGACTACAAGAAAGTCGGTTCTCCTTTCTCTATTCCCAAAGCGGCCCTTACTTTAGCCGGATTTGCACCGGAATTTTCCGCCGAGAACTACGCTTCGCTAGAAGAACATCTGAAAGCCTTCGGCGCAGGACTCGAAATTACCTTATTAGCGGCAATTCCTGCGGGATCGGGGTTAGGAACCAGTTCCATTCTGGCTTCCACCGTTCTCGGAGCTATCAATGATTTCTGCGGACTGGCATGGGATAGAAACGATATTTGCAGTTATACATTGGCATTAGAGCAGTTGCTGACCACCGGCGGTGGTTGGCAGGATCAATATGGCGGTGTTTTTCCCGGTGTCAAGTTGCTTCAGTCCGAAGCCGGTTTCGAACAGAATCCTTTAGTACGCTGGCTGCCC
>ERZ779889.3209-NODE-3209-length-12174-cov-6.474049_pt1 | contig 12174 bp, 7 predicted proteins | sample MGYA00511030_ERZ779889 | MGnify/ENA primary metagenome ERZ779889 (study PRJEB29588, sample SAMEA2160616) | human gut metagenome | biome: human gut; feature: human-associated habitat; material: faeces | place: Denmark | collected 2008/2010 ...
GGCTTTTTGATTAATTGTTTAACTCGTCCCATTTTAACGGGACACTAATGATATAGAATAAACAAATAAAATTAATATTTGTGGTATAATGGCTGGTTGGAGTTAAATATGATAAGAGAGAGATTTTGTAACATAAAGAGACATAATGTCAATTATCGAAATAATATATAAAAATTTATGAAGACTTATGATTTTGAGTAATATTATAATATATTCATCTTTGGCACTTATAATATTATGTGCTTTTTTGGCATTATGCCTTTTTCTTAGCAGTTGGCGCAGATGGATATTCCGACATTTAAAGTGGATAGCAGGTTGTGTGTTTATTACCGGCGTATTTATTTACATGATCGGATTCAATGAAGAAGGCAGCAGGAACGATATTCTTGTGCTGTTCTTACGTTCTTGCATCTCGTCATTGGAAATGTTCGTGTCGGAGTCTGATTTGATAGAAGTTGGCAAACATTTTAAAGAGAACCATCTTTATATGACGTTATTCTCCATTACGCATTTCATGGCTGTTTTTGTAAGCGCCATATTCATTCTCAGGTTATTCGGGCTCAGACTTATGTCTGTGTTCAGGTTGTGGTTGCGCAGCTTATTCTGTAACAACTATAATCTTTATGTATTCTTTGGTGTTAACGAAAAGACCTTGACCGTTGCTGAAAGCATAAGGGACTATTATAAGTCTAAAAATATCGGCCAAAATGCTTACCTGGTATTTATAAAGATGAGCGCAGGCAGTGGCTGCCACCATTCTTCACGCTTCACGTTCAGTCATTTCTTTCATACGGTTGACGATGGCATAGAAGAATATGTTGAACGTATGGAAATGCTTAATGCTGGCAAGATAAAAACATTTATCACGATTACCGACAAAATAATGGACATTAAACTTGCTGAAAGTATAGCAGGGAATGATGTTTTTGATGAGCTTGGACTGAAAAATCTCAAGCGTTGCATATATAAGAGTGGCAAGACCCAGTTCTTTTTCCTCTCTGAGGATGAACACAGAAATGTTGAGTCTGTTTACGCTATGAAGAAATTGATTGCCGGTTACGAAAAATATATTTCGGCCATTTACTGCTATGCCCGTGAAAACAGGATAAACAGAAGCATCTTTGATGATTTTGGCAGCGACAATAAAATTTATCTTATTGACTCGTCCATGCTTGCCGTACAACAGATAAAAAACAACTCAACCAGCCAGCCTGTTAATTTTGTGGAACATGACAATAGTACTGGCACTGTGTCGTCTGTATTTACATCTATGATAATAGGCTTTGGTGAAACCGGACGCGATGTATTTAGATTTTTGTACGAATTCAGTTCGTTTGTCAAAGAAACAAATAAAGGAGAGGACGGTAAAGACAACATTATAGAACAAGACAAGAGATTTTATATTGTCGACAAGCGTCTTGATGAGCTTAAGACAAAATTCATTGTCAATGCTCCGGCACTTAAAACTAAAAAATCTATACAATGGTTGGGAAATATGTCAACTAAAGACGCTCAGTTCTGGAACAAGATGAAAGAAATAATAAACGAGCTGAATTATGTTGTCATTGCGATTGATGAGGATAAAGAGGCGGCCTTCATAGCTGTGCAATTATTTGAGTTTGCCCACTGTTACCGTAAGGATCTGAATAATTTTAAAATATACGTGCGGCTACGTGACATTAATAATAAGCGGCTACTGGAACAGACAAGAAAATATATAATAAATGATGGCGGGAAAGAATTTAAGATTATAGAAGCGTTTGGAACAGAAGAAGAAGTCTTTGCCTATGAGAATCTGTTGGAAGTATCAACAGAGGAAAAACTTAAAGAATTCGAAAAAGAATATGATAAAATTTATAATGAAATAAGCCACAACCTGCCAAAAGAAGAGAAAACAGAAACCCTTGATGCAGTGGATAAAGCTTTTAAACAATATTATAAGAAAGAGCAAGACCGCTCTAACGTATGCCATATTCTCACAAAATCAATTTTAGCGGGTGTTGCAGACAAAGATAAAAATCAAGAGAAGCTTGATCAGCTTATTTCTGTCACTTCACGCAATGAGCATAATGAATATCCTAATCTCGTATCTGAAAACGATAAAACTCTGTTTAATAATCTTGCTTACTGCGAGCATCTTCGTTGGAATGCCAAGATGGAACTGTTAGGATTCATCTATGGTGATGAAAAGTCGATGAAACACAAGACACACAATTGTATTCTGAGCTGCAACAAACTTATACGTTCTGACAATCCTTATATAGTTAATACACTAAAGTATGATAAAGGCATTGTGGAGTTGAGCATTAGAGGTTTAAAAGATAAAGAATAATGACCGACAAAGAAATTATAAATGGATTAATTGTCAAAGACAATCAGATAACTACTGAATTCTTCTTTGTCAAATGTCGTCCGCTCTTCTATAGCATCATACGGCATGTATTTTCGTATGACGTTGATTATGATGAGTTTGTCAACGAATTGTATCAATATCTTATGGACAATAATGCGGCAAAACTGCATGGATTTCAATATCGTTGTTCATTAATGCAATGGCTGAAGGTATTGGCAATTCATTATTTTGTAAAAAAACGTAATATGATGATAAAAGATTCAACACAAGAGTCTCTTTATATTACGAATATGAAAGAAAGTACGGATCCGGTGTCGTCAGCAAAATCAGATCTGGAACGTATTTTTAACTTTATGCAAAATAAACGTTATGTTTATGTCATAAAGAAAATTGTAATAGAAGATGTGAAGCCGGAGCAATTGGCTCAGGAACTTGGTGTCACAACGTCAAACTTGTATAACATTAAGCGGCGTGCAATGCTTGCACTTACCGAAGCCGCGATAAAAGACATTACGCATTATGGCAAATAATAATAAAAACATATCCGATGAATTGCTTGCATCTTTTCTCGATGGAAATATTTCCGGCAATGAGGCAGCACAAGTATTGAACGCAATGAAAACTGACTCATCCTTGTGTGAAGCTCTTGAAATTGCCTTAGATATTGACAAGGAAGAACACGTAATAATGGATAAAGATCTGCCAATGGCACAAATGGCGGCAGATAGCAGAGCAAATCTTTGTTGTGTACACTGCGAGACATATATACTTAACCGACATGACATCGAGTTCAGTGAGTCGGACCTTATCAATACCGCCCGCGAAAACAACTGGCTTACAGATAAAGGCACACCACTGTACGCCGTGGGACAGCTTTTATCATTAAAGGGCATAATGGTAACACGGACCTATGATGCAAATCTGACTGATATAGCAGAAGCGCTTAAACGCGGCAACGATATAATAGCAGTTATCGACAATGACAAACTCAATCCGACCCTACAGGATTATGACGATTTACCCAACCATGCGATTGTTATCACCACTATTGACAACGATGGGCAGAACTTGACAATCTACAATCCACAAGAATCTGTTTCGTCATTGCAGCATATCTGTATTTCCAATTTTATGAATGCCTGGCGCGAATCCCGCAATTATATGGTATGCACAATTAAATCTCCTGATGAATACAATCCACGTCCGATAAATCTTGATGATATAGACCTTACAGACCACCTGTTGGATTTGCGCGAGGCAATAGCAGAAAATGCTCATGACATATGGGCATTGACACGAATCAACGAAGGTTGGACATACGGTCCCGTGCGCGATGATGCTAAAAAACAACATCCTGACCTCGTTCCGTATTCCACACTGTCAGACAGCGAAAAAGAATATGACCGTCTGATGGCGATGAATACGATAAAACTTGTAAAGAAGTTGGGCTTTGAATTTGTAAAGAAATGACTTTGAATATAAAAGCTATTAATTATGGAAAGGAAATATAAGATAAATAATTCAGAAATAAAAATATGCTTTGGCGATATTCTGAAAACAAAAACAGAAGTAATTGTTAGTTCTGATGATTCCCTTCTATCCAGAGGTGGAGGTATTTCCAAATGTATTTCTATTGCAGCAGGTGAATCCTTGCAACAAGATGCAAAAAAGAAAATTCCTGCTTCATTAGGAGATGTTATTGTAACTACAGCTGGTAATCTTCCTCAAAAATTTGTCTTTCATGCTATAACAATTGATAAAAATCATACTAACGGTCAAATTCTGGAGAATAAAGAAAAAAATAATGAAGTTTATCAATTTATTATAAAACACTCAATAAGAGAATGTTTTAAACTTTTAGCCGCACATAATATTCATTCTATTGCTTTTCCTGCAATAGGAGCCGGTGCAGCTAGAATTCCATATGAAAAAGTTGCACAGCTCATGTCCGAAGCAATTTCAGAAGTATTGTTGGCAACGAATAAACATTATGAGGTGGAAATTTATCTTTATGATCGTTTGGGGAGAATGACAGTGCTTGATTTCTTATCTTTCTTTGAATATTTCTCTTATGCTTCAAGATATTCTCTTGAGATAAAAAAAAGAGAATCTCAAAACATTTCAAATGATTATTCTGAAACAAACATAATTGATGATGCCAAAGAAAATAACATGATTCATCAAGTCTTCATAAGTTATTCGCGTAAAGATACTGAGAATATAAAACCGATTTGTAGCATTCTTAATGATTTAAACATAAAATATTGGCTTGATGTTAATGGTGTATATAGTGGTGAAAATTATAAAGATGTTATATGCGATGCCATAAAAAAGGCAATATTAGTTATATTCATATCATCTAAAAACTCAAATGCTTCAAATAATGTAGCTAAAGAAATAAGCTTGGCAGACAAATTCGGAAAGACAATTATACCTATTTTATTAGATAAGACACCTTATGCACCAAGGATAAATTATGATTTAAGCAGTATTGACAGCATTGATTATTCGGACAGAGATAACAATGTTTTAGATAAATTACGCCTAACTATTCAGGCAAAATTAGTAATGGTTCAAGACAAATAGAATACATAAAATATATCCTATAAACGATAAATTCTGTAAACGCAATCATCTCAATATGAAAACATTAGCATTCATTTCTTATTCACGCAAAGATAAGTCCGTTGCGCATTGGCTCCATTCTAAATTGGAAAAATATCCTTATCCCAAGGTTTCCATAAGTATCGAAAACCGCCCTCCGGACAAAAAATATTTACGTCCTATATTTATAGATGTAAAGGATTTGTCTGTGGACGAACATCCTTTCAGTGAAAAAATAAAAGCTGCACTAAGAGATTCTCGCTTTCTCATACTTATTTGCAGCAAACATTCAGTATGCTCTGAATTTGTCAATAAGGAAGTTACATATTTTCTAGAAGTTCACAACTTTGACTATTCAAAGATAGTTCCAATGTTCATCGATAATGTGGATGATAATGTTCCGCCGTCCATATCAAAATCAAGTGTTATGCAGCGCCATTTTCCTATTTATACTACGACATTGAGCGAAAAAAGCGAAGCAAACACTTATTGTTTTTACCAAATCGCTGCCTATCTCCTCGGAATTGATTTTTCGTATTTGTACAACAGATATGAAAATTATGCAGCAAAAAGGAAAAAGAAATATTATATGTATGTTGGTATTCTTGTTTTATCTCTTATTTTAATAATACTGAGTCTTTTCTCGCAATATAGAAAGCAACAGGATCTTGCTCAATTCGAGAAAAATGTTTTTCCACGCTCTGTAATGGTTGGATATGTCAACAACTTTTTGCGTCCAGTCATATCATATATGAAAAACAAAAATCAGAACTTCAAGATTTATGTTCTTATGCCTATAAAGCAAGAAGAAATACTCAATCACCAGAAACGGATTGATGACATACGCTATGACATTGTGAAACAGCTTGGTGCTGACTCTCTTAAATTTTTGAGATTACCTACATTCATGAAACGAGGATCCACCGTAACAACAATATGCACTAAAGATAACAGATACAACAATATATTTTTAGACTTTGCTTCCACCACGAGCTCTTTTCTTGAAGTAGCCGAATACAAGAAATCACATGAAGCTTATCGGCAAACCGATATCGATGACCTGATTCTTGAATATGCGAATACATTTGTATCCGAAGCAAAACAGAAATTACAGAAAGACTCCGTCTTTGTGGATTTTTATTTTTCGCAAGACGATCTTGTTTCAAGATTAAAAGAATACTGATATAAACCATTTCCTATATGCCGCATAGAAATATTATTTCATTTTTCAGAAATTATAGACTTGTCACGGTTTGGATATTCCTGTTACAATCCGTTGTGCTTATGTCACAGACACAGCGCGGCATTGTCCGTACAGCATTGCGACCTAACAAGAAGATTGTCTATTTGCCGGGCGTGACAATCCGCCTGCGTGGCGGTCACACTGCTGTGTTGAGCGGGGCCGGCGGTAAGTTTGAGATGACCATGTCGAAGGCAAAGGACGGTGACGCGTTTTATCTCAGTTCTGTCAGAAAATCAGGTTACGAGCTTGTCGACAACCGTACCATCGGCCGTGCCTTTACTTACTCGTCAAAAGTACCGATAGAGATTGTCATGATTAATACGAGAGAAAAGGAAGAGGATGTCAGGCGCATCTCTGACAATTCCTACCGTCGTGCGGAAAAGACTTATAAGCAGCGCATATCCAAACTTGAAAAACAATTAAGTGAGAAGACGATAAGCGAAGCTTCTTACCGTGAACAGCTTCAAGATCTGCAAACATGGTTTGAGAAATATGAAAGTCTGATAAACAGTATGGCCGAGCGCTATGCCTCTACCGACTATGCCACAATCGACTCTCTGAATGCAGCAATAAACATTGCCATTGAGAACGGAGAGCTGGAACGGGCAGACTCGCTTATCTCAACCGTAGGTTCTTTGGAAAAGATGGTTAAGGAGAACAAGGAAGCGGAAAGGAAGGCAAATGAACGCCTCAATATAGGACGTGACATAATGGAGAACGCCACGGCCGACCTTACGTCAATAAAAAATGATAAAAACCGTCTTGCCGATTTGCTTTACAGTAAGTACAGCATATGTCTGACCCGTGCCGAAAGAGATTCCGCTGCTTATTACATTCAGATGCGTGCAGAACTTGATACTACAAACGTGGACTGGCAGTTGGAAGCTGGACGGTTCATTGATGATTATCTTGCAGATTATGAAGATGCAATGGCATTATATAAACGTGCCTTATATTCTGCGGTTGAGCAGTTTGGCGACAGCCATCCCGATGTGGCGACAAGCTACCTCAATATCGGTACTGTTTACAATAGTCAGGGAAACTATGTCCTGGCATTGGAGAACTACAATAAGGCGTTGGAAATATATTTGTCGATTTTCGGAGACAGACATCCTGATGTGGCGACAAGCTACAACAATATTGGTAGTGTTCACGATAGCCGAGGAAACTATGCACAGGCATTGGAGTTCTACAATAAGGCGTTGGAAATACGTTTGGCGGTTTTCAGAGACAGACATCCCGATGTGGCAACAAGCTACAACAACATCGGCACTGTTTACTGTCGTCAAGGGAAATATGCCGAGGCATTGGAGTTCTTCAATAAGGCGTTGGAAATACGTTTGGCGGTTTTCAGAGACAAACATCCCGATGTGGCAACAAGCTACAACAACATCGGCACTGTTTACTGCAGCCAGGGAAACGATACCTATGCATTGGAGTATTTCAATAAGGCGTTGGAAATACGTTTGGCGGTTTTCGGAGACAGACATACCGATGTGGCAATGAGCTACAACAATATCGGTGGTGTTCACGATAGCCGAGGAAACTATGCCAAAGCATTGGAGTTCTACAATAAGGCGTTAGAAATACTTTTGTCGGTATTTGGCGACAGTCATACTGATGTGGCAATGAGTTACAACAACATTGGCGGTGTTTACAATAGTCTGGGAAACTATGATAAGGCATTGGAGAACTACAATAAGGCATTGGAGATATTTTTGTCAATATTCGGAGACAGACATTCCGATGTAGCAACATGTTACAACAACATCGGCAGTATTTACTATAGTCTGGGAAATTATGTCCAGGCATTGGAGTACTACAATAAGGCTTTGAAAATATATTTGTCAGTATTCGAAAACAGACATCATGCTGTGGCGACATGCTATAACAACATCGGTTTGGTTTATCGTAGTCAAGGAAACTATGACCAGGCATTGGAATATTACAATAAGGCATTGGAAATATTTTTGGCGGTATTTGGCAACACACATCCGGATTTAGCGACAAGCTACAACAACATCGCTGATATTTACTATAGTCAGGGCAACTATGACCAGGCATTGAAGTATTACAATAAAGCGTTGGAAATATATTTGGCGGTTCTCGGAGATAGTCATCCCAATGTAGCAATGAACTACAACAACATCGGTGGTGTTTACTATAATCAGGGCAACCATGACCAAGCATTGGAATATTACAATAAGGCGTTGAAAATATATTTGGCAGTATTCGGTGAAAATCATCCTGATGTAGCAATGAGTTATAGCAATATAGGCTTTAACTATTATAATCAAGACCTATATTATGAGGCTAAAATAAATTTCGCTAAAGCTATTGAAACAGGAAAGAACTTTTGGACCTCCGAAGAAACAAATATGCAGATACTACTATCATTACTATATCGTTCTCTAATAAAATCATCATCACCGGAAACTGATGAATACTCATCGTTCATGTCCGACAAGGCTTTTACAGCAAAAGTTGTATCAGATGAGACTCCCGCTTCCCAACAAGGCATGAGCGGAGAATATTATCTGCTTGAATATTCTGACTGGAACTTTGAAAACACTACCGATTTATTTGATAAGAATGATGAACTTAAAGATAAACCAAAAGACATCGTTGTGATGAAAGACGGAGTGATAACAAAACATCATTTTGAAGATACAATAGGAATACAACTCGGACTTAAATTTGTCAGCAAGGAAGAAAAGCAGAGAATAACGGAAACATATCATAAATGGAGAAATAACAATTAAATAAAAATGATTATGAGTATGAAGAAAATATTTAAAATTATCATTTGCATAAGCCGCAGTGTGTTGTTTTTGTTGTTATTACTTATGCCACTTGAACTTATGTCACAGACACAACAAATTATCGTCCGCACGGTACTTCGTCCAAACAGAAGCATCATTTATCTTGAAGGTGTATTAGTTAAAATAAAAGGCGAAACGAAAAGTTTTGTCAGTGATTCAAAAGGAATAGTGAAGATTCCTATGCCACAAATAAAAGACGGTGATACATTTTATCTCAGTTCAGTAAAAAAGAATGGATACGAGCTTGCTGACAACCGTACCATCGGCCATGCCTTTACTTACTCGTCAAAGGTGCCTATAGAGATTGTCATGATTAACACTAAGGAAAAGGAAGAGGACGTTAGGCGCATTTCAGACAATTCCTACCGTCATGCGGAAAAGACTTACAAGCAGCGCAAGTCCAGGCTTGAGAAGCAATTGGGCGACAAGATGATAAGCGAGGCTTTATACCATAAACAGCTACAGGAACTGCAAACATGGTTTGAGAAATATGAAAGCCTGATAAACAGCATGGCTGAGCGTTATGTTTCTACCGACTATGCAACAATGGACTCTCTTAATACCGCCGTAAACATCGCCATTGAGAATGGCGAATTGGAACATGCCGACTCGCTTATATCCACCATAGACCCAATGAAGAATTATATTAATGAAAAAAAGAAATCTGAAAAACGCATCAAAGTAAGTAGTGATATAATAGAGAAAGCTACTACTGACTTTGAAGAGATTAAGGAATCACAAAAACGTTTTGCTGATATACTTTACAATAAATATCTTATATATGTGTTTTGTGCAAAGAACGATTCTGCTGCTTATTGCATACAAATGCGTGCAGATCTTGACACAACAAACGTTGACTGGCAGTTGGATGCGGGACGATTTTTTTACAATAATCTTTTAAAGCCTGATTCTGCAATGATATTTTACAGACGCGCCTTGGAGTCTGCATTAGTATTGTTCGGTGATTCTCATCCTACTGTAGCAACAATTTACAACAATATTGGTGATATTTATGGCTGTAAAGGCAATTATTCTATGGCTTTACAATATCATCAAAAGGCATTGGCATTGTTTAAAAACATATATCCTTGCAATGATTTTAATTTGCAGACATTTATTTATAACGTCTATAAAGATTTAATTAATTCGTCATGTGATAAAGAAGATTTAGACTTTTTCATGTCAGATAAAGTCTTCACTTTAACTATAGACGGGAATAATACTTCTGAAATAAATGGAGAGTATTATCTTCTTGAATATTCTGACTGGACGTATAACAGTAAGGATAATATATTTAACAAGGTGGAAAAATTGGCTGATAAGCCCAAAGACATAGTTGTGATGAAAGACGGAGTGATAACGAAACATCATTTAAAAGATACAATAGGAATAAAACTCGGAATTAAATTTGTAAGCAAGGAAGAAAAGCAGAAGATAATGGAAGCATATCATAAGTGGAAAAACGAATAAAATAAAGAATAGTATGTGGAAAAGATTTAATATTAAAGTAGTTTTTTGTCTGTTGCCTGCATTGTTATTGCTCATACCATCAGAACTCATGTCACAGACACAGCGCGGAGTTGTCCGTACAGCATTACGACCTAACAAGAAGATTGTCTATTTGCCGGGCGTGACAATCCGCCTGCGTGGCGGTCACACTGCTGTGTTGAGCGGGGCCGGCGGTAAGTTTGAGATGACCATGTCGAAGGCAAAGGACGGTGACGCGTTTTATCTCAGTTCTGTCAGAAAATCAGGTTACGAGCTTGTCGACAACCGTACCATCGGCCGTGCCTTTACTTACTCGTCAAAAGTACCGATAGAGATTGTCATGATTAATACGAGAGAAAAGGAAGAGGATGTCAGGCGCATCTCTGACAATTCCTACCGTCGTGCGGAAAAGACTTATAAGCAGCGCATATCCAAACTTGAAAAACAATTAAGTGAGAAGACGATAAGCGAAGCTTCTTACCGTGAACAGCTTCAAGATCTGCAAACATGGTTTGAGAAATATGAAAGTCTGATAAACAGTATGGCCGAGCGCTATGCCTCTACCGACTATGCCACAATCGACTCTCTGAATGCAGCAATAAACATTGCCATTGAGAACGGAGAGCTGGAACGGGCAGACTCGCTTATCTCAACCGTAGGTTCTTTGGAAAAGATGGTTAAGGAGAACAAGGAAGCGGAAAGGAAGGCAAATGAACGCCTCAATATAGGACGTGACATAATGGAGAACGCCACGGCCGACCTTACGTCAATAAAAAATGATAAAAACCGTCTTGCCGATTTGCTTTACAGTAAGTACAGCATATGTCTGACCCGTGCCGAAAGAGATTCCGCTGCTTATTACATTCAGATGCGTGCAGAACTTGATACTACAAACGTGGACTGGCAGTTGGAAGCGGGATGGTTCATTAATTATTATCTTGCAGATTATGAAGAGGCTATGGCATTATATAAACGTGCCTTAGATTCTGCAATTGAGCAGTTTGGAGAGAATAATTCTGATGTAGCGACAAGCTACAACAACATCGGTGCTATTTACTATAGTCAGGGAAACTATGACCAGGCATTAGAATACTACAACAAGGCGTTGGAAATATATTTGTCGGTTTTCGGTGACAGAAATCCGGATGTGGCGACAATCTACAACAATATCGGTGCTGTTTACGATAGTCAAGGAAACTACTCCAAAGCATTGGAGTACTATAATAAGGCATTGGAAATACGCTTGGCGGTATTCAGAGACGGACATCCGGATGTGGCACTGAGCTACAACAACATCGGTGCTGTTTATAGTAGCCTGGGGAACTATGATCTGGCTTTGGAGTATCACAATAAGGCATTGGAAATATATTTGTCGGTATTCGGAGACGGACATCCGGATGTGGCAAGGAGCTACAACAACATCAGTTATGTTTACGCTAGTCAAGGAAACTACTCCAAAGCATTGGAGTACTATAATAAGGCGTTGGAAATATATTTGTCGGTATTCGGAGACGGACATCCGGATGTGGCAAGGAGCTACAACAACATCAGTTATGTTTACGCTAGTCAAGGAAACTACTCCAAAGCATTGGAGTACTATAATAAGGCGTTGGAAATATATTTGTCGGTATTCGGAGACGGACATCCGGATGTGGCAAGGAGCT
>ERZ779889.3212-NODE-3212-length-12165-cov-2.368951_pt1 | contig 12165 bp, 12 predicted proteins | sample MGYA00511030_ERZ779889 | MGnify/ENA primary metagenome ERZ779889 (study PRJEB29588, sample SAMEA2160616) | human gut metagenome | biome: human gut; feature: human-associated habitat; material: faeces | place: Denmark | collected 2008/2010 ...
ATGCTATTCAACAAAAGTTTGGCTACATTCGGCCGTTATCTGATGCTGATGGGGCGCACTTTCTCACGCCCCGAAAGGATGCGGATGTTTTTCAAACAATACATTAAGGAAATGAGCCAGTTGGGCGTAGACTCCATCGGAATCGTCCTCCTGATATCCTTCTTCATCGGCGCAGTGATCTGCATCCAGATCAAGCTGAACATCCAAAGCCCGTGGATGCCTAAGTTCGTCACGGGAGGTCGACGCCGACACCACCCGCGAAATCATGTTGCTGGAATTTTCATCTTCCATCATGTGCCTGATTCTGGCCGGGAAGGTCGGTTCCAACATCGCCTCCGAAATCGGCACCATGCGCGTCACACAGCAAATCGACGCCCTTGAAATCATGGGAGTCAATTCCGCCAATTACCTCATCCTGCCCAAGGTGCTGGGCATGATGACCATGATGCCCTTCCTGGTCTGTTTCAGTATTTTCTCCGGATTCGTAGGGGCCTACGCCACGTCCGTCATCGGGCAAGTCATCACGATAGACGACCTGACGTTGGGATTGCAACACGACTTCAACGAATGGTACGTATGGATGGGATTCATCAAGTCCATATTCTTCGCTTTCGTCATCACCAGCGTATCGGCGTTCTACGGCTATACGGTCGAAGGCGGTTCGGTGGAAGTGGGAAAAGCTAGTACAGACTCTGTGGTGAGCAGCAGTGTGCTCATCCTGTTTTCCGATGTGTTACTCACTCAATTGTTATCCTGATGATCGAAGTTAAATCGCTATATAAGTCTTTCGAGGACAAAGAAGTGCTGAAGGACATCAACAGTGTGTTTGAGAATGGAAAGACGAACCTGATTATCGGCCAGAGCGGTTCCGGAAAGACGGTACTGATGAAATGTATCGTGGGATTGTTCCGTCCCACCAGCGGCGAAGTGCTTTATGACGGACGCGACTTGGTGACGATGAACAAACAAGAATGGAAGATGCTCCGCCGCGAAATGGGAATGATATTCCAGAGCGCAGCTTTGTTCGACTCCATGACCGTATTGGAAAACGTCATGTTCCCGCTGGATATGTTTTCCAAAGACTCTTATGCCGAACGGGTAAAACGCGCCCAGTTTTGTCTGGACAGGGTGAACCTGCTCGAAGCGCAAAAGAAGTTCCCAGAAACAAGGAGCATCGACTCGCTCTCCGGCGGTCAGCAACAGCGTGTAGCCATTGCAAGAGCCATCGCCCTCAACCCCAAATACCTGTTCTGCGATGAACCGAACTCGGGTCTCGACCCCAAAACCTCACTGGTGATAGACGAGCTGATTCACGACATCACCGTGGAATTCAACATGACCACTATCATCAACACGCACGACATGAATTCCGTAATGGGCATCGGAGAAAACATCCTATATATATATGAAGGGAGAAAAGAATGGCAGGGCAACAAAGACGAAATCATGAACTCGACCAACGAACGCCTGAACAGCTTCATCTTCGCCTCGGACCTCTTCCGAAAGGTGAAAGAAGCCAATAAATAACCTCCCCCGTCCATATCTCGGTTTGGACACCACGTCCGTCGGCATCATACAACACGGTTCGCCGGTATCCTTTCCTTAAAAGGAATCCTGACATCGGTCGACGCTAAAATCACCTTGCTGAAGAAAAAAAATCATTTGGCTTAGATTGATAAATCGTTTGGCTTAGATTGTTTTTTCAATCTAAGCCAAACGATTTACACTATCCAGCAAACTCATAATCAGAAGTTTACAAAACGACCCGGATAAAAGAAAGATGCTGACGCATTCATTCTACCTCCACGAACGTTTTTCAGGCATTCGCCATTCTTCACATCGCCGACATAAAGCGGCCCCCCAAACGATACCGCCATAAGGCAAACTAAACTGAAAATGAGGATGTCCCGTTTTGGCACATCCTCATTTCCATTCCTACAAACCGGCAAACCGATTTATTTCAATGCCGACAAAGCTGCGTCATAATCCGGTTCTTCCGTTATTTCCGGAACCAACTGGGCATATATCACCTTTCCGTTCTCGTCCACAATGATTACGGCCCGGGCCGTCAATCCGGCCAAGGGACCGTCCACCATCATCAGCCCGTAATTCCCGGCAAAGTCCTTGCTGCGGAACAAAGATACGGGCTTCACGTTCTCAATGCCTTCAGTCGTACAAAAGCGTCCTTGTGCAAAAGGTAAATCCATGGATACGGCCAATACCTGCACATTCTCCAAATGGGCCGCTTTCACATTGAACTTGCGCACCGACGTGGCGCATACGGAAGTGTCCAGACTTGGAAAAATATTCAATATCACACGCTTGCCTTTAAGACTGCCCAAAGACAATTCACTCAAGTCACCGGCCACAGCCGTAAAGTCGGGAGCCATCTCTCCTTTTTGGGGCATCATCCCGTTTGTATGTACTGCTGTTCCTTTAAATGTCACGGTTTCAAACTGTTTCATAGTTCTCTTTTATTGTTTAGTATCCCGACGTGCAACAGGCACTTATCGGATAGCTCCAAGGCTATGCTACAAATATACGCAAAAGATTCTCATTAAAACATTTCAGTCAGTTAATTATCCCTTTTTCAGGATTCTTTAACTGACTGAAACTATTTCATACTGATTACTGCATCTTCCATTCCTCTCCGCATCGGACCATCGGCAAAGCGATTTCTTCACGCGTGCTGTCTCCGAACAGCACTTCCAGAAAAACGCTGGCGACATCTCCAGAAACCGTGTCTCCTAATGCCCGGACGGAAACCAACCCTCCCCTACGTTCTTTCTCACGGGCGGCATACTGGGCCACAAGTTCGACCATCTGGCTGCGATAGGACTCCGTCATGCTGTCGCTATAGGCAATAGAATGAATGTAATCTTCGTACTTGCCCTCTATCAAATAATTATAATAGGTTTCGGCTGCCCGGCTTACCTCGCTTTTATCGCTTTTGCCACACGAAACCCATAGGGAAAGTCCTAAAAAGGCCACCCATAGGGGAATGATTTTCCTCATTACTTCTGCCGTATAAAGATATTAAGGGGAGTACCGCTGAAATCCCAACGTTCGCGAATCTTGTTTTCCAGAAAACGACGGTATGGATCCTTCACGTATTGCGGCAAATTGGCATAGAACACAAAAGAGGGTATTTGCGTGTCCGGCAGTTGCATGCAATACTTGATCTTAATGTATTTGCCTTTGATGGAAGGGGGCGGATAGGCCTCGATCAAAGGCAGCATCTCTTCATTCAGCTTAGACGTAGGAACGCGTTTCTTCCGGTTCTGATAAACCTCCTTGGCCGTCTCAAGCACCTTAAAAATGCGTTGTTTCGTCAAGGCGGAAGCGAATATGATCGGAAAATCGTCGAACGGAGCCATGCGGTGGCGGATGGCGTATTCATATTCGTTCATGACCACCGTCGTCTTGTCCTCTACCAAATCCCATTTGTTGACCACCACAACCAAACTTTTGTTGTTCCGTTGTATTAATTGGAATATGTTCAAGTCCTGAGCTTCTATGCCGCGCTCCGCATCCAACATCAGGATGCAGACATCGGAGTTCTCAATGGCCCGGATGGAACGCATGACGGAATAATATTCCAAATCTTCCGTCACCTTGTTTTTACGGCGGATCCCGGCCGTATCCACCAAATAGAAATCAAACCCGAACTTGGTATAACGGGTGTAAATGGAGTCCCGGGTGGTTCCGGCGATATCGGTCACGATGTTACGTTCTTCTCCGATAAACGCGTTGATCAGGCTGGACTTGCCTGCATTCGGTCGCCCGACAACGGCAAAACGGGGGATATTCTCATCCGTTTCGTCATCGGCAGTTTTAGGGAATTTTGAGACGATCAGGTCCAACAATTCCCCCGTGCCGCTTCCGGTTGCCGCCGAAATGCAATAGGGGTCGCCCAACCCCAAGGCGTAAAACTCTGCGGCACTGTATATCCATTCATTCGTATCGGCCTTGTTGGCTACAAGGACAACCGGCTTTTTGGTACGCCGCAAGATATTGGCCACGGCTTCGTCCAAATCCGTCAGACCGTTCCGGACATCCACCAAAAACAATATGACATCCGCTTCTTCCGTCGCCAACGTCACTTGCTTGCGGATTTCTTCCTCAAATATGTCATCCGAGTTCACCACCCAACCGCCGGTGTCTATCACGGAGAACTCACGTCCTGTCCAGTCCGACTTCCCATACTGGCGGTCGCGCGTCGTCCCGGCTTCATCACTGACAATCGCATGACGTGTCTGAGTCAAACGATTAAAAAGAGTAGACTTACCCACATTCGGGCGTCCGACTATTGCCACTATATTTCCCATAAATTATCGAATTTCGGCTTCACAGCCTGATTATTAATCTAAATTATACCCAAAGCTTTTCAAAGCCCGTTCCGAACTTCTCCAATCCTTATCCACCTTCACAAAGGTCTCCAGATAAATGCTTTTACCGAAGAATTTCTCCAAAGACTTCCGGGCTTCTGTGGAAACTTTCTTTAATGCCACTCCCCGATGGCCGATGATGATGCCTTTCTGAGAGTCGCGCTCCACATAGATAACGACATTGATATGAATGGATTTTGCCTCTTCCTTGAACTGTTCCACTACGACTTCCACAGAATACGGAATCTCTTTATCGTAATATAATAAAATCTTTTCACGGATAATTTCAGTTACGAAGAAACGGGCCGGTTTATCGGTCCACTGGTCCTTGCCGAAATATGGAGGGGAATCCGGCAAAAGTTCTTTGATGCGATTCAACACCGTGTCTATGTTGAACTTGCACAAAGCTGAAATAGGAATGATTTCGGCCTTGGGCAGGACGGCATGCCAAGCTTCCACCTTGGCGGTAAGTTCCTGCTGGTTGCTCACATCGATTTTATTGATAAGCAACAACACGGGAACATCCATCTTGGACACTTTCTCCAAGAAGTCGCCATTCTTATCGGGTGTCTCCACCATATCCGTCACGTACAACAGCACATCGGCGTCTTGCAAAGCTGATTCCGAGAAATTCAACATAGACTCTTGCAACTTGTAATTAGGCTTCAAGACCCCGGGGGTGTCGGAAAAACAAATCTGCATGTCTTCCGTATTCAAAATCCCCATGATACGGTGACGCGTGGTCTGCGCCTTAAAGGTCGCAATGGATATACGTTCCCCGACCAGGAGATTCATCAGCGTGGACTTTCCGACATTCGGATTACCTACAATATTCACAAAACCAGCTTTATGTGCCATAATTGCTCTGTTTTTTTCTTTGAATAAAAAAACGCATCTATAAACGGATGCGTTCTTTTTTATGATGTCTTTTTGAAGGATTCTCTTTTATCCCTTATTTACTTACCTGCTCCGTCGTAGCCCCATTTCATATAAGCGGCTCCCCATGTGAATCCGGCGCCGAAAGCGGTAAAAATCAGATTGTCTCCCTTCTTCAACTGTTGTTCGTAGTCCCACAAGGCCAAGGGCAAAGTGGCTGCACTTGTATTGCCGTAACGTTGGATGTTGAGCATCACTTTTTCCATCGGCAACTCCAAACGGTGTGCTACTGCCTCGATAATGCGTACATTAGCCTGATGAGGAATGACCCAAGCGATATTGTCCTTGGTCAATCCGTTACGTTCGGCCACCAAAGCTGAAGCGTCGCTCATATTGGTCACGGCAAACTTAAACACCGTACGTCCTTCCTGATGGAGATAATGCAAGCGGTGGTCTATGGTAAAATACGAAGGAGGGCAAGCGGAACCGCCCGCTTTCATGCACAAGAACGGCAACCCTTTGCCATCCGTACGCAAATAGGCGTCCTTCCAACCCAAGTCTTCCGTAGTAGGCTCAACCAATACGGCAGCGGCTCCATCTCCAAAAATCGGACAAGTCGCACGGTCTGTATAATCGACCATTGAAGACATTTTGTCAGCACCGATAACAATAATCTTCTTATAACGCCCGCTTTCAATCAAAGCGGAAGCCGTATCCATAGCGAAAAGGAATCCGCTGCAGGCTGCCTGCAAGTCGTATGCAAAAGCATTCGTCAACCCCAACTTGCCAATAACAATAGAAGCCACAGAGGGGAAATGATAATCCGGAGTAGAAGTGGAAACAATCACGCAATCAATGTCTTCAGGATTTACTCCCGTTTTCTGCAATAACTGTTTTGCTGCCTTACGAGCCATATAGCTCGTACCCAAACCTTCTTCATTTAAAATACGCCTTTCCTTTACGCCGATACGAGTCATAATCCACTCATCGTTTGTATCAACCATTCGCGACAACTCGTCGTTGTTCAAGACATATTCCGGAACGTAACCGCCAATACCGGTGATTACCGCATTTATTTTTTCCATTCTTTATTCTGCTTTCTAAAAAAAGTAGCCGGAGAACAATAGTGCTCTCTGGCTATATCTCCCTCACTAATGATTAAACAGCAGCTTCTTTCACGATAGCCACCTTACCTCTGTAATAGCCACAAGTGGGGCAAACAGTGTGATAAATGTGGAATGCGCCGCAATTCGGGCAAACTGCCAACGTAGGCGCTACGGCCTTATCATGAGTTCTTCTCTTACGGGTTCTCGTTTTTGACTGTCTTCTTTTAGGATGTGCCATTTTCTTAAGTATTTAATTATTATCCAATATTTTTTTTAATTTATTCCAACGCGGATCTATCGGTTTGTCACTTTCTTCATCCGCGCTCTTCTCTTCCTCGGAACCATCTGGTTTCTCAGACGAAGTCACCAAATGTGCCGCCAATGCCTCCATCATTTCCACATTGCAATGTCCAGGTTCATGCACGTGTGTGAGCGGAACTTCCAGCACAATAAATTCGTAAATAATCCATGCGACATTCAATATGGCATCTTCGTATGGCAGTATCATCATATCCCCTTCGTCCGCATACTCATCCCCTAACTTTACGGTAAGCATACGTTCCGTCTCTATCTCCACGTCCATATCGTCAAGACACCGATCGCACGGCACATGTACCGTTCCTTTAATATGAAAGGTAAAAACATAAGCTCCCCCGCTTTCTCTTATCTTCAGGTCTGCGTCTGCCTTACCGCTCTTCACTAAAGTCCCTTCCACAGCTTCAAAGAATGCATCATCCAATGCAAACTGATATTCAGCGACATCAGTCCGCATGTTCTTCAAATCAATCTTATAACTGTCAAGTACATCCATTTGGGCTGCAAATTTACAAAAAATAAGCGATGGCGCACAATAAAAAGCACAAAAAACGTTCTTTTTAATACTTTTTCAACTCCACCCTAAAGGTTGTCCCCACACCGATTTCCGAACGTTTCACAAAAATACGTCCTTTGTGATATTCTTCCACTATGCGTTTGGCTAAGGACAAGCCCAGCCCCCAACCTCTTTTCTTGGTTGTAAAACCGGGACTGAAGACCGTCTGGAAATGATTTTTCGAGATACCTTTACCGGTATCCGTAACTTCAACAACCACTTTCCCCGCGTCTTCAAAAGCTGTTACCGTGATACATCCTTGTCCTCCCATCGCATCTATCGCATTCTTACAAAGATTCTCTATCACCCACTCGAAAAGCGGAGCACACATATAAGCCTTCAACGGATATTCCGGCAACAGGCAACGGATAGACACTTTATTGGATGTACGGCGGGAGATATAATCTATCACGTGTTCAAGCACTGTGGCTAACAATTCCTCACGGGGTTCCGGCAAAGAGCCGATTTTAGAAAAACGTTCGGCTATCATCTCCAATCGTTTCACATCTTTGTCCATCTCCGGGATAAGCTCATCATGGGGATAAGTCTCTTTTAAAATCTCAACCCATGCCATCAACGAAGAAATCGGGGTACCTAACTGATGGGCTGTCTCTTTGGACAAACCCACCCAGACTTTATTCTGCTCTGCCTTTTTGGAACTCAACAAAGCGAAAATAGCCACTACGACAAAAATAAGAACTACGCCCAATTGTATATAAGGATAGGAAGACAGCCGTTTCAACATAATGGAATCGTCATAACAGATTTCCATAAAATCACCATCAGCACCTTGAGAAGCACCTTCATTCAGATAAATACGAATCACCCGGCCTCCTTGCCGCATGTCTTCCGCCATTTGCTTTACCTCTCTCGTACTGTCGGCTGCATTACTTGCTTTCAATGACAAATTCCGATAGCTATGTATTTCTCCTGATTTATATTGCACGATGACCGGAATGGTATTATTTCCATTCAAAACTTTCAAAACCAAGGTGACATCGGTGTTTTCATCCGCATTGTTCAGCGTTCGCATGGCTTCTGCCCATACTTCCATGTTTTGGTGTTCACCCAAAGCCAAATCACGTACTAAATAGTTGGATATAATGAGAGACCCCACGGCTATCACGATGGCCATGACTACTAACAAAAACTTAACCTGCCTTATCCGGTCATACCACTGCATAACATTTAACTTCTTATACTCCTTTCCCAAAAAACGGGCAATCCTCTTTTTTATTGCATCATTGACGCTATTCTATCATCGAAAAAGCGGATGCGCCGCTACTCGACACATCCGCTCGTTTATCCCCAAAAATGTTCAAACCGGGGAGGCTACTTGATTAAGACACCTTTTCCGTTGATGATATAAAGTCCTTTCTTCAACGTTTTGAGAGCCTCTCGATCCGCAGCCTTCTTCACCAGCAGACCGCTTACGGTATAGACATCCACCCTCTGTCTTTTGGCAAGGATCGCATCAATACTCTGTCCCTCTACAACAGTGAAGTCATATCGCAGTTCCGGAGCATTGTCGAGAACATTGTTACCCCAGCTATCCGAAGCCTGTTGTATCTTCATAGCCGGTACAACCAAAGTATATGAACCTTTGGCGGTAACTTCTTCTGTCAGTTCTATCTTGATTTCATTGTATTCGTCTCCCATATCCAAAGTGGCACTTACCTTTTCCTGCGTATCTTTATTGATAAGGTAAGCTTCTTCTTGAGAGTCTACATTGGTCACGGCAAAGGTCTCTTTCTGGAATTGCAATACGAAACTCTTCAAAGAGGTTACCTCGCCTTCTGCCGGAGTAATACCCGTAGGCTGGTAGTTGGTAGTCTCAACCTTTTTACCCACAACGGTATAAGTCAGATTCTCAACAGATGCATTCCAATCTCCATTGGCATTCAGAACGACCTTTTCCGGCACGACAAGCATGTACATACCTGCATCTACGACCTCTCTTTCCAGCGTAATCAGGATTTGGTTTTCCTGCCCTTCGCCTTCTACGACCGAAACAGTAGCGGAAATCTGTCCGGACAACCGACTCATCAAATACACAGCCGGAGCATCTTCTGACGTATTAATCGTAACGGGTTGGTCGAATGCCAACGTAAAGGTGGATACTGTTTCTATTGCATTTTCCGGATTCGGATCTATACCTATGGCCTGGATATTCGGACCGACAATATGTTCAACAATTGTGTATTCGCAACGTATTTCCTTGTTCTGAGGACCTGAAAGGATGTAGCTCTCCCAGTCTTCCTTATTGTCCGGACAGCTATACAGCCCTTCAGGGATAACCAAATCGTATTGTTCACCCACCGCTGCCTGTAAAGGTACACCGTCATCATCCACGAAATAAAGTTCTATGTCGTTACCTGAACCATAAGCAACCGATGCAACCTCTATTCTCTCTTCGCTACCCTTCTTCTGCAAATAAGGAGCCGGACAGTTCAAACTTTCCACATAATCACCATCATGTACACCGTTGATCACGGAATATTTTCCTGATGGCGTGATGATCACCGGAAGAGGAATGCTTTCAATATCACCCTCAGCCGGAGTGATTGCTTCCGGAACTTCGGTATAAAGAAGCTTACCCATATATTCCAAACGGAAATTATCAGCCTTGAACCAACCTTTGGAAGAAGCCTTTACGAACAATTCACCGTTAACCACTTCTACGTTGTCTACACTTATATTCACACCAGTATGTTTGTCTATAGCCGTAACATCGGCAGTAGCTTTTCCGGCAGTCAACGTAATCACGTTACCAGCATCAGAAGCAACCAATGCACTCAGTCGATACAAACCGTCGCGCAGGTTAGTCACCGTCTGTGCTACATTAAAGTCGATAGCACTACCGTTCCAGGTATTAAACAGGTAATTGCCATCTGCACCGGAGAAGGAGAAATCACCGGTATTCGGTTTCACTCCTGTATCATAGCCCTGAGTTGCCATCCAAGGAGATAAATCTCCGGTTTCGAAAGAAGGATTCTCCATTAGGAAAGTATAGTCAAATGATGTACCATTTGTCGGATAAGCCACCAATACAAATGCATTAGTAGCATCGGACAAATCATCACCGATGGCCTTGATGACTTCCACATCAAGAGCCTCCTCCAACTCTTTATTGGCTTTGGTATGTGCATCGCTCATTGCCGTTTTGTCATCAGTATTATCCACGACTGAATTCGTAATAATTAGCAAAGCTTCTTGGATTTGCTGGGCTACCTCGGCATAAGCTTCTGTGATTTCACCCAAAGAGTTGGTCATGGCAATGACTTTGTTGCAAGCTAACTCCAATGCAATAGGATCACCTCCTACATTTCCCGTTTCAGACAGCAACTTGACGACCTCTTCTTTCATGGCTTTACCGATCGTATTGGCTTCAGTAGCTGCGTCTAAGGCATTCTGCAAAGCGGTACGTGCTTCAGTGAGAGAAGCTTTCAATGTTTCGGCATCTAACATTCCGACGTACGATAACTCCACATTAGTAATACCAATCCAATTAGCATTGCCAAGCATCTCCAAACCAAAAGTCAACGTTCCATCGGTAACTTCTACACCTTCCAAAATAGGCTGGGTATAAAGGCCGGCAGCATCTGCCAAAGATATGGTTTTATCGTTTGCCTTGAAATTCACAGTGGCACCGTCATTTTTGAATGTATAAGCAGAAAGTTTATACACACCGGTCGGCAAATTATTCTTAGTATATGTCAATGTACCGGTAAATGCCGTACCATCGTTCCATGCTTCAATATAACCCGGCTTAATCAAGCCTAATGCTTCATTGTTCTTATTGGAAGCACCGTTATACTGATAATTTTTATTAAAACCGGTAAAATCATTCACCCAGCCATTCGTACTATTGCCCACACCTTCAATAAAGAAAGTATAGTCGAAAGAGAAACCTGAATTCGGAACAGCCTTGACTACATATTCTTGATAACCGGCTACAAGATGTTCTTTTAACTCAACCATTTTATCCACGTTGGCTGCATTGTCTTTCATCATATTAGTCAATGTTAGGATTCGGTCAAATGTAGTTGAAGCACCTTCTACCTTTTCAACACTGTTTTCCTTCGTACCTATACAGAATTCATAATAAGTTTCATACTCCTTGCATGCTTCAATCATTTGAAGAGCTTCAGTCTTTTTGCCCAATAAGAGGTTTCCGGCTTCATCCAGTTCTTCGTCAGTCCCCCCCATATTGTCGATCTTATCATAAACTTCGTTCACTGTTTTCATAAAACCTTGAGGCAAAGTATAACTTGCCACAACGTCTTCCAGTTCTTTCTTAACCTTATTGATTGAATTCTTGCGTGCAACCTCATCGATGGCATAAAGTTTAAAAGTTCCTCCGATAAACCAAGATTTCATCACTTCGAAAGTCCCGTCAAAGCCAATAGACACAATCTGCTCTTCAGGCAAAGTAAACTCTATGGAATTCAAATATTTTCCAGCTTTGAAGGCCTCAGAAGCATCATCTGTATTATTAGCAGCCGTTTCGCCTGTCACTTCACTTGCCAATGTCTTTACAAGTACATTGTTTTCGCCAACCCTTAAATAAGCCGCGGACTTTTCTGGGGCCTCGCTATAGTTTTCGCCATAACGAAAAAAACCAAAAGCATCCAAACGATACGTACCGGCCGGCATTGGCACATCCTGCTTGATACAATACGAAGTTACATCAAGCGATCCCCAACCTGCATAAGCTTCATACACCTTAGGATTCTTGTCTGGATTATTAAAATTAGTATCCGTCCAACCAATCTTTCCATTAGAAAAATCAGCATTGATAATGTAACTCGTTACATCTAATTGGGCAAACATGTTCTGTGTACCCCAAACAGTCATTAATAAGACTGCAAAACTTAGTAACCTTCTTTTCATCGTATTTAAGAATTAGGTTAATTAATAAATT
>ERZ779889.3215-NODE-3215-length-12157-cov-4.853578_pt1 | contig 12157 bp, 10 predicted proteins | sample MGYA00511030_ERZ779889 | MGnify/ENA primary metagenome ERZ779889 (study PRJEB29588, sample SAMEA2160616) | human gut metagenome | biome: human gut; feature: human-associated habitat; material: faeces | place: Denmark | collected 2008/2010 ...
CGAGACCTGCTCCGACTGCGGCGGCTCGGGTGCTCAGCCGGGCTCAAGTGTCAAGACCTGCCCCGACTGCGGCGGCAGAGGTCAGGTGAATGTTCAGCAGAGAACACCGTTCGGTGTTATTTCAACCACTAAGACCTGTACCAGGTGCGGCGGCAAGGGCAAGATAGTCGAGAAGCCGTGTCAGAAGTGCCGCGGCGGCGGGCGTGTGTCCAAGCGCCGCGAGCTTGAGGTGAATATCCCTGCCGGCATAGACGACAGGCAGGTTATTTCCGTGCGCGGCGAGGGCAGCATGGGCTCGAACGGAGGTCCCTCCGGAGATCTCCATGTGTCCGTATTTGTCAGACCGCATCCGTTCTTTGAACGCGAGGGCTATAACATCTGGTACGACTGCAAGGTAAACTTCGTCCAGGCGGCTCTGGGCGACAGCATCATGGTGCCTACCATTGACGGCAAGGTCAAGTTTGACCTGCCCGCCGGCACTCAGCCCGGCACCGTCATGTCCCTCAAGGGCAAGGGCGTTCAGTATCTCAACTCGCACGGCAGAGGCGATCAGTACATCCGTATCATCGTCGAAGTCCCGAAGGATCTGACCGCGCCTCAGCGCGAGGCACTCAAAAACTTCAAGGATACCATGGGCTACAGCGATGTCACCCCTGATGAGAAGCGCGGATTCTTTGGCAAAAAGAAGAAATAAATTCTCGGACCGGAACGGCACGCACCGCTCCGGTCACGTTTTTATATCGGAAAAACCCGCCAGAAGCCCCTTATTTTACACATTCCTCCCGACTCTGTCGGTTGACGGAGCGGGCAAGATGAAGTATAATAAACCGATAACAGGTTTACTGTAAAGACGGGGGAAAGCCGCATTAAGGCGGCAATCAACGAAAAAGGAAGATATATTATGGAAGATAAATTTGAATCTGCGGCTCTGCTTATGCCGACCGTCGCACTGCGCGGACTCGTAGTGTTCCCCGGTATGCAGGTACATTTCGATGTCGGCAGAGAAAAGTCAATGGCGGCGCTGAAGGCGGCGCTTGACGGCGACAGGAGAATTTTTCTCACTGCACAAAAAGATATAATGACAGACGACCCTGATTTCAACGACCTCTATAAGCTCGGCGTTGTTGCGACCGTTTCGCACGTTGCGAAGCTCCCGGTTGACGGCGAGATGATAGTGCGTGTGTCGGTCAAGGGTATGTACCGCGCGCGTCTCAACGGCATAGTCTCGACCGAGCCGCATCTTGTCGGCGCGATAAGAGCCTGCGCGATACGCAAATATGATATAGAAAACGAATACGGTCAGGCGCTCATAAGAAGCGCGAAGAGCATCTTCGAGGGCTATGCGCAGAGTGCGCCCCAGCTCTCGCCGGATATCATTCTCTCCGTGCTCGGCTTTGACCATCCGGGCGATATGGCGGATTTCATCGCCGGCAACATTGCCCTCGAGCTTCCGGACAGGCAGTCCGTCTTAGAGGAGCTCGACCCGATAAAGCGCCTTGAAAAGCTCTGCGTGCTCCTGCTCAAGGAGTCCCGTCTGCTCGAATATGAGGACGAGATTCAGGAGATGGTTCAAAAGCAGATGGACGACAGCCAGCGCGAATACTATCTGCGCGAGCAGCTGAAGGTCATCTCCTCGCAGCTCAACAACGGCGTATCTCCCGAGGAGGAGATTCAGGAGTTCCGCGATAAAATTGCGGCTCTGCCCGTTGACGACGCTTCGAAAGAGAAGCTTCTGCGCGAGTGCGACAGGCTCGAGCGCTATGCGGTTCAGTCGCCCGAGGCGGCGGTGAGCAGGAACTATCTCGAAACCTGCCTCGACCTGCCCTGGGGAAAATATACAAAGGATAACCTCGACCTCGCCCGCGCCAACAAGATACTTGAGGCGGATCACTACGGGCTCAAAAAGGTCAAGGAGCGTATACTCGAATTCATGGCCGTGCGCTCTTTAGCTCCCGATGTCGGCGGTCAGATAATCTGCCTTGTCGGCCCTCCCGGAGTCGGCAAGACCTCGGTTGCAAAGTCGGTTGCCCGCGCCATGGGCAGAAAATATGCTCGCATATCCCTCGGCGGCGTCCATGACGAGGCGGAGATACGCGGCCACAGAAAGACCTACATAGGCTCCATGCCCGGCAGAATAATTGCCGCGATACAGCAGGCGGGCAGCTCAAATCCGCTGATCCTCCTCGATGAGGTCGACAAGCTCGGCAGCGACTACAAGGGCGACCCGTCCTCCGCGCTGCTCGAGGTGCTCGATTCGGAACAGAACTTTGCCTTCAGGGACAATTATCTTGAGATTCCCTATGACCTGAGCAAGGTGCTGTTTATAACCACGGCGAATGTCGCGTCCGATATCCCCGCGCCGCTCTATGACCGCATGGAGGTCATTGAATTGGGCAGCTACACTGCGGAGGAGAAGTTCCATATCGCCAAAAAGCATCTCATTCCCAAGCAGCTCAAGAAGCACGGGCTCACGGCGCGTCAGCTCCGCTTTACGGACGGCGCGATAAGAAATATGATTGACGGCTACACCCGCGAGGCGGGCGTCAGAAGGCTCGAACAGCTCATAGCCTCCGTCTGCCGCAAGGCCGCCAAGCGCATAGCCGAGGGCGAGGAGAAGATAAGCGTCAAGGAGAGCGACCTTTTGGCTCTGCTCGGCAACCCGAAGTTTAAAGAGGAGCGTCTCAGGGATTCCGACGAGGTAGGCGTAGTCAACGGACTTGCGTGGACCTCCGTCGGCGGTGAGCTGCTAGAGGTTGAGGCCGCAGTGCTCGACGGTACGGGCAAGCTCGAGCTCACGGGCTCTCTGGGCGACGTTATGAAGGAGAGCGCCCATGCGGCGATGTCCTATGTCCGCTCCCGCGCCGACGCGCTCGGAATAGACAGCAAATTCTATAAAAATAAGGATATCCATATCCATTGCCCCGAGGGAGCGGTTCCGAAGGACGGCCCGTCCGCTGGAGTCACTATGACAACGGCTCTCGTCTCCGCGCTCACCGACACGCCCGTCAGACGTGATGTTGCAATGACCGGCGAAGTCACCCTGCGCGGCAGAGTCCTGCCGATAGGCGGACTCAAGGAGAAGTCCATGGCGGCCTACATACGAGGCGTAAAGACCGTCATTATCCCTAAGGCCAACGTGCCCGATTTGGACGAGGTTGACGACGCGGTGAAGGCGAATGTTGAGTTTATCCCCGTCAGCAATGTTGACGAGGTGCTGAGCATCGCGCTCATCCCCGTGGACAGACCCGCCGAGGTCGTTGAAGAACACGATGCCAAAAAGGACAGCAAGCGCGCCGACATCCCGGCGCACGATAAAACAGGCGGACGCAGAAGCCGCGTCACTCAGTGAGGTTTTTATGAGATTTGATATCATTGAATTCGACCGCTCTTACGGCACTTCTTCTCAGCTCAAGAGATTCTCGGAGCCCGAAATAGTTTTTTCGGGACGCTCGAATGTCGGCAAGTCGTCGCTCATCAACAAGCTTTTTAACCGCAAGAATCTTGCCCGCGTCAGCTCCGTACCGGGAAAGACTGTCACCGTCAACTTTTTTAAAGGCGACAAGGTGAATTTCGTCGATCTCCCGGGCTACGGCTACGCCAAGGCGGCAAAGAGCGAGAAGCTGCGTTGGGCGGAGCTCATGGAGGGCTTTTTCGGCTCCGAGCGCAATATAACGCTCGTCGTTCAGCTTATAGACTCGCGCCACAAGCCGAGCAAGGATGACTACGATATGCTGAACTTCCTGAAGTCCGGCGGATACAGAACCGTTATCGCTCTGACGAAGATAGACAAGCTCAACAAAACCGAGCGCGCACAGCGCCTTGAGGCATTCAAAACCGAGCTTGCCGACTTCCCGGATTACGAGACTGTTCCGTTCTCGTCGCAGACCGGCGAGGGCGTGGATACGCTCAGAAAAATAATCGCAGCTGCGGCCGAATAAGCGGAATTTGACTTGCCAAAGCTGACAAACTGTGTAAAGTTATATAACTTTACACAGAAGATTTGACGACATTTGATTCCATTTGTTCAAACTGCGAAAAGCGTTGAAAAATATCGGGTTTAGCGCTAAAAAACAAGACTTGAAACGACCGAGCCCGATATTTCAATGATACAAAACCTGTAAAGCTAATCAGCTTTACATCTTAAAATGAGAGGATGATGTATATGTCCGATTTCACAACCGTCTATTTCACATGGATCAAGAGGGGATTCAACATCCCGTCGACCCTCGTTGAGTTCTCGCTCTTCGGAAACGAGATAAGCATCAAGTTCTACGGAGTCATTATCGCCTTCGGCTTTATACTCGCCGCGCTCTTCGGCGGCAGAATGGCCTACAAGTGGCGCATAAGCCTCGATAAGATGCTTGATGTGCTCATCTACGGCACTCTCGCGGGAATAATCGGTGCGCGTGCGTACTATGTTATATTCCAGTGGGACTATTATAAGCTCCATCCGGCGGAGATACCGCAGATCTGGCAGGGCGGTCTCGCTATTTATGGAGGAATAATCGGCGGACTCATCGCCGCGCTCATAGTCTGCAAGGTCAGAAAGATAAATATTCTTAACCTCCTTGACATGGGCGGCATCAGCCTGCTTATCGGTCAGGGAATCGGACGCTGGGGAAACTTCATGAATCAGGAGGCCTTCGGCACGAATACCGACGCCCCGTGGGGAATGTGGAGCAAAAAGATAGCGGCGACGATAATTCAGGACAGTCAGCTGCTCGCGGAAAAGGGCATAACCATGGACCCGAATAAGCCCGTTCATCCGACCTTCCTCTATGAGTCGCTGTGGTGCCTCATCGGATTCCTCATCCTCTATGTTATCTATAAGAAGTTCAGAAAATTCAGCGGTCAGCTTTTCCTCGGCTACGGCGCGTGGTACGGGCTGGGCAGAATGATAATCGAGGGCTTCAGAACCGACAGCCTCTATATCGCACACACGACTATAAGAGTTTCTCAGGTAGTTTCGGGCGTGCTTATGCTCGTCTGCCTTGTGCTGTATATAGTGTTCACAGTCAAATATACGAAGCATCCCAAGCCCATTGAGGGCGTGGATTACTTCCCGGAGGACGCCGTAAAGACCAAGAAGGAGCGCCTTGCGGACGAGGCCGCCGCTATGCAGGCGCAGACCGAGGAGACTTCCGCAGAGAAGTCCGAGGAGGTTTCCGAAGAAGCTCCCGAAAAAGCGCCCGAAGAAAAAATCGAGGAGACTCCCGAAGAGGAGAAGCACGAAGACAGCGAAAAAACGGAATAAATCAATTGGAAAGAGTGGATAAGATGGCAAAGCTGATAGACGGAAAGCTTATTTCCGCAGAGGTGCTCGACTCGGTACGCGAGCGCGTGGAATATCTGAAAAGCCGCGGCGTTGAGCCGTGCCTTGCGGTCATAATCGTCGGAGACGACCCCGCCTCGAGGGTGTATGTCAACAACAAAAAGAAGAGTTGCGAAAAGGTCGGCATAAAGTCGCTCGAATTTACGCTTCCCGCGCAGACTGCGCAGGAGGAGCTTATCGAGCTCATCGACAAGCTCAATCGGGACAGCTCGGTCAGCGGCATACTCTGCCAGCTCCCCGTGCCCGAGCACATCGACTCAGACGAGCTTATCCGCCGCATCTCGCCCGAAAAGGACGTTGACTGCTTCCATCCGCAGAATGTCGGCGCGGTAGTGACGGGCGGCAGCGTGTTTCTGCCCTGCACTCCGGCGGGCATAGTCGAGATGCTGCATCACGAGAAAATCGAGACGGCGGGCAAAAACTGCGTTATCGTCGGCAGGAGCAACATTGTCGGCAAGCCCATGGCAATGCTCATGCTCAGAGAGAACTCCACCGTCACCGTCTGCCATTCTAAGACCGAGAATCTTGCCTCGTTCACCTCGAACGCCGATATACTCATCGCGGCGGTCGGTAGGGCGAAAATGATAACCGCGGATATGGTAAAGCCCGGCGCGGCGGTCATAGATGTCGGCATGAACAGGGACGAAAACGGCAAGCTCTGCGGCGATGTCGATTTTGAAAGCGTCAGCAAAATAGCCGGCGCAATAACGCCCGTGCCGGGCGGCGTGGGCCCGATGACTGTCGCACTGCTCATGCGAAATACCGCAGAGGCTGCGGCGCATCAGAACAACATAGGATAACACCGCTTTTGCGGATATCGCAATAACTCATTTTGGAAAGGACGATTTTTATGGCGTCGGAAAAGAAACTTTATAAAAAAACAAGCGAAAAGAAGATCTGCGGCGTCTGCGCGGGTCTTGCCGAGTATCTCAACATGGATGTGACTGTAGTCAGGCTGCTTTTTGTGCTACTCTCTCTCTTCACTACGGGATTCCCGGGGATTCTTGTCTATGTCATAATGGCGCTTGTTATGCCCGATGAGGACGATCTTCAGCCCCCTTATGACAACAGCGAGGAACAGTAATAAGTATTTGGCTCTCCGGTTTTGCGCCGGGGAGCTTTTTACTGCAAAAAACAGCGCAAAAACGCAAAAAACTTTGCCGTAATATTTGACAATCGGGTGCTGTATATGATATAATCACCTATGCCGCATATCTCGGGCTGTGCTTTGCACTATGAAGAGGATTATCCCGCCCGCACATAGCGAGTCTTGAAAAAAGGAAGGTAAATATTGATGTACGCAATTATCGAAACCGGCGGAAAGCAGTATAAGGTTCAGGCCGGCGATGTCGTATTCATCGAGAAGCTGGACGTTGAGCCTGAGCAGGAAGTCGTTTTTGACAAGGTTATGGTCGTCGGCAAGGATGACGGCGTCGTTGTCGGTACCCCCACTGTTGCAGGAGCTACTGTTACGGCTAAGGTTCTCAAGAACGGCAAGGCCAAGAAGATTACCGTCTTCACCTACAAGCCCAAGAAGAACGAGAAGCGCAAGCTCGGCCACAGACAGCCCTACACCAAGGTGGAAATTTCCGCTATCAACGCTTAACCAATGATAAGAGCGGTATTTTTTGAAAGCGAGAGCGGCAGGGGATTTGAGATAACCGGTCATGCGGGCGGCAACGCCGGCAGTGATATTGTTTGCGCGGCGGTCTCGTCCGCGGTGTATATGGCGGCCAATACCGTCACCGATGTTATCAATGTTCATGCCGATATCTCCGAGCAGGACGGGCACTTCAGGTTCTCCGTCAACGCGGACGATACCTCGGCAGCGGCGGTTCTCGACGGACTGAAGCTGCATCTGACGGAGCTTTCAAAGCAGTACCCGAAAAAGATCAAAGTCATTACGGAGGTGTAACACAATGCTCAAGATAAATATTCAGCTTTTCGCACATAAGAAGGGCGGCGGATCGACCAAGAACGGCCGTGATTCCGAGGCCAAGAGACTCGGCGTCAAGAGAGGCGACGGTCAGTTTGTTCTCGCAGGCAATGTCCTTGTCAGACAGCGCGGAACCCACATTCATCCCGGCAACAACGTCGGCAAGGGTTCTGATGACACCCTCTTCGCTCTCATCGACGGCAACGTCAAGTTCGAGAGAATGGGCAAGGATCGCAAGAAAGTCAGCGTTTACGCTGTCGAGCAGTAATCTGCCTGAATTTTTAAAATTACAGCTTCGCTTCGGCGAGGCTGTTTTTTTATATTTCACGCTAAAAATCACTTGTATAATGCCTATATGTGCGTAATAATAAGCGTGCATAGCCGCTTTTTGTATACCTTTTATATATAGGGCGTTTTGGCGGCAAAAATCCGTCGAAAAATGTCGCTTGAAAGCTTCGTCGGTGTGACGTAGAACAGAGAAAAGCTGTAAAGTATTTTGCTTTACAGTTTTCACTCCGTTTTCGGCAACATTTTTCCGTAAAGTTAAAAGCCTTACAGTGCATCATTGCTTTCTGCAATGTCATGCTTTATACCGCGATTCCGAATCATATCGAGTGGAGCTAATGCAACGCAAAATGATTCTTCAAAGGCAACAAAACGCCGATTTTGTTACGCTTTTTCATAGATTTGTAACCATTTGTAACTTTTTGAACTTTTCACAAAAGTTTAGCCATTTTTTCCCATTTTAGCGAGTTATTTCAAGACTCAGCGCCACACTTTGAGCGTTATCGAAGTTAATTTGTCGGCGCCGCTGTGCAATTTGCACAAAACAAAAGGCGAAAAAAATTTGACAAATGCCGATTGTGTCAATATAATAGCAAAAGTCGTTCAAGCAACGGCTCAGTATACCCACGGAATCCAAAGCAAAGAACAAAGGAGTATTACCCAATGTTAGAGCATATCAAGGCTTTCTTTGCCAAACTGCCCGTGAGAAATCTGTCAAAACGTAAAGTTCTGGCAACGGTTTCAGCCCTGGCGATTATCGTCTCCGTTGTGACGGTGACCGCGTTTGCGGCTGCGGCAACCTATAAGGTTACCGTAAACGAGGCAGGCAAAACGGCCTACACAGTTTCGACCCGCGCAGACTCAGTTGAAAAATTCATTGAAGATAACGCTGACACACTGTCACTCGGCAAATATGATTATCTCGACTCATCCTCTTTTGAGGCGGGCACGAATTGCACTGTGACTGTCCTTCGCTCGCAGGTTATTAAAGTTATCGACAAGGGCGAGGAGTTTTACCTCAACGGCGCCGGCCCTGCGGCGCAGATGCTCGAGAAGCACGGCTTGACTCTCGGCAAGTTCGACGAGACAAATCTCGCCGACGGTGAGTTCGTCAGCAGCGATAAGACCCTCGAGATAAAGCGTTCGTTCGGCGTTACGGTCATAGCGGACGGAAAGTCAAACGATGTCCAGATAGCCTCCGGCACAGTCAAGGATGCTGTTGCCCGCGCGGGCATAAAGCTCGGCGAAAATGACGAGACCGACCCCGCACTTGACAGTGAGCTCACAAACGGCATGGAGATAAGCGTTCTTCGTATTGAGTATAAAGAGCGCACCGAGACCGTCAAGGTTCCGTTTGACACGGTTACAAAGAGAACCCCCGACCTCTATGTTGACCAGACAAAGGTCTCCGTTAAGGGTGTCGACGGCGAAAAAAAGGTCACCTATAAGGACAAATATGTCAACGGCGACCTCGACTCGTCTGAGACCGTCAACGAAGAAGTGACCAAGCAGATGGTGACCGAGGTCATCCTCAAGGGCAGAGTTAAGCGCGTCAAGAGCATCAAGCTCAAGACTCATACGCCGATATCCGAGCTCAAGGTTCCCTCGAGAGTTAAGCTGAACGCGAACGGCGTACCCAAGAACTACAAGAAGATAGTTGACGGCACCGCAACCGCATATTACGGCGGCACGGGAACGGCGTCCGGACGCCAGCCGATGCCCGGACACATTGCGGTCAACCCCAAGCAGTTCCCTTACGGCACCGAGCTCTATATCGTCTCGCTTGACGGCAAGTTCGTCTACGGCTACTGCATAGCGGCAGATACCGGCGGATTTGCAAAGAGAAATTCCTGCACTGTAGACCTCTATATGAACACATATGAGGAGTGCTGTGCATGGGGCTACAGAGGTGTCCGAATCTACGTTCTCTGATGAAATGAAAATCAGGACTGTCTTATAGGCAGTCCTTTTTTTCATGCCCAAAGCGATGAGTGAGCAGTGTGCAAGTATGTAATGTGACGTAACGGCGAATCGGGATTTGCAACTGCTCGCCACATCCCCATTTGTCGGACGAATAACGCACAATATAAAAAACAAATCCTACCCAACAAAAACGTGGGTAGGATCTGCTGCTTTACGGGCAGGGCAATGCCCCAATGCTTATGCTCTGTTGCTCGGGCGATCCTCGATTATCTTTCCGTCCGATATCCTGACAACACGCGTGCCTTCTTCGGCGATTTCGTTGTCGTGGGTGATTAAGATTATCGTGCGCCCCTCGTCGTTGAGCTCGTGGAGTATTTTCATGACCTCCTTGCCGGAGTGCGAGTCAAGGTTTCCGGTCGGCTCGTCTGCGAGGATTATCGGCGGGCGCGCGGCCACCGCGCGGGCTATCGCAACTCGCTGCTGCTGACCGCCGGACATCTGCGAGGGCAGGTGGTTCATTCGCTTTTCGAGTCCGACTCTGCGCAGCGCGTCAACGGAGAGCTTTTCGCGCTCCTCCTTTTTGACGCCCCTGTAAATCAGCGGAAGCTCGACGTTGCCTTTTGCCGTGAGGCTCGGAATGAGGTTGAAGCCCTGGAAGATAAAGCCGATTTCCTTGTTGCGTATCTCCGAGAGCTCATCGTCCGTCAGGTTTGAAACATTCTTGCCGTCGATGAGATATTCGCCGCTCGTGCAGATATCGAGCAGACCGAGCATATTCATCAGCGTCGATTTGCCCGAGCCGGAGTGACCGACTATCATCAGAAATTCCCCGCGGTCAACGGTCAGGGAGACTCCGTCGAGCGCGTGAACCTCGTTTTCGCCGGGATTGTATATTTTGTATGCGTCCTTGACTTCGATAAGATGCGGCATAGCAAAGCTCCTCAAGTGTTTTTTATAATTTTATCGCAATATTACTCATTAAGTCAAGTCACCATTTGTAAATTATTTTAGCGGCGGTATATTTCTTTCGCGCTTGCAGAAAATAGACGCGAGGAGATGAGATGATGTCGCTGTCCGGAAAGGAATATGAAAAAATGACGAAGCGCGCCTCGCCGCCGAGTCCGAAGCTGATGAATCTTCTGAAGGCGTTTTTGATAGGTGGGCTCATCTGCGCGATAGGCGAGGGCTTTTCCATGCTCTATAAGTCTCTCGGCGCAGACGAAAAAACCGTGTCGAGCCTAGTGCCGTGCACGCTCGTTGTCATTGCCGCCGCGCTGACGGCTCTGGGCGTGTTCGATAAAATAGCCCGTCACGCGGGCGCGGGAACGCTCGTTATCGTCACTCCGCGGAGCGAGGTGCTGACCCGGACCACGGCCGGAACACTGGCTGGAGACCGGCTCCACGCAGCAATCGAAGGCGGTTTCGGCGTGCTTTGCGCCTCGTCGATGGATGGAAAACCTCTGGCGGATTCCCGGCGCATCCTGCTGCTGTTTCTGACCGACAGCCTGAACACCGGAACCCGGTTCGTCAACGCCACCCGTTACCGGCTGGGGGCTCCGGGCAGTTTTCCGGCACTGCTGCGCCGCGGCGCAGTCGAGGTGACGCTCCGGCTCGACGGAGAATCCACGCCGGAACTGCACGCCGTCGGAATGGATGGGAAACGCCGCTTTTCCCTCCCGGTTTTGCAAAACCGCGACGGAGAGCTGGCGTTTCGACTGGATACCCACGCCGGGGAGAAAGCGGTGGCCGCCTGGGAGCTGTGCCGCTGAATGAAGATAAGATGCGTTTTTACACTCTAGCCAACAGGAAAAACAGAAAAATGTCATGCGATGTCATCTATTTCGGGTCGGACGGAAAAACTCCGATCACGTCGGAGGTTACCCCGGAGAACGGTTGGATCCTCTCCGGAAACTCGGCGGAACACCCTGCTCTGGGACTGGCATTCTCCCGGATCGTCACGGAAAAGGACGGCATGACCGAAATCCGGATTCCACGCGACTCGCTCCGGGAAACCGGCGGAATCCGCTTCAAGGCCATTCTGCCGGATGTCGGCACGATCTCCGGACGGGAGGGAGACGGTTCCGCGCTGATCTTTCCGCAGGAGCACGGCTATCTCTGCCGCTGCGAAAACAAGGCATCACGGGAGTTTTTCTTCCCCATCTTCAACCGCAGTCAGGCGCAGTGCACCATGGCGCTGTGCGGCGTCGTCCGGAAACGGGAAACGATTCTGCAGATTCTGGAGGACGGCCGGTTCGACGCCGAGTTCCGGATTCGATTCAACTTCGGGCTGGAACACATCTATTCGATGGATGCCGCGTTCCTGCTGCGGGACGAGATGGACGAATCCCTGCCGGAATACGACTGTGTGCTCCGGCGTAAGGAACTCGCACCGTCATGGCAGGCGGCAGCCCGCTTCTACCGGGAGTATGTGCGGCGCTGCCGGGGCATCCGGCTTCTGTCGGAGAAACTGGAGAACAACCCGGTACTTCAATATGCGGTCCGGGCAATCAACGTCCGCTTCCGCATGGGGGTGAAACGCCTCCCCTGTCCGGTACCGGAGCAGACGCCGGAGACCGAGCCGCCGATGACCGTATTCATGACTTTCGACATGGTCGGAGAGGTCGCCCGTGAAATGCACCGTCAGCAGGTCGGCCCGGCCGAACTGAATCTGGTCGGCTGGC
>ERZ779889.3232-NODE-3232-length-12095-cov-6.106977_pt1 | contig 12095 bp, 10 predicted proteins | sample MGYA00511030_ERZ779889 | MGnify/ENA primary metagenome ERZ779889 (study PRJEB29588, sample SAMEA2160616) | human gut metagenome | biome: human gut; feature: human-associated habitat; material: faeces | place: Denmark | collected 2008/2010 ...
CACGCAGCGGAGACAACGGCCGTTCCGTAAGTCTCCCGCCACCGGTAAACTCGGTGTTTGTACCGAGTGCCGCGGCAACGGGAAGTAAAAATCTGATGGTTGAGCCGCTCTCATTACAATCGAGTACGGCACTTTTTCTTTTTTCTTTGATGGGTTTAACCGAAATGCCGCCATCAACAAATTTTATATCCGCCCCGAGCGAATTAAGGCAATTCACCGTTGCCGTTATATCGGCAGAACGCGCGTTGCACCTTATAAAAGTCGGTCTGTCGCTGAGCGCCGAGGCAATTAAAAGCCTGTGAGCGTCAGATTTTGACGATATTGCCGTGACTTCACCGCAAAAGCGGCACGGTTTCAGCCTTATATTCATTAACAGAGTCCCTCACCGATTATTTTTTCAAGCTCCGAAGTCGGTACACTTTTTATAACACAGTTACCGAGAGCTTCGGGAATTATCAGTTTTATTTTGTCGCCCGACCGTTTTTTATCCGCCATAGCCGCGGACGAAAGCTCGCTTGAGGAAAAATCGGTGCTGACGGGCAAAGAATATTTTTTATTGAGCGACGCTATAATATCGGTGCAATTTTCGTCACAGAAGGAGCATTTATATGCCGCCCTCGATATTATTACCATTCCGACGGCAACCGCACTTCCGTGTGGAATTTTATATCCGCTGCATTTTTCTATGGCGTGACCTACGGTATGACCGAAATTCAGAAGTGCTCTGACGCCTTTTTCCTTTTCGTCGGCATTTACAATGTCGCGCTTTAACTCCACACAGCGAGTTATTACATATTCGAGATTGTCTTTTGCCTCGTTATCGCGCAGAAACTCAAAAAACGCTTTGTCAAAAATCACTCCGTACTTAATGACCTCTGCCATTCCGTCGGCAAAAATCCCGTCGGTAAGAGTGGAGAGCGTTTCGAAGTCGGCTATAACAAGCTTCGGCTGATAAAACGCGCCGGCAAGGTTTTTACCTGCCTTTAAGTCTATTGCGGTTTTTCCGCCCACGGACGAGTCAACGCACGCCAAAAGCGTAGTCGGTATCTGTATAAAATCTATGCCTCGCAGATAGCTTGCGGCGGCAAATCCCGCGACGTCGCCGACAACTCCGCCGCCGAGCGCCACCAAGGCGTCGGTTCTTGTAAGTCCGCTCTCGGCTAAAAATTCAAGTATTGAAGAAAATGTTGATATGTTTTTTGATTTTTCCCCATGCGGAAATACAAATTTAAATGTTTCAAAGCCTGCGTCGGAGAGCGACTTCATAACGACATCCGAATAAAGCTTATCTACGGTATCGTCGGTTATCACAGCCACCCTTTCGGCGGAAGTGACCTCTTTTATCATATCGCCGCTTTTCGGCAAAATGCCCTTGTCAATTACAATATTATAACGCACGGCAGCGTCTACTTCAACTGTTTTCATAATGCCTCCGAATCGACGATTTTAGTTTTTATACATACCGTCTATCTTTTCTTTGCGCTCGCGACCCTCCTTGAGAAGTGCCTTCAGCGTGACTGCGTCGTGCTCCTTGAGAGCCTTTGAATACTTTTGCAGATTTGCTATAATGCCGTCCACCTCGTTTATGAGATTATCCTCATTTTCAAAGAAAAGCTCTGTCCACATAGTCTCATTGAGCTTTGCGACACGCGTTAAATCCTTGTAGCTGCCTGCCGAAAAACCCTTGTGCACTTCCGCCTCGGGGCTTTTAACATAGGCGTTTGAAACGACGTGGGCAAGCTGAGAGGTATAGGCTATTATCTTGTCGTGCTCCTCCGGAGTCGATATTTGAATATTTGTAAATCCGAGCTTTAAATATAAGCTTTTAACGGCCTCCAAGTCCTCGATTTTAACGTCCTTTGATGGGATAATTATCATGGAAGCCTCGGAGAACATACCGACATCGGAATATTCAAAGCCCGAGAAATGAAGTCCTGCCATTGGGTGCGCTCCGATAAACGTAAAGCCGTTTTCGGAGGCTACCTTCCAGAGCGGCTCGCAGACAACGCGCTTTACGCCGCAGGAATCCATAACAATGGCACCTTTTTTTATCTTATCCGCATGAGTGCGTACAAATTCGAGCGTATCATTAGGGTAAAGTCCCAAAATCACCATATCGCACGTCGGGAGAATATCACTTGTGAGTTCCTCGTCAACGGCTCCCAAAAGCTTTGCTTTCAGCAGGACTCCGCGGTCAATATCATAGCCGTAAACAGTATTGTCCGTATTATATTTGATTGCCTTGGCTATTGAGCCGCCGATAAGTCCCAAACCTACTATTGCTATATTCATCTTTATCGCCTCTCAAAATTACAGATTGTTTACCGTTTCTCTTATAGCGTTAACGCCTCTCGTTACCTCTGCGAATTCCTCCGGACGAAGAGCCTGAGGACCATCGCAAAGAGCCTTTGCAGGGTCGTTGTGAACCTCTATCATAAGGCCGTCTGCGCCGCAGGCGGCAGCCGCAAAGGACATCGGCTTTACAAGTCTTGCGATACCCGAAGCATGGCTCGGGTCAACTACTACGGGGAGGTGCGTCATTTCGTGGAGCATTGCGACAGCCGAAAGATCGAGGGTATTTCTCGTGGCGGTCTCAAAGGTTCTTATGCCGCGCTCGCAGAGTATAACCTTTTGGTTGCCCTCGGCCATAATGTATTCGGCACTCATAAGAAATTCCTGAAGCGTAGCGCAAAGTCCGCGCTTTAAGAAAATAGGTTTGTCTATTCTGCCGAGCTCCTTTAAAAGCTCAAAATTCTGCATATTCCTTGCTCCGACCTGAATTATGTCCACATTCTCAAACAAATCAATATGAGACGCGTCCATAATTTCGGTAACTATCGGCATACCTGTTTCTTTTTTCGCCTCAAGCAAAAGCTCAAGTCCCTCGGCGCGCATTCCCTGGAAAGCATAGGGCGAAGTGCGCGGTTTGAAGGCGCCGCCTCTTAAAATATTGGCACCGGCCTTTTTGACGTCTTTTGCTATCGAGATTATCTGCTCGCGGCTCTCAACCGAGCAAGGACCTGCAAAATACTGGAAATTTCCGCCGCCTATTTTATGTCCGCCGACGTCAATAATCGTGTCGTCCGGATGAAATTTTCTGTTGGCGTTTTTATACGGCTCGGAAATTCTTTTTACCTTTTCAACTATGTCAAGACCCTGAATAAGGTCAATATCAATTTTGCTCGTATCACCGATAAGGCCTAAAATCGTCTGGTACTCGCCTATAACCTTATGAACCGAAATTTTCTGATTTTCGAGCCAGTCGGTAAGATTTTTTACTTTTTTACTGTCTGCACCGTCTTTTAAAATTACTACCATTGTTTTGCTCCTTACTCTGAAAAATAAAAAGTCCCGCAGCGAATTTCACTGCGGGACGCATTTACCAAAATACCTTAAATCTCAGCACGCTATCTGTTTTGCAGCAAAATTCATACTAACCCTACCAAAAAAGTTGATAAAGTAAAAGTAATAGTATGAAGCTGTAAAGACAAGATTACGCATTGATTATTACCTCAATATTTTAGCGGTTTAAAGTATAATAATACCAAAGATTTGATTTGTCAACACTTTTTATAAAACTTTTGAAAGAAATTCCTGCAGCCTCGGATTTTGCGGATTCGTGAAAAGCTCCTCAGGAGCATTTTCTTCGAGAATCTTTCCGTCGTCCATAAACAAAACTCTGTCGCCGACCTCGCGTGCAAAGCCCATTTCGTGGGTAACAACGACCATTGTCATACCCTCCTTGGCAAGTTCTCTCATAACCTCAAGCACCTCGCCTACCATCTCCGGGTCAAGGGCACTTGTAGGCTCATCAAAAAGAATGACATCGGGATTCATGGCAAGCGCGCGCACTATTGCAACACGCTGCTTTTGACCGCCGGAAAGCTGAGACGGATATACATCGGCCTTATCGGCAAGTCCTATTCTGTCGAGAAGCTCAAGAGCATTTTTATGCGCTTCCTCTTTTATCTGCTTAGTGGTCTTGACGGGTTCTTTGGTATCGGCTTTGCCGAGTGCCCTTTGACGGCGAAGCTTTCTCATTCTGCGTTTCTCACAAAGCACGGGTGACAGCATTATATTCTCTATAACGGTCTTGTTGTTAAAGAGATTAAAGTGCTGAAAGACCATTCCTATCTTTTCGCGCTGCCTGTTAATATTGACTTTCATATCCGTAAGGTCTACTCCGTGATAAAGCACCTTGCCGGACGTAGGATCCTCCATACAGTTAAGGCAACGAAGCAGCGTGCTTTTACCGGAACCCGACGGCCCTATTATAACTACCTTTTCGCCCTGCTCTATTTTAAGGTTAATACCCTTCAGCACGGAGAGGTCGCCGAAGCTTTTGCAAAGATCAATGACTTCTATCACTCTTCTTCAGGCTCCTTTCCATAATCTTAATGAAGAAGCTGATTATCAGCACCATCAAAATATAAATGATTGCCATAACAAGATACGGCACCATAAATTCATAGCTGTTGCTGCCTATATAGTTGAATGCAACGTAAAGGTCGGTAGCGCCGACGAAGCTTACTACCGATGTCTCTTTTATAAGAGAGATAAATTCGTTGCCGAGTGTAGGCAGAATATTTTTTATTGCCTGCGGAATGATAATTTTCATCATCGTGGTTCCGTAGCTCATACCTACGGCTCTGCCGCCCTCCATTTGGCCGGGGTCGACCGACTGTATGCCGCTTCGCATTATCTCGGAAACATATGCCGCGCTGTTAAGCCCGAACACACATACGGATACCGCAACCGACGTCATTTTAATGTTTAACAGAGGTAAAAGCACATAGTAAAACACAAGAAGCTGCACAACTACCGGCGTTCCTCTGAAAAGGCTTACATAGAAGCTGCAAAAGCCGTTTAAAATACGAGGCAGTCTTCTGTATTTCGGCAAAACTCTGATTGTGGCTATAAGAGTACCTATAAGTATACCGATAACAAGACCCAATACAGCTATTATAATAGTATTTTTAAGGCCTAACAGAACCTTGTTATAGGCACCTGCGTTTATAAATACATCAATAAAGCGCTTGACCCTAATATCAAAATTACCCATGTATCAAAATCCTTACTTTAATATAAACAATGCCCCACTTTTATTAGGTGAGGCATTGAAGTGTTAAGTCTTAACCGCAGTTCAGTTTACTTCGTTGATGGACTGAGCAATGCAAGCCGCGGGAGCAGCATCAATTATAACATAATTGATATTGCCGTTGATCATATCCTGAACGGCAAGAGAACCGCTCTTGTAGCCTACACAAACAGCTTTAAGTCCGGGGAACTCCATCTCTGCGTCGCCCTCGCAGTAAAGCTGACCTGTGGTGCCGTTTTGAACGCCTATTTTTACACTGCTGTCAAGAGTGTTGAGGATAGCCTCAACAGAAGCGACGTCGGTGCAACCGTCAAACTTGGTATCGGAGCCCTTAACTACAAGTCTCTGAGAAGCCTTGTAATAAGGAGTAGAGAAAGTGACATACTCTTCTCTCTCGGCCTTTACGGTAAGACCTGCCATTGCGACATCGCACTTGTGCTGACCTACCGAGAGGCAAACCGAGTCAAAGTCCATATTCTGGATAACGAGCTCTTTGCCGAGATAATCCGCAAGAGCCTTTGCTATTTCCATATCGATACCGCTGTAACCGTCGCCGTTTGTATACTCAAACGGTTCAAAAGCCGCGTTGGTGGCAACTACAAGCTGATCCTTGGTAGAATCAAGAGCAGCTGACTTGATTACATCGGGAGTGCCGCCGGCGAAATATTTATTGCATATTGCGTCGAAAGTTCCGTTAGCTTTGATTTCGGCAATAAAGCTGTTGACCTTTTCGAGAAGCTCGGGCTGATTCTTGTCAACGCCGAACGCATATTCTTCATCCGTAAGGTTAATGTCGATTACCTTAACTGCCGGTGTTTTTGCTTCCTTGGACGTATCCGAGCCGGTTGCCGTGTCATCCTTGCTGCCGCAGGCTGCAAACGACATAACCATTAAAACGGCTACGAGCATAAGCGAAATTACTTTTAATGCTTTTTTCATTACGATTCCTCCGTAATAATTTAATGGATATATAATATCACTATCGGTCAAATTATGCAAGTGTAATGTATAATTATTCGATTTTGCACGAATTATATACGTAAAACGCCGTATTATTATGTTTATTTGACGGATTCGGTTTCATCATTTGCAAGTGACTCCGCGTGTCTTTCCGCAAGTTCCTTTTCGACCTGCGCACGCTGAGCCTTTGAATAACGTATGCATAAAAACGGAATGAGATAGAGCACAGAGCCAAGTGCCGGAAGGAGCATAAAGAGCGGCCACTGAGCCTTATAAAAAGCCTGCGTCTGGCCCTCAAGGCCCAAATTCGCGTCGTAACCGAGCCCCGAAAGTACAAGTCCGCTGAATATCAGCTTTAAGGCGTCTACGAATTTGCTCGTCAAATTCTGCATGGAATTTGATATACCCTCGGTTCGCTTGCCGGTTTTCCATTCGGTATAGTCTATGGAATCGCAAAGAAGCGCACGCTGAGCTATACCGACCATATTCGTCGGTACGGACGAGATGGATATTATGGCGATTACCGCTATCATCTTGGGGAGCGTGTCAAAGCCTATAAAGAAAGCCACGACTCTGAAAGCGGCATTCATAACCTGCGCCAGTACGACCATATTTTTCATACCGCCGAGCTTATCTGCAAGCTTTACGGCAAAGAACATACTTACGGCGGAAAACGCACTGACAAGTATGCCGTAATAGAATTGCACCGTTTCACCGTTTATAACCTTGCCGCCGATATTTACGCTGACGCAGTATTTAAAGAAATATATCCACGCTATGGCTCCGTTGAAGAAGTTGAGAATCTGCGCAAGCAAGAGTAAAATGAGTATTTTGTTGTACCTTAGCATCGCAATGTCTTTTAGAAGCGACTGCTTAGGCGGTGCAACAAATTCAACTCGCTCCTTAGTCTTGTATGCAAGTATTGACATCAGCTCGCCGCCTAAACCGAATACAATGCCGAAAATAAGGAACAACAGCTTTTCACTTATTCCTATTTTTTCTCTTGCGCCCATTATCATCGGAATAAGGCTTATTGCGCCCCACGCCGCTCCGACGCCTATGTTAAGCCACTGAGAAACCCTCGCTCGCTCGTGAGGGTGCGGCGAAATCAACGACATCATACCCCACAGGGCAACATCCTGAAATGAATATGTAAAATCCCAGCCGATATAAACGCAGAGGATTATTACCATGGCCGCGGTTTCTCCCACGCCGAAATCCACAAACATAAGAGCAGTCAATATGCCGATAAAAATCGGCAGCTTACCGAGATACGGATGCAGCTTCTTACCGTTTTTACATCTTCTGCGGTCAATTACCGCACCTACTATCGGGTCGTTCAGAGCGTCCCAAATTCGTGAAAATCCGGTGAAAAATCCGACTTTTCTGGCACCTATTTTAAGTACGTCGGTACAGAAATAAAACAGCCATTGTGTTACAAACTGATAAGTGAGATTTTGCCCGGCGAGGGCCGCAGAATAAGCAAAAAGCTCTCTGTTCGGCACATATCCTTCATCGGCTTCTTTGCTGAAAAGGCCGCGTCTTTTGGTCTTTACGCTTTCAGTATCAACCGACGAGCCGCTGTTTTGTGTCCCCATAAAATAACGCCTCCCAAAACAATCTTAATACACTTTTCCTTTTTTTTAAATTGCCGTTAATTATTTTACCCAGCCCTTTTTATAAAGAAGATGAGTGCTGAGCAGGGCAACCACAACACCTATGGGTATAAGCACTCCGGAACCTACGGAGCCATTGATAAGCAAAACTAAAACTATTACGGCAAGCGGTATTATCGATATCTTCCAATGCTTGCGGAAATAGCTTATTCCGAGTGCGCCGAACAGCGCCGGAACAACCTGATTAAATGCCGGGGTAAGCGGCGAGTCCTCTGCCGTGATATACGGAAGTAAGGGAGAAAACACAAGCACTCCGAGAGCTATTATTACCGTAGTAACGATAGATGAAGTGGCTATTGCGATTGTTGATACAACCTCGCCTTCCTCCGAATTTGCGCGAACGCCCGCATTCTCCATGGCATTGAGACCGCACGGAAGCTTAAGGTTTGTAATATTACCGGTTACAAAGCCGAGGTATGTTCCGCCGGCACCGAGTAAGGGGGTGTATGTAAGAACCTCTATAACCGCCGACGGGTAAAATATCATGGCAACGGGTAAAAGTCCCTTGAGTATATATTTAGCCTCGGGCCATACATTCAAATGCAAGCAAATAGAAACCGGAATCATCATAAAGACGAGCAATGCGGCAATATCCCATATAATTCCGTAAAAATGAACGCTGTCAGAGTAGCTTCTCTTTTTCTTCATCCTTAACCCCTCCATTCAAATGTCGCAATGCCCGACGGAAGAACCTTGGCAAGTATCATTACGAGTATCATTGCAAGTATCATACTAAACGGCATGGCAAAAGGCTTGAGCCAATTTATATTATACTTATCGGACAGCTTTTCGAGAATGAACATAAAGAGCATTGACGAAAGAAGTGCCGCTACGGACATTACGCCGGCACCGTCACCTACTACGAATTTATCACCGGAGCCTGCGAGTGCTCTGCCGATAAAGGCGGAAATAAGACCTATAAAAGCCGCGGCAGACATAAGGTCGGACCATCTGCTGTCCTTACTCGCGACCTTATTCATACCCTTTTGTATTTTTTTGAGTACAAATGGAACAAGCACAAGCGGCATAACGCTGCCGATAGTCATAACCCATGCAGCAGTTGCAAAAATCTTTGGATCGGTTATCTCCTGTGAAATTCCGCTCGAAATTCCGAATGCCTCAACGGCTGCCTCGGCGGCCGGTACCTCATACTGTATTGCGCCGATTACCGAAAGACGTATCCACGGAAGGACTATACCGAGAGCCTTAGCAAGAGTTATTACCGTAGCAACTATCGCAAGAGCCGGAGCTACCGTGAAAACGGCACTTGACGATATTGTTTTTTTGACAGTCGAGGTCTCAATTCCGAGTGCTTTTGCCCTCCTCACGGCGCGCACAAGAAAAAACACCGACTGTGCAATGACGAAAAGGACAATACATATACCCAATCCATACATAAAAGAATCCGATTTAAAATCCATTAAGATTCCCCCAATAAAAAATTTCATTTAATAATAACATAAAATATTATAAAGCACAATAAAAAATCCTCAAATTGCACAAACAATTTGAGGATCTGCTTTTACATCACGCCGATGTCGGTGACTACCGATTATTAAATTGGGATTATAGGAGCCTGTGTCGCAAAACGACATTTTCGCTGATTGCTTATCGCACTATATGACACTGCACTTCAGCGTTATAAAATCTTCTATTATATATTGTATATGACACATCTCCGGTCTGCCTGATCTCAGCATAGCCAGCAGCTCGTCGATTTCACTCTTCTCGAGAGTTACGCCACGTATTTTAACATCGGTCGAACCTGTTTTACAGCATATTCCGTACTCGGCAAACCGATGACCTTCCTCATCATATGTATACTCGCAAAAAGCAGAAAACCGCAAATTTTCTCCCTCCGATTATTTAAATAAAAGCCCGATTCAAAAGCCGCAAGAATCGTGCCGCAAAATACGGAACACGGAGATATATTCTGCCGGGAAGATAAAAAGCACCTCCGCCGACAATAGCGGAAGTGCGTTTTTTAGTTTGGTGGAGATAAGCGGGATCGAACCGCTGACCTCTTGAATGCCATTCAAGCGCTCTCCCAGCTGAGCTATACCCCCATATTCCGTTATGTCAGCACCGCCGACTTGCTTAATATAGCAGATGATCCGCCAAATGTCAACCCCCTATTTTGCATTTTTTGCAGAAAAAGGAGGCCGGGACACCGGCCTCCTCCTATTTGCAGCATTACACCTTCAGCTTGTCCTTCTTCACCTCATTCAGGCTGGCCACCACCATACCCGTCAGTGCAAACAAAGCGATAACGTTGGGCAGCACGATGAGGTTGTTGAACATATCCGTCACTTCCCACACAAAATCGCTGCCGGACACCGTGCCCAGGAAGATAAACACCAGGGCGATGATGGTATAGATCACATTGCACAGCTTGCTGTTCTTTCTTCCGAACAGATAGTTGGCGTTGATCTTGCCGAACAGATTCCAGCCCAAAATGGTGGAGAACGCGAAGAACAACAGGCAGATAGCCACGAACTTCGCGCCCAGGCTGGCGCCGAACACAGAGCCGAAGGCGGTCTGGGCCAGGTTGGTCTTGCCGATGCCGTCGGGGATGACGCCGGTGGCCAGAGGGCCGTCCTTGGTATACATCGTGCAGATAATGACCAGCGCGTTGAGGGTCAGCACCACGAAGGTGTCGATGAACACACCGATCATCGCCACAACGCCCTGCTCGTGAGGATCCTTCACGTTGGCCTGAGCGTGGGCATGGGGGGTAGAGCCCATACCGGCCTCGTTGGAGAACAGACCACGCTTGGCGCCCTGAGAGATGGCCTGCTTGATGGCGTAGCCGAAAGAACCGCCCACGATGGCCTGAGGCTCAAAGGCGTACTTGAAGATCATGCCGAAGGTGGCGGGGACGTACCGGATGCGGAAGATCAGGATGACCAGACCGCCCAGCAGGAAGATTGCCGCCATAATGGGGACGATTTTTTCCGTAACGGCGGCTAGGCGCTGAACGCCGCCCAGGAAAATCACGGCACAGATCACCACCAGCGCCACGCCCACGATCCAGGAGGGGATGCCAAAAGCGGTCTGGAAGCACTCGCCGATGGAGTTGGACTGCACCATGCAGCCCATGAAGCCCAGAGCCAGGATGATGGCCACGGCGAAGAAGGTGGCCAGGAACTTGCCGAAGCCGCCCTTGAAAGCGGTGGTGATGTAGTAGACGGGGCCGCCGTGGATGGTGCCGTCAGCGGCCTTCACCCGGGTCTTGATGGCCAGCGTAGCTTCAGCGTAGATGGTGGCCATGCCGAAGAAGGCGATGACCCACATCCAGAAGATGGCGCCGGGGCCGCCAGTCAGAATAGCGCCGGATGCGCCTACGATGTTGCCGGTGCCCACCTGGGCGGCAATGGCAGTGGCCAATGCCTGGAAGGAGCTCATGCCGCTGTCATGCTTTTTGCCGTTGAGGGTCAGATTGCCGAACACTCTGCGCATACCCTCACCGAAGCAGCGGACCTGAACAAAGCGGGTCTTGATGCTGTACCACAGGCCGACAGCCACCAGCAGAAAGACCAGAATGTAGTTGGACAGGTACGTGTTGACGCTGCATACAGCGGGATAAAGCGCAGCGTCCAGTTTTGCGACGATCGATTCCATAGTTTTTCCTCCTGTACACGGTTTCACCGACGGCGGGATCTTTGCCGCGGTGATAAAAAAATGGAGCGGCTGGAAGAACGCAGTACAGGAGATCGACGCAGCCCCGCCGCAAACGGTGAAGCCTGCGGCCTGCCTGACGGATCTCTCCGCCCTGCCTGCCGCTGCGTCAGATCACTCTGTCCTTTTACCTGAGAGATTCAGCGGTCATGCCGCCTTTCACCTTCGGTACCCGGTGAGCCGGGATTCTCCAGAGCCGCATCCACCCATAGTCCTGTCCGCACGGCGGACACCTGAGAGTTTTACTCCTTCGGTAGACTTACGTCGTTTTCCTATGGGCTTCCATTGCCGGTATTCCGTTGTTGAAGATAGCCGTATCCTATCATATGCGCCGCGGAATGTCAACTGTCCGCACATGGTGGAATGTCTGAAATATTTGAGGTTTTCCAGAGAAATTTGTGCATACGGGAGAAAAAAGCGGTCCCTCTTTTCGGAAGGACCGCTTTTCGGTATGCGGTTGATCAGAAATCTGCGCTGCCCACAGTGCGGGGATGCAGTTCCACGTCGCGGATGTTGTTCACACCGGTGAGATACATCACCATCCGCTCGAAGCCCAGGCCATAGCCTGCGTGACGGCAGGAGCCGTAGCGCCGCAGGTCGCAGTAATACTTGTAATCCTCCGGATTCATGCCCAGCTCCTTGATGCGGGCTTCCAGCACATCCAGACGCTCCTCACGCTGGCT
>ERZ779889.3236-NODE-3236-length-12088-cov-4.735477_pt1 | contig 12088 bp, 23 predicted proteins | sample MGYA00511030_ERZ779889 | MGnify/ENA primary metagenome ERZ779889 (study PRJEB29588, sample SAMEA2160616) | human gut metagenome | biome: human gut; feature: human-associated habitat; material: faeces | place: Denmark | collected 2008/2010 ...
ACGTGGCAGATGCCGCGTCCCCCTCTTTTTGTGCCAAACAGATAAATTGACAGGGAAGAAGGGGGAAGATTGTCAAGCCCAACGCGAAAAGTTTCTTATAAATCAACTTGTTGGGGATTTTGTAAATTAGCGAGTTCTCGCTCAAATAGTTCCTGAGAAGTACACCAATCGAGGATTTTACGGGGCATGGCGTTAATACTGGCAGCGACCTTGTCACAGTCCTTTTGCGTCAGCCGGTTCATGCTTTTGCCCTTGGGGAAGTAGCGGCGGATGATACGATTATTACGTTCGTTCGTGCCACGTTCCCACGAGCTGTACGGATGGGCATAATAGACGGTCAGACGCTTGTTGCCCTGCTTGTCATGCTCCATGCCGTAGCAGTCTTGGAACTCAGAGCCGTTATCCACGGTGATGGTTTGGAATGTGCCTTGTGGGAATTGACGGATAATCTTGTTGAGGGCATAAACGGTAGCGGCGCTGGTTTTGGAAGCGGCGCGGAAGATAATTTCAAATCTTGTTTTACGTTCGGTCAATGTGAGTATTGATTGCTTTTGTCCCTTGGCCTTGCCAATGACGCTATCAAACTCCCAATGACCGAACGTTTTTCTATTCGCTATATCCTCCGGGCGGCGGTCTATGGGCAGACCTTTAGGCGCACGGGCAGCCTTGACGGTGCTGCATTTGCGCTGTTTGCGATGCGGCTTTTCGGGCAGGTGCTTACTGGTAACGCCGGGGATATAGCCACGGTCTATGTAGCGGTACAGGGTGGTGGTGCTGACAGTCCACTGACCGCTTCTCTTTTTAACGTTCACGATGGTATCTATGGAGATGCCCAGCTTGACCTTTCGGGCTATCTCTTTTGCGTATTCGTGGTTATTGGATAGCTTTATATCCGCGCCTTTTGCGGTGGACTGGTAGTCGGAATACTCCTGCGCGATCTGTGCGGAGTAGTGCCACGGGCGCTTTGTGGTTTCTGCGCCCATGTGTTCATACAGGCCGTGCTTTATTTCACGGTAGATGGAGGACGGAGCAAAGCCGAGATGCTTTGCTATGAGGTTACAGGTATTGCCAGCGTTATACAGGGCTTCAATGCGGAGACGGTCAGACCAATCGAGACGGCGATACTTTTTCATGGCAGTTCTCCTTTTTTGAAAGTGTATATTCAAAAGTCCTATAAATGCAACGAACGCCGAGGGTTTTCAGCCCTTGGCGTTTCGTTTTGCCCATTTTACCACACTTTTCGCATGACTGCAAGTACGGTGTCCGCTGCGGCGGGGACGGGGGCTTTTCCGCTGCGGCGGGGTAGCATGGGGAGTTCAGAGCGTCAAGACCAGTAAAAAAATGACGCTCTCTGTTGCAGGAAAACAGCCGCCAAGGACGACCGGCGGCAGTTTTCCCGCTGCCGCCAAGCGACATTTTTTTACCGCGAGTGACCGTCTCACGGGGGACGGTCAGTCTTGACGTTCTGCCCTCTCCCATGCGTATTGCAGACATCGTAGCTCGCGAGCGAGCTACGCTACGCACACAGGATATTTTGAGAAAGGACGGCGCACACATGAAAGAAACCATCAAGACCAGCAGGACAGCGGGCTACCTGGAAAAGATTTTCCGGGCAGTCAATGCGGACTGGTTCGGCGGGGAGCTGGAAGAACCAATTATTACCATTCAGTCTACCCCACGGGCCTACGGACACGTCACCGTGTCTAAGATTTGGAAGCGGAAAGGAGAGCAGCGGCACGAGCTGAACATAGGCGCGGAGACGCTGCAACGGCCCATTGAGGAAGTGGTAGCGACCATCGTACACGAAGCCGTACACCTGTATAACCTCGCACACGGGGTACAGGATTGCAGCCGGGGCGGAAGTTACCACAACAAGCGGTTCAAGGAGGAAGCGGAACGGCGGGGGCTGGTGATCTCCCATCATCCAACGTATGGGTGGACCATCACAGAGCCGAGCGAAGCACTGATAGACTACATCATAGCGCAGGGGTGGTCAGAAATCCAGATGAACAGGGGCGGCGGCTGGACACCGCCACCAAGCGCAGGAGGAAAGGCCGGGAACGGCGGCACACAGACAGGCGGCAGCACAGAACCGCCGAAGCGCAGCAGCACACGGAAGTACGTGTGTCCCTGCTGCAAACAGAGTATCAGAGCAACAAAGGCGGTCAACATCATTTGCGGGGACTGTATGGAGAAAATGGAGGTGGCGGACTGATGAAGAAAGAATACGCCATGAGCATACGGTGCTACTTTCCGGGGACGGGCAACAACAGGACGCAGCATTATCCGGTCATGCCGCTGCGGGACATACCGAAGTGGGTGGAAGCGTACCAGTTTACGCACCCCACGGCGGAGAGCATCACAGTTAAGATTTGGCTGAAAGACGAGGGCAAACAGGCACTTTGAAAGTGCACATTCAAAAGCTGACCTATCGGCTACACGGGGAGAAAGGGCAAGAAATGAACGCTATCATTGGCATGGAGAACGCAGGATTTACCATCATTGATGCAAAGAACACCAGCGGCGACTACGGTTACGCCATAGGAAAGAACGAGCACAAATCATACGTAACATGGATGTATGACAACAGGGACAACCGCACTGTGAGCTTCAGTCAAGGCCACTATTTCACATGCAACCCCGATGCACCCGCAAGGACAAAAGCGGAAGCGTATGCCGACTACTACCGGCGACTGGCGGATACCTACGACAGCATAGCCAAGTACGGATACTAAGGAGGGCAACGTATGAAAGGCATCAACAAGCAGGGACAGGCCGTGTACTACAACGTGGTGGAGAAGCACGGCAAGGTGCGGTATCAGATACAGGCAGCCAGCGGGCAGACGCTGCAAGGGCGGGACAGACAGAAGCGCAAGAGCCGGACGTTTTCGCAGGAGCATCAGGCGGCGGCATGGCTGCGGCGCAATGGGTACGAGATATGCGGATAGGCTTTTACCGTGGGTAAAACTCGCACGACCGGGGCAGGGGGTATATTCGTATACCCCTTGTTTCTATTGTGGCACAGAGGGCAGGAGAAAAGCCCTCGCCATAGGGCGGGGCTTTACCATGTTTCCCATGCCTTTTCCGGGAGGGGTTTCCGGGACAGCGTGTTGAACAGCTTCCAGAGGGGCGGGCAGAAGATAAGTTTTGTTCCACCAGCGAGGAACGGAACGAAAAAGTATTCGTCACAGATTTCTTTGGTCATGTCGTTGATACCGACCTTACGGCCTATCTCTTTCCGCTTGATGAAAAACGGGAGCAGAGAGGGCTTGATGAGGTAGATATGGCGGGCCAGCTTTCTGATTTTTATATCCACGTCCAATCCTTGAGAAAAAAAGTCCACATCAAGCTGGTAATGACGGTGGTACTTGAAAAAGTATATCTCATCGTTGGTCATGGCCATTTTGCGATTGTCATACTCCAAACCGGCTTCATCAATGATAAGACGACCATCACACATCATGTATTTTCCGAAGTCGGATTTTTCGCATTTGAGAGCGCCGGTGATACCGAAGTTAGACCAAACCTTTCTACCCTTAGCCATGTCCTTTTTGGCGAGGTAGGCGGCAAAGGTGGATTTACCAGCGCCGGGGATGCCGAAATATAGAGAAAGCGCCACAGGCTTGGCGCGAGACTTCAAAATCATATCATCACCATTTTTTGAAAGTGTAGTTTCAAGGAGAGAGAACGGGGGGTGTGCGGCGAGCGCACGCACACCCCCGGTTTTGTTAGGCGCGGGCAGACAGCAGACGCTTGAACAGGCCAACGCCAAGACCGCACAGAGGAACACCCACACAGGCCAGCAGCAGGATAGGCTGGGCGGCGATGGTGGAGGCCACAGTACCGACCCAACCGATGGCGGCGGTGAAGATACTGGTAATGGCAGTAATGATCTCAGTCATAGTCATGCAATTCCTTTCGTTAGATTTTGCAGGGGGAAAATAGGGGTTAGGCGCGGGCGGACAGCAAACGCTTGAACAGGCCAACGCCAAGACCACACAGGGGGATGCCCACACAGGCCAGCAGCAGGATGGGTTCATCCGCGATGGTGGAGGCCACAGTGCCCACCCAGCCGATGGCGGCGGTGAACACAGAGCCGATGGAGTTCAGCAGAGAGCCGACAGTGACAGCAGCAACCTCAGTCGTTCAGCAACGCTCCTTTCATTAGTGATTTCTAAGTAAGCTCCTGACGATGGACACGACCACCGTGAAGCAGATTAGACTAAACAGGTAGAAGATAGGCGGTTCAATGAGGAAGTCGCAGATAGCACCGAGGATGGCGGTGCAAAATTCTATCATTTCATTCATCGTTTGAACACCACCCCGAGAAAGCGGAAAAACGACCACAAAACGATAGTGAACAGGAACACGCCGGAGAGCCAGTACCAATCCAGCCCAGCAAGGCCGGGAACGGGTTCGGTGCTGGTGGTAGCTGTACCGTCCGCAGCAGTTTCCGTGACGGTTTGCGTGCGCTGGTGGTAGTCACCGAATACAGAACGCACCACGGCGGGCAGACCTGCCGTTTCCAGCGTGGGCGTGTCCAGCGTGACGGAACGAACGGAAGCGGTGGCAGCGTCATTCTGCATGACAATGACCGGGGCAGTAGTCTCGCCAGTCTCCGGGGTATCGGCGGCATTAGCGTTTGAAAGTGTATTTTCAAAATCCATAGGTATCACCTCACATCTAATTGACGGCCCGGAGAGATACGGTAGCGGGCAGAGCCGACAGACGTATACGTAGCGGGCAGGTGCAGACGGTCAAGGACAGAGAAGTCCGCTTCACCGATAGTATGGCCCAGCATGATAGACAGGAAGCGGAAGCATACCGGGATAAGAGCAAGACCGACCGCAAACACAGCAAAGGAAATATCTGTACCGGGAACGTCCGTTTGAGAAAAGAATTTCCAAGCGTTCGTCAGCAAAGTCTTGATGCCAAGCATTAAATCACTCATAGGAAAAGTCGCACCACCTTTGTAAAAATGCCGCCAAGGACTTTAGCGAGAAAGTCTACCAAGTCGATAATGAGCTTGATAACCTGCACAGCTACAATGATAAGGAAAATCGTAATAGTCGCATTGACCACGATGGAAAGGGGCGTGGGAAGCCACGTGAAGCACTCACGGATAAAGGAGAAAAACATAGGCCGTCACCCCCTATTGACCAGCATACGGAGCAGACACAGAAGCATGAAGCCACCGAACGCGAAGAAAATAAGGATTTTGACAGCGAGAGGCAGGAAGTCAAACATATCACGCCACAGCTTGAAAAAGCCGTCCAAGCCGGAAAACAGACTGGCAAGTTTTGTGATTATGAAGCCCATACGTCTACTACCTCATTTACAGTATCGTCCATGCCTTGTGTTGCCGTCACAGGTTCTTGACTGGTGAAAAAGTCCTCAAAGCCGCTGAAATCATCATCCACACCGCCGAGAGCATCCGCAAACACAAGACGGTACAGGAGAGACAGGAGCTTACCACTTGCGCCGGTCAAATCACCTGCAAACTCCGTGATAGGCTGCGTTTCACCATTCACATCTGTAATGTAGAACACATTGAACTTATCATTGTCATTGGTGATGTTGACAACCGTGTTATTGACATTGACAGCGGCATCGTCCAGCTTGTCGCAGATTTTTGAAAGTGTAGTTTCAATGGTTGACAGGTCTACCGCAGAAGAATGTCCGCCATTAGTTGTCAGCGTGGTATTGATAGTCTCCAACCACGTGACCACGGGGGAGTTATCGACTTTCAGCCGGCCCTCAGCAATGACGGAAGCGATGGTGGTATTCACACCGTCCACAGCGGCCTTGATGGTGGGCAGCTCATCCAGCTTATCCAGCTTACCGAGCGCCGTCACCACGGCAGAGTTATCGATTTTCAGCAGCCCATCAGCAATGACCGAGGTCAGAGCGGTGTTGACGGCGGTCAGACTGGTTTTCATGCTGTTAGTGTAGGAATTAATATTCTTCACATTGGAATTGACGGTGGCGATTGCAGTGTTGAGCGTGTCAAGGCGGGTAGATAAGGGCGTCAGGTCGAGTTCAACGGCGGCATTGACCTGCAAATTATTGATAGCCGTGATGATGTCGGCGGTCTGAGTGTAGCTGTCATAGGTCTCATACTTGCCGGTGATACGCAGCAGGTCAGCGGAAATAGTGCTGTTGCCCTCAGGGATAGCGATGGTCATGCAGTTGTCCGTACTGACAGGGGCAGCCGTCCAGGTGCTGGGAGCATCCACGTAATAGAACGTAACAGGTGTTCCGGCGGCGTACTGTCGTTTCAGCCAGGTCGTCCACTGGGAGACGGAAGTCAGACTGCTATTTGCAATACGGAACACACCATTCGCATATACAAAGGTGCTGCTGGTGATAGACAAGCTGGTACTACCGCCAGAGGAAAACGCGCTGCCATAAGTAGCGGCAGTGAAATGGCTGGAACGGGCAGCAAGCTGACCGTCAGAAGTGGTGGCCAAACGATAAAACAGCACCGAACCGTTGGACCGGGCATAGACGCTGTAGCCGCTTTCCGAACCGGTGAGGGTCAGCTCCTTGATACGCTGGGTGTATACGCCGGTGGAGGTGTCCAGCGTATCGGAGATGATATAGGTACTGCCGGAGCGCCACACACCGGCCAGCAGCACAGGGTCATTGGAAATATAGGACGGGATAGACGAGCCAAGGGGAACACTACGAAGAATGATAGTATTTCCGCTGGGGTCAGTGAACGGGATATGAGCAGCAGCGCCGTTCAAAGTGTAGTTGATGTCAGGAGCGGAGGACAGACGCGGGAAAGTCCGGTTGGACATACCCCAAAACACCACGTCTTTCAGTTCACCGCCGACTGCGCCGGTGATCTGACCACCGTTGACGCTGGCCGTGTCCAGCACCACGCTGTTGACCTTGCTATACATAGATATGAGCTTGTCCAGGCGGGCTTCCAGGGGAGAGGTGTTTACCTGAATTTGGCCGTTGCGGATGACAGAGCCGAGCTGATTACCTATACCGGTCAGCGTTGACAGAATACGGTTTTCTGCATCGACCGAAGCCCAGGAAGCGGACTGGATAGACGAGAGCCGAGACGCCGTGTCAGTAAGCATAGAACTAAGGTTTTTATTGATAGCTACCAACGCAGGGACAACGTTGTTATTGATGTTTGTATTTACATTTTTTACGTTGTAGTTGACTTCCTTGACCCAGTCTTTGGTAATTTGCAGCCATTCATTGATAAACCACAGCTTTTCATAAATCTTGCCAAGCAATTCCTTTTCCTGCCAAGAAGATGAGACAGATGGAGAACCAGTAGTGCCGGACGCAGAGCCGGAAGAATTATTGATGATTGTCTGATTGAAGTTGTTGACGGTAGAAGACGGTTCATCTGTGCTTTCAACTGCCGTTCGATAACGACCGCCATTACCGTTACAAAGCCAATAAATATCACCGTCACGAACCATGGTGATGAAATAGAAACTACCCGAATAAGTCAGCTGTGCGGAACGTGACTGCATACTGTCATTAAGAGAATTGCGTAAAGCAGACAAATCGGTATAGGTTAAAACAGTATCAACAGGATAAACCCGAGAACCACCGCTAAATCCGCGATCAGGAAGTTTCCAATGTGTTTGGGATATGTCCACAGTGGCGAAAGCACACCCAACGGAAAGCCCAAGTGAGACGGCCACAAGTAAACCAAAAACAAGTTTTTTCATTTATTGACAACCTCCCACCAAAATGCTACATTGTGAAGTATAGAAAGGGGTGCAAATATGAACGCCTACATACACGCTCAGATACTGAATATGCAAGCTATGGTGCAGACCTTTGAACGTGCCTGTGAAATGGCAGCCATGAAAGATGACAGCAAGATAAGCCGGGACGAAGAAAAGCAGCTGAAGAAAATCAAGGCGGCTTCACAGGCTTTTCTGAAAGAACTGGACAAGGCTAAGAATATGTGACCTCTAATCCCTCGCCGTTGGCGGGGGATTTAGTTTTTACCGCCGGTAAAAACAGCACAGGGACGACCAGCGGGAATATGCGGGGACGGGGTGCTATACCTCGTCCTTTTCGCGTTTCTTACCGGGCTTGAATTTCTCCGGGAACAGGGAGCGCAGGAGCTTGATAATGACCCACAGCATAGCCGAAGCCAGCAGGGCGAAGATGAACACGAACACCAGCACAAAGGCGGCGGTAATGAGAAATTGTATCATGCTTTATACCTCGGCGTTTTAGAATGTGGAGGCGGGGGCTGGATTTGAACCAACGGCGCTGGAAAACGAAACCAGTATGTTACCACTACACCACCCCGCAGAATTTACGGACGAATATTGACCGTGTACCACGTAAACACGGATAACGGAAGAAAGCTGTTCGGGACAACGTTGACGAGTGTTGCCAGTGCTTCCACCGGGGACTTGCTGGTAATCACGTCATAGGCAGCCATCTGACCGTTATGACCTTCCAGCGTAAAACGAAATACCTGCATCTTTTTCATGTTGAAATACCTAAATCATGTTTTGGAAGTAGTGAAAGAGAAAGCGACCCAGTGCATAGGCGAAGCCGCCAATAACGCACCACTTGAAATGGTCAAAATGTTTCATAGCCATATAGCGTTTACGTTTCAGCCTGTACCACCAGCGGCGCAAACGGCGATAGCAGTACATGAAAAATTGAAAGTGCATATTCAATGAACGGCCCTATGATAACCGCCCTTGGACGGGCGGTTATCCGGGCTATACTCTGACAGCCGGGAACGATACGGAGAACTCCAGGCGACCTTTCCGGGAAACCACCGTCACCTTGAAGTCGGCGCAGGTGGGATACGGGAAGCCCATCGTTTCCAGCTGGTCAAGAACGGTCTGCAAGCCATCCTTGAGGTCTTGCAGCCGGTAGGTGTTATACTCGTACATAAATACCTCACAGTCTGATGGTCACGTTGTCGTTCGCCCAATCGTGGCGGTGAAGATAAGCATCTACACCGGCGTAGTCGAACACATGGCCGTAATCGTCATATTCCCGGACGATATTGATACGGCGGAAAAACGCTTTGCGTGTCTCCACGTCCACGGAGGTATACTGAGCGTCCGGGGGAATGTTGGTGATGATAAAGACCTTGGTGTAACAAGCCTGACGGTTGAAGTACCGGCAGGGAAGCAGCAGCGGATAGCCGTCCAAATAGTTCAGCATATCGCCATGCTTTAAGCCGCCGCGAAATTCCTCGAAGATAATAACGTCCTGCCCGTCATAGGTATCAAACGGGTGCTTGTAGTCGGTGACACGGTAGACGTTGGCGTAACCGTATTTGTCCATGACGGAACGTGTCTTACCGCTGCCGGTCTTGCCGAATATGTAGGTGACTTCCAATTCACGCCAGCTGTCCTTGAATTGAGCGTCACGGTACATGGAACGGACACGCTCCACCTTTTCAAGGTCACGGTATGCGGAAGCCACAGCGTCCACAATTTCCTCGTTGGTAGCGCCGGACTTGACCAGCTCCACGATCTTGTCGGCATCACGGCTTTTGCCCTGCTGCTCAATGGGCATCTCGCCGCCTTCTTCAAACGTGTCGGAGAAGTTGATACCCTCGTGCAGGTGGCCGCCAGTGTCCTTGTAGGAGTACGAGCCATCTCCCTGCTTGTTGAACTTCTCGCCGTCCTTGAGGACGTAAGCGCGGTTTTCCTTGCATTTGCCATAGGCAATATCACGGTGGAAAGAGGGGAAACGAGCGTCCACCTGCGTGTGGGTAAGCTGGTTCTGACAGACGAAAAAGACGTGAGTATGGAGCGTTTCGCACTCGTCACCCTGTTCGTCACAGAGACACCAGTAAAGAATACCGGGTAAGTCAAGAACAGCGGCCCTTATACGGGCATGGTCAAAGCCGTGTTCTGCGGGGTTGTTGATGGTGATAAGCCATTTTCTCGAACGTGCAACAGCCATAGCGACCTCACAAGAGTTTGACAGTTTTTGTCAAACATTCTCAAATTCTCAGAAGTTCCAGGGGGGTAATACTGACCCCCCTGGGCAACGGCCCGCCCCTCCGGGGCGGGCGTTGCGCTATGGGGGCTTGTAAGGGGAGAGAAATGGCGGGAATGGGTATGGAGACATGGCCTTACTTGGCGGGAGCGAAAGCGACCACATAGCCGCGATTGTCGAACTCGACATCGTACTCACGGCCCACCTCGATACGCTCAATGGGATAGTCAAAGCTATCCAGCGCCAGCGTCAGGGCGGCCTGTCCCACGACACCGCGGGACTTACCGAGGTAGTGAACCTGATTGAAGTTGTAGGGATTGCCGGACTTCTTGGCAACACCCTCCAAATGGGCCTTGCCATAAACCTTGATACGCATTTTGAAATACCTCACTTTACTAAATTTCGTGTACGGGTTGTCCGTCACACGTTTGCACTGTGAGTGTAAATCAAAAGACAGGGAAGAAGGGCAGGTTTTCCTTGCTTTCCCGGGCATTTTGATATACAATGTTCTGCGTACATTTACATGAGAGGTTGCCAACAACATGACTCATCCCTATAAAACGCGGGAGGGCGGCGCTACTGTGACGGTATTCGTCCCCTACGACTGTCAGAACCACTGCCCGTTCTGCATCAACAAAAAAGAATACGCGGACTGCTCCGGGTTCAGCCTGGAGAAGATTTTGGAGAGCATCCGCATCATGGACGGCATCACGCCCCGGTGCGATTTTGTGTTCACCGGCGGTGAGCCGCTGGCGGATCTGAACGCCCTGCAGAGGATGCTGGACGCCATCCCTGCCACCCACAAGATCTATATCAACACCACCTTCCCCGCCCAGGCCCACACCTCCTTCGAGGAAATGCTGGCCTTTACGGAGAGGAACAAGGACAAGATCACCTGCATGAACATCTCCCGCCACCTGCAGCACTATGTGGAGGAAAGCCCTGACCAGGTGCTGGGGAAGATCGCCTGCCCCACGCGCATCAACTGCGTGCTGTACAAGAACTATCCGGCGGCGAAGCTGGTGGACTATGTGGAGCGCTTCCTGCCCTACCGTATCCCCATCCAGTTCCGGTACGACTACACCGAGACGACACCGGAGAACCTGTACGAAGAGGAACACGACAAGATATTGCAGGACCTGAAGCGCCTGTTCACCTACAAGGGGCTGGACGGCTGCCGGATGCGCAACGGCTTCCACTTTGAATACAAGGGCCTGCACATGACGTACCACAAGACGCTGCCCTACTCCACCATTGAGGAGAAGGGACCGGACGGCGTGACCTACGACATTCTGTACGACATCCTCATCAAGCAGAACGGCGAGATACACAGCGACTGGACGGGCGTGAAGATGGACGTGGACGCCTACCGCAGGGTGGTGTTCGAGCCCTACGACCTGAAGGTGCTGAACGGGACCATTGACTTTTGAAAAAGAGACCGCTTTGCGGTCTCTTTTTTTCGGAACCCGCGGCGGGGTCGCTCCGTCATAGGTAGTGAAAGCCTTGGCGGAAAATAAATGGCTTGTTTGTATTTACCCCCTTTTACTTCCGCACGGTTTGTATTATAATGATGTATTGAGCCGGTATCTTGTGTGCCGGCGGGCAAAACAGTCTTGAGTGAATGATAAGGAGCAATTCTATGAAACGTTTTATGACCCTGCTGCTGGCCATGCTGATGGTCCTGTCCCTGGCCGCCTGCGGCGATAAGACCTCTGCCGCGGTGGATGCCGAGGGGCTGGGCAAGGCGCTGGCCGAGCGCGTACAGTTTGACAGCACCATGAGCGCTATCGACGCCGGCGACTATCTGGAACTGCCCGAGGGCAGCAGCGCTGCCGCCTATATGTCTGACGGCAGCACCATGGAGGAGATCTTTGTGGTGTCCTGCAAGGATAAGACGGACGCATCGGCGGTGAAGATCGCCATGCAGGAGCTGCTGGACAGCCAGACGCAGGAGGCCGGGCGCTACCAGCCCGAGGAGGCCGAGCGCCTGAACAACGCCGTTTTCGCCACTTACGGCACCTGCGTGGTGCTGTGCGTTACCTCTGACACGGATACCGCCAATGCGGTCATCAAGGAGTATGTAGGATGAGTCCGCGCTATGAACGGCGGCAGCGGGGCGGAGGCG
>ERZ779889.3238-NODE-3238-length-12083-cov-2.336548_pt1 | contig 12083 bp, 7 predicted proteins | sample MGYA00511030_ERZ779889 | MGnify/ENA primary metagenome ERZ779889 (study PRJEB29588, sample SAMEA2160616) | human gut metagenome | biome: human gut; feature: human-associated habitat; material: faeces | place: Denmark | collected 2008/2010 ...
TCGCATCACCGCAGAAGATGCAGGTCGGCTCATACTTGCGCAGAATAATCGAGGAGCCATCAACATAGATTTCAACACCAATAACTGTTTTGCCTCTTTCATAATCGTAACTTGCTTTTTTCGCTAAAATCTTGTTTGTATCTATATTTTTTTCAGCAACAACAATTTCTATTGCCTTGTCTAAAGAAATTACTCCGTTTAAATTAATATATGAATTTACTCTTTCATTCTTCGAATTCCATTCAAGCACATTTCCACTCACTGCATCTATTTTTGCATCATATTCTGTGCTTTTTGTATCTATTTCCACTTCAACGATATATTGTCCATGATCATAATCATAATTTGCATTTTTTGAATACAAGTCGTTTTCCGAAACTCCAGCTTTGTTTACCACAATTTCTATTGCTTTATCAAGTGTTATTTTCGTGCTATTTGTAATGTCATATCCTCCTTGTGACGGTTGTGATGTCTGTCTTGGTACCGGTGTTTGTTTACTAATATCACCATTTACGATTTTATCAGCATCTGTTACTGTAGAATTTGTTTTATCCACAATATCTATAGTTTTTGTGTCTTCATACCATACAACTTCTTTGTTGTTCAGTTCAGCAATAGCTCTAATCGGAAGATATGTTGTTCCTTCATAAAGCATAGGATATACAGTTTCACCATCTACACTTTTTAATGTTTGAATCTGTCCATTTGTCTTTATTACAAAATCACCTCTAATTTCCGATTGTACTTTTTGCACAATCCCATTTGCCGATACTCCTATAGCAATACCTAGTGTAATTGCCCCTAATGTAGTTAATAAAGTTACCTTCTTAATCATAATAATACATCTCCATTTCTATTAATCTCTATCAATTTTCCACTTATAGAATACTCCTGTCTGAGCATCTATCTCTGCCTCATATTCTACATTGTCTTGCATAAACTCAATTTCATATTTCCATCTTCCATCTTCAAAATCCAACTTTGCTTCTTTAAAATATACTTGCTCAGATACACCTGCCTTCTGTAACGCTATATCTTTTGCCTGTTCAAGTGTTATATTCAATTCTTTATTTTCATCAGTTTGTTTTTGTTGAATATGGTCTGAACTATTCTGCGTCGAATCTTGTTTTCCAGGTTCTCCTATCGTATTTGTAACTGTCGGAATATTTATGCGATGAAATATCATATTGCCACCTTTCTTTTTTCTACCATTCTATCTCTGAACACTCAGGAGATATATTCTCAAAATTATCCCATAGAAAAGCTTTATAGCGTATATTTTCTATCCTTATCCATCCTGATGGCAATGTCACTATTTTTTCTTTATTCTCATCAAAATTTATAGATTCAACATAAAAATCTTTTAATTCTTCATTTTCGGACATGGTGATAATTAACTGCTTTATACCACCATTTCCTCTTACCTTAACTTGTCCTTCATCCATAAACTCAATAGAATTCTGATTTTTTTCATCGTTTTTGGTAAATACCTTTATTCTCACTGCCTGTGATGGTGTCCAACCTCCGCGGTATACATAAGATTCCCCCTCATTTTCACTTAGCGTTATGTACGCGTTATTGACTTTAACAACAACTGCAAATGTACTGCCTTTTTTTACTTCTACAGGTTTATCAAGTTCAATGCAATTAAATCCACCATATTCAAGATAAACTGTCTTTGTTGTTTCAAGCTTTGCATTTTGAGGATTAAAACTTCCGTCTTGTACATCGCTATAAACTTCAACCGTACAATCAGTATTTTCTCCAACAATACCTACACTTACTGCCTTAATCCATTCATTTTCAGTATCTCCTTTGACTTTAAATACATTGGCTGCCTGTTTAATTTTCAAAAGACTTCCTATGCCACTATCAGTTGCTGACGCATCATAAAAATAGTTATTATCATACTTATCATTCATTACATAATCAAAAGCATATATCTGTTCACAGGTTACTTCATAAGACAGATAAAAGTAAGGCAACGAAGAATAGCTGTTCTTGACCAACCATCCTCCGTCAGTTGTTGTTTTGCTCGGATAAAAATTTTCTGCCGGAATGGTATCATCCCATCCGATTATAGTACAAGCATGCGGTGAACTTCCGCTCTCTTCGCTTGGATTATAATAATATGCTTCTCTCACATTATTATACGAAAATGTAACTGCACCATATTTGACTATAGCTCGTTTCATTTTTTCTCTTGCCGCCGCATCCTTATTAAGATTCTTACCATCAACAGATATTGCACTTTCCAACTTATAGGCGGCATTACTCCAACCATTCACATTATACGCCTTATCGGATTTAACAGGCCCACACCATGTAGAAAGCAAAGCCGCGGCATATTTAGTTCCTCCACCTGTATAGCTCCAATTTCCTGAACTGCTTGTTATTTCACCAGTTGTATTATTAAGAGGGTCACTTCCTCGATTATGTCTTGCATATCCAATCTGTTGCGGGGAAAGTGATAGAGAACTCTTATCTACACTTTTATCAATACCGCTTCTAAGTATTGATGTCTCTGATGCACTTGCTGTAGAATACGCCCAGCAAAGCGAAGTATCTCCTTGATCTCTAACCGGAGTAACAATGCCATAATCCCTCGAGTCAAATTTTGATTGTTTCACTAGTTTTGATATGTCACTATTTCGCAAATCCTCCGCTGTTTGTGTTGCATCAGCAGCTGTTGATGACATAAAAAACAAGGAAATGCTTATGGCACAGGTTAAAATATTTTTTATCTTTAATATCACTATTTCCTTCTTTCTATTTCATAATGTTAAATCTCTTCTGGCTTGCATAATAGCTTTACATTTTCTAAATTTTCAAATATAAATGCTTTTATCCTAACTCCATTTGATACTTTATTTTCAGAAACTGAAATACTATCTGTTTCTTTTACTGTGTAATTTTCATTTGTTATTACATTGGCGCTGTATATTCTTATCTTCTTCAACTCATCACCATTGTATTTTGCAATCATAACAGTTGATTTATTTATTTTGGTTGGAATCACTGCTTTAGCCGAAAAACTGCCGGCATTTATCGTTGTTACAGAATTTCCGGTACTATCCGTTATAGCAATTAACGAACCGTTTCCTTCTTCAGAATTTTCATTAGAATTAGGAGCTGTTATATATGTATGCCCTGCTTGTGCAATTCCGGACTCGCCTCCGAATCCTCCTGCTGTTTCAAATGCAGTTGTTCCTGTCACACTTCCTGTAATAGTCAACATATCAGAATTTGAAATTACGATTGTTCCGCCACCATTAAAATCAGATACGACAGGTCTATATATATTTTTCAAATTTAGCTTAGCACCATTATGAACATTTAGCTTGAATCCGTTTTTCGCAGCTGTAAGTGATTGTAATTCTATTGTTCCACTTTCAACTGTCAGTTCAGAAATATTACTTAGTTATTCAACTTCCCGAAACTGCTATTTTCCGACTGCACATAATGGGCAAACCCAATCTTCCGGCAAATCTTCCCACGCTGTACCTGGTGCAATGCCACCATCAGGATCACCCAGTTCCGGATCATATACGTATGCACATACTTCACGTTCATACTTTTTTATCAATCTACACCCCTTTCTTTATTTATTATGTTATATATTGAAAAATCATATATCGCATTAAGTATTTAACAACTATATCTACCGCAATTCCAACATATTATCGAAAGATATGAGTCATTTCTTCCACATCTTTCGAATATAAATGAAAAGCAAATTAGCAAAATTATCGTTGGGTACGATATAGCATTGCTACAATTTGAGCACGATTGCAGTCCATATCCGGCTCGAATTTTCATTGCCTGTACCGACTGTGATACCGTTCTTCGTCGCCCATGATACAGCCTTAAAGTAATAATCATTACTATTTACATCATTAAAAACGTCTTCTCCGGTTTCAAACGGTGATCCTGCCTCACGATATAGGAACGCAACCGTCTGTCCTCGAGTTACATTTTCATTTGGTGAGAATGTTGTATCGCTTGTACCGACTGTGACACCTTTTTCAACAGCCCAAAGAACTGCTTTATAATAATATGCACTGTTATCCACATCTCTGAAATCACACTTCGTAATCTTTGGTTCCGGACTACCTGCTACTCGCCATAGGAAAGTCACCATCTGTGTGCGTGTGCAAATCACATCAGGACTGAAAGTATCTTTTCCACTACCTTCTGTTATGTTATTCTTAACTGCCCACTGAACGGCATCAAAGTACCAGTCACCCTTCTTTACATCTTTAAACTCGATTGATTTTTCAATTTCTGTTACAACATCTTTCGCTAGCTCAGTGTCAAACTTAGCCGAAACCGTTACATTGCTAGATGGCATAATGAAAGTATAAGTGCCATCAGACTGATTTGTAACTGCAATTTCCTTATCATTACCATCTTTGACTATTACAGAATTCAATACATAACCATTGTTAGGCTTTACAATGACTGACACTTTCTTACCATTTGAAGCACGGCTTGGATTGACTGAAAGAGAACCATTTGTAATCTCTGGTGACACTTTGATATTATATGTAGAACTACCAGAGCTCCCCGAACCGCCTGAACTTGGCTTTCTGGTTACTACAGGTATGGCATTCTCTGTAAATGTCCATGCACCAGTAAACTTTACCGTTGTTCCTTCTACTGTTGCAGTCCATCCACTGAATGACCATTTGCCACTCTTGCTGTTCTTCTCAGCTGTTGATGTTGAGTTCTCATCATATTTCTGATTTTTTACCGCCTCTTTGGCTTTTTCTATGTTTTCGTACTTTGTATCATCTTTAGGCACTGTTACATCTGTCGGATAATCGCTTCCCCAATCATAAACTACGGTGTATTTGACAGATTCCTTAACATTGATAATTGCCATAGAGCTTGTGACACTGGCAGTTTTTTTACCTGTTGCATCTGCCTTGGTGTTAGTAGCAATTACATAATAGTAATAGGTTCCCTCTTTGCTCGTATCCGGCACAAATGTCTCGCCGTTCTGACCGTCTATAGCTGTTCCGTTGAAGTTGTCTGCCTTATCAGATTTATACCACTGATAAGATAGTACACCATTATCACTGACAGTAGCCTTGCCGTCCAATGCTGTAGCTTTATCACCAATCTTATATTCGTCACTCACCAATTTAATGTTGGTCGGAGTATCCGCATCTACCACCGGTGCATCCGGAGTAAACGTCCACATACCATTAAACTTAACTGTTGTTCCTATCAATGTTGCAATCCAACCTGAGAACTTCCAAGTTCCACTCTTGCCATCTTTCTCAGCTGTCGAGGTTGATAAACTTGTATACTTGCCATCCATTGCAGCTTTAGCATCTTCCTCGCTCTTATATGTCTTACTGTCAACCGGCAACATTTCACCAGTCGGGAAATCAGTACCCCAGTCATATGTAACAGTATAAGTAATAATTGGGGTTGCTGTAAATGTCCATGCACCAGTAAACTTTACCGTTGTTCCTTCTACTGTTGCAGTCCAACCGCTAAATGTCCACGTACCGTCTTTGTCATTCTTCTTAACTGTAGACGTTGAGTTCTCATCATACTTCTGATTCTTTACCGCTTCTTTTGCATTTTCGATACTGTCGTATTTTGTATTATCTGTAGGCAATGTCGTGTCTGTCGGATAATCTGTTCCCCAGTCATACTCCACTTTATATTCAACAGGTAGTTTGCCAGATGGATCCTCATAATAGCAAATAATGTTCAGACCATCATCACCAACAATCTTTCCCAAACCTTCTGCCTTAACAAATTTGTATCCATACAGCTCCTCAGGCGGTTCAATATCCATCTTTGTACCAATCGGAACAGGGATTACAGCAGTCTGTGTATTTGGAACTGCGTTGCTATCCTCAAGCTGATAGCTAATTGTAACATTTGCATAATTCTGTGTCTCTGTGTTATCATCAGCCAAAGTTTTACCCATTTTGTCTATTACTGAAAACTTAATAGTATCCCCATCCTTCAAGTCTGCATTTTCCGGAATCTTATATATAAGAGAGCAATTCATAAGACCTGAATCAAATTCCGTACCACTATAGTTTCTCATCCCCTTGATGTAGAAGTTTTCCTTTTCATCCCAGACAGGAACGGTAAAAGTTTGCTCCTTTAAAATTTCCTCACCATTTTCTGTGACGGCCCTTGTCCCATCCTCATGTTCCACCCACAGTTGTAGTGTAATCTCTTGTTCTTCAATACCCGAGAGATTCTGAGCGATTGTCCTTAGTTCAACCTCCTGACCTTTCATATCTTTGGTAAACTTATTTTTGCTTGTTCCACTCAAAAGACGTTGTTCCCGATCGCTCGCATAGGCCAAATATCCATAATATTCAGCTTCAGTATAAGCTGAATAATCCTCAAAAGGATTTTTGTAATTGCCGGTATACAACTTAACCTCCGGGATTGCTATATAGATGTCATCCGTATCTTTAATCAACTGGCTCATGACTTTAAATCCCTGCAACTGGCACACATCACACAGTTCCTGATTTTGCGTCCTCATCATACACTGCCAGCTAGAATTAACCATGTTACTTGAGTTCGAAGTATTACTATCGCGGCAGGTATATGTTTTTCGAAATCCTAGCATATCTTTCCATTTTATTGTTATAGGACTTTCCCTTAGCCCTGCTATATTTAACGACTGTTTATCTTGCTGTTCTGGCATTGTATATGCTCCACCATATGCATTATACTCATCGCCAAGATGTAGCAGACCATGGCCCAATTCGTGAGCCAAAGTATATTCAGATTGTATATTATCTACCGTTGCAGTAACATAATGTAGACCAACATCAAGATTATTCATTGATGCTCCTCCATATTGTCCACTGTTTACCAGTACAACGAACTGACTGATGTATTCATTGACATAATAATAAGGAGCATATTCGTCGCCTATTGTTATTTCATTAGGATTTGTTTTTTCTTTGATATGTGCATCGTGAATTTTTTCAATAAATGCAGGTCCAATACAACGTGTGAGAATCTGGTTTTTCAGCACACTCTTATAAAGTGATATCATTGGGCTTCTACTAGTTGTTGACATTGTTATATCAAAGAATGTGTTTTCACTGGCAAACCCACTGGTCTTTGATGCCGTGCAGAGAGCATAAACATTGAATCTATCTGCCATACTACGGTAAGGCTCATGTTTCAAAACACCTGCCCATATTCGCTTAACATCATTTATAAACTTCTGCTGCTGATCTTTAGTGTAGCCCTCACCACAAATGACGATAACCATGTTTTCCAAATCGCTACGTGTCTTTTGAATCACTTGCACTGGTATGGTCGAGTTTGCATACTCGCCATCCGATGAGTACCATGGGCCAAGATTTAGTTGAATACTCTGATCTGTATCAATATCCCAGTCTCCATCTCCACCTTCCTCATCAGGTCCTGAAATACTAATGTCATCTCCGGGTTTATCTGCAGCATCACCGACATAGGGTGAATTCACTTCGCCATTTCCTTCCGAAACGATATAATAATCTGTATCGAGATAGAATGCAGGACGAACACCGATATGTCCAAAGTACGGTGCAACACGATAAATATTTCCATCAGTTTCCACATACCTCATATCATGATTACAATCCGTAATCGGAGTACGTAGCCAATATGACCACCTGATCCCATCCTTATTCTTCGCAAGATAGTAATTTCCCAGTATGTTACTGTTATTATAAATTGTGTTTAGTTGTTTAACATCAGGCAAAAACACCTTGTCTATAATATTTTCATAATACGCCTTCTCAAAGCCATATGCTACTGACGCAATATCTGTATTATACGGAAGATCAGCTCCCGGTCCTGCTATATAACCAGCACTATACTCCGGATGAGACACAATAGAACGCTGTGTCACAGTTTTGATAGCGGCTATTTCAGCTTTACTGAAACCATTTAAAAATCCGGCTTTTTCGTCATATTCACTTCCATATCCAACGTAATCACTCTTCGGTGGATTGCCACAAAGCCAATCTACCTTGCCTGCATCAGCATCTGAGTTAAGCCACGAACGCATATTGCTATCTCTCCAGTGGTTGGAACCGTAACTACTTCTAAAACTATTACGGCTATGGGATCTTGTCGCACTGTTCTCGCTGGTTTTGGCATCATATGGCATACTTCCCAACACCTTATCCATAAGCATTAGCGGACCGTTGTCATCTATGTCCACACAACGCCACAAAATTGGTTCATTCTCATATGTACCTAGTTTAATATAATCTCCAATTTTGATATTCGGTTTTGTTCCCTCCGCCTTAGCAATTAAAGGGCATAAGCTCAATACCATAACAACAGAAAGTAGCAAAGACAGAGTTCTGTTAATTTGTTTATTTTTCATTTTTACGCCTTCTTTCGTATAATATATTTGTAATAAAATCATATAAAATCCTTGTTGTATAATAAATCATTTATATTTCAGCCGCTTTGCAAAGTGGTGAAATATCCTCTAAGTTATTCCATAAAAGTGCTTGAATTTTATTTGATCCGATATTCAGTGTTGACACTGTATTCCATTTATTATTTGAATATTTTTTCAGTTCGCATTTCCCTTTGAAATCGACAAAGAGTACATATACTTCATTGTTAAATATCACTATTGCTCCATTTCCGGCAGACGTTGAACACTTACCAAGATTCGTCCACTTATCTCCACTATACTTTACTACAGTTAATGACGAAAAGTCCTGCGCAAGTACATACATGTTATTTTTATCCGCTGTTGTTTTTACTTCCGATGCCATAATGTTTGACAATAGATTACTTCCGTCTGAATTTGAAACTGATTGCCATATATCCATATTGTCATAATCCGGGAATTCAATACTAAATTTAATTGAATCCGCCGTCTGCTCTGTTACTTTAATATGTATACCGGAATTTCGACCGTCTGAATAACAGATAGCATTATCTGTTATTGTTTTATCCAAATCAAGACTTCCTATTTCTTGCCTTGTTGCAAGATATTGCGACAATCCTACCTGTGCATTTCTAATTTAACCTGCTGATGCTGTAATACTTGTATCATTTGGACGATACACATAGATATAATCATTACCTCTCAGATTACCCTCATCCTTATATGTCGGATTTACTCTATATACAATAATACCATCTGCAAGTGCTGTCTGGTCAAATGTATCAAACTTATATCTTTCTCCCTTTTTACGATATTCTATAGCAAAATATTCAGTCGGAAAAAAACGGAGTTTTTACCTTTATCGCCTGTCTCTTATTTTCATCCTTATATGCAGCCGATGCCTCATACAACGTATATTCACTATTCTGTGGTTGAATTTCATCAACTTTCGTCCATCCAATCACTTAACGAGTTACTGCCAGAGGCCAAGGTCTTCCTCCCGGAATACACATCGGATCCCATATTCCAACCGGTGTGTCACTCGCCTCAGATACATAACTTTGACGGTAATAATCCGGTACTCCGAATGTATGTATTCATGTGCCGCTGTATGAATATTAAATCCATAATAACCTGATGTATCGCTAAATGTTGTTTCTATCAAATTATATGGTCCTATTCCTTTTCCTGCGAGTTTCGTATCATTTCCTGCATTTGTCGCATGTGCTACAAAATGTCCATGAGACTGTACCGATGCTATAATCATAAGATTATCTACAACACCGTCATTATCTTTATCTATCATCTTTCCGTCAAGATTCGGATACTTTGTGTTCAACTGATTTGCAATTTCTTTAATAAGCTGTATTTCCTGTACAGAACCTTTGTATTCATCAACCGTTTTATCCATAGTTAAATAATACACTGTACCATCATTACTATTTGTCTGAGGAAATACAGACTCTACCATATGTTGTCCACCGGACATATCTCTCAAATATTCTTTAAATGAACCCCCAGCAAATGTGTCATTTACACCGTTAAACTTACGTATTAAACTTTCCCAATATGTTCTCGGTGCATTTGTTATGGTGCTATTATACGGTTTATTAAACCCAGTGCCGTTATCACCTTGTGTATCACCATTAAACCTTACTAATACTACTACATTTGCAAATTCACCAATAGCACTTGCAGCATGCATTGGTCCTGTAATAAATGAACTACCTATAATTCCTACGGTGGTTGCAGTACATATTTTTCGATACCATGAATATATACTGGCACGGCTGTAACCAATATCTCTTGATACATATTCTACACCTTCGCCAATAGAAAAGCAACACTTAATTGCATCTAATTTTAAACTTGTATCAGGAATACGAGGATGATTAGGTGCATTAATGATTTTTTCCTTAATTATATATGGTTTATCAAGCGAACCACGATAATTTGTTTTTTCTGCAATTCTTCTTTCATACCATCGGTACAGGGTACTACTTGATGGATATTCCAATAAATTTATGACCGCTTGGACATAACCTAAGCGTTCATATTCTTTTTATGCAATTTCTATCTGTTCTTTTGTATACATTTATTTTACTCCTTTAGGAGTCCAAAAATATGTCCTCACCTCCTACTCACATTTATCAATAATAATATTTCAAGCAAAAATTTATAATTTTCAATGTCTATAAATTGCATTTTCACACACGCTATATATCCCCCAAATCTGTTTGAATGAGTCAAAATTGCTTCACCGAATCTTTGGAAATGTACTACTTCACGTTGGCGCAAGAATTTAATTACTTCATTAACGTCAGGGTCATCTGACAATTTAAGTATGTTATCATATACGGCACGTGCTTTTTGTTCTGCTGCAACCTTGTAAGAACAGTATTTTTAGGGGTGATTTTGCAAGAAATCGCATAGGTAAGCCAAAAATTTGACGGTGCAAGCCTTTTCCCCAAAAGCCTCAAATTTACATTATTTACCACGCGAAAACAAGTCAATAACCGTTAAAAATAGACGCTTTTGAACTGCTAAAAGCGTTTATTTTTATATGTCCAAAAAATAACGCATAAGTCGGACTTCCCTATTTTAATATTATTGACTTCCGATTAAAAACTTGATATAATATACTAAACCACACCATCGTCGAAAATTTTATGTGTGGTTTAGCAGAGGTGACAGAATGTATAAATCAATAGATATAAAAAAATTGAGAAATATATTCCATCAACACAACTTTGTAATGACAACCGCTGAGTTGCATATGTTCAAGCTATCTTATGATGATATTCAACATCTTATAGAAGAAGGGCTGATAGAAAAGATTAAACGAGGTTATTATCTTTGGATTGAGGATTTTGATGGTAGTGAAATTATGATTATCAACCGGATATTTCCAGATGCTGTTCTTTGTATGGATACTGCTCTTTTTTATTACGGATATAGCGATAGAAATCCTGCTGAATGGAATATATCAATAGATAAAAATATTTCTAGACAACGAACAAAAATTGACTATCCATTTATAAAAGCATATAGAGTTGAGCCTACTATACTTACTATCGGTGAAACAAAAGGAAAAATTGACAGTAATGAGGTTCGCATTTATGACCGCGACCGTACTATTTGTGATGTACTTCGGAATATGAACAAAATGGATAAGGAGATTTTTAATAAATCAATACAGAACTATATAAAAGACCCGAAAAAGAATATACCGAATCCTCCGATTCGAACATCAGATGCGACCGATGATAATATGTCGATTTTAGAAATCCCGAACACATGTATGTCTTCGGACAGCATATCGTCGGAAGGATTAGAAGCCACCGATATTAAAGCCGCCTCGGCATTAGATTTCCCTCGTATCGCCGGCAATACTTGACAATCCATAATATCGACTTTACCATTCCCCGAAAGAGGATAAACAGGAGAACCGTGCTCTTTCCAATTAGTCAGATAGGGATTGTATGCACCAACACCAATCCCTAACAAAACAACGACCGCACATACCGCAGTCAATCGAAAGGAATGTTTATAACGGCTCTTTCTCAACAATGCAAAGAAACAGATTCCTCCCCACAACACGACCCAAAAGAAAATATTGAATTTTATCGCCGGAATAAAGAACAATAACAATAAATCGATATGCAAAGTCCTTTGTATCCCTTTCACA
>ERZ779889.3243-NODE-3243-length-12066-cov-2.484056_pt1 | contig 12066 bp, 10 predicted proteins | sample MGYA00511030_ERZ779889 | MGnify/ENA primary metagenome ERZ779889 (study PRJEB29588, sample SAMEA2160616) | human gut metagenome | biome: human gut; feature: human-associated habitat; material: faeces | place: Denmark | collected 2008/2010 ...
TCGCGGTCGCCGTCGAAGCGCGCGTCGTCGTAGTGGGCGTGCGAATCCAGCATCGGCGCGCCCTCAGCGGACGGTGCTGCCGTTGGGCACGCTGTCGTCCACGAACACGACCTTGATTTCGTCCTCGCCCGACGCGAGGATCATCCCGTTGCTCTCCACGCCGCGCAGCTTGACCGGCTTCAGATTGGCGACGAGGATGATCTTTTTTCCGACGGAGAAACTCCGGATGGAGAAGAAAAACAGGGTACCTGTGGAAAAGGTGTAAACTGGACATTGAAAGATGGAATCCTCACGATTTCCGGAAATGGGGAGATGGATGATTTTTATGTTGTTGCGGATTTTTTTACCGGTGAAATAACAGAAGAAAATTTGCCTGGCTGGAATGATTATAAAGATGAGATAACAGAAGTTTATGTAGAAGATGGTGTTACCTATATTGGAACGGAAGCGTTTATGAATTGTTCCAATCTGAAAAAAGCAGTGGTGGGAAATACGGTAAAAACAATTGAGAGAGATGCTTTTTCCGATGATCCATTGTTAACGGATCTTGCTCTTGGAAATTCACTGGAAAAAATTGGAGAAGAAGTATTCTGGGGAGCCGGACTGACAAAACTGGTATTGCCTGCAAGTATAAAAGAGCTGGATGGTTCAAGCCTGTCAGGGCTGAGGAGTTTGCAGTCTTTCGAAATGGAAGAAAATAGTATTTATAGCGTCAGAGATGGAATTCTTTATAAGGACAATGGAAAAACGTTACTTTCTTTTCCGGGAGGCCGTGTGGGAGAATACAGAATTCCGGAAGATGTGACCAGTATTGCAGAGAAAGCGTTTGCTTATACAAGCCTTACAAAAGTAACCATTCCAGGTACAGTGAAGAAAATGGGAGCATATCTGTTTCTCTGTGCAGAAAAGATAACGACTCTGATTTTTGAAAAGGGAATAAAAGAAATTCCGGATGGATGCTGTTACAGAGACTCTGTGCTGGAAAAAGTTGTAATTCCGGAAGGAGTTACGAGTATTGGAAATGGTGCTTTTGTGAGATGTCCGGCTTTGAAAGAGATTATGCTTCCATCTACTGTTGCGAAAATAGATGACAGTTTTGACAGCACTACAAAAATTAAATCCGCAGGTGGTGGTTTTTATACAATTGAGGATGGAACTTACATCAGCAGTGTAAAAGTAAACGTGCGTGCAAAGGAATGTTATGCAAAAGCTTTCGAAGTATTGAACCTGGTAAATAAGGAAAGAAAAAAACGTGGCCTGAAGGCGCTGACCATGGATAAAAGCCTTCTTGAAACCGCAATGATGCGAGGATTTGAGAATGTACTATACTATTCGCATACAAGACCCTGTGGAAAAGACTGTTATACTGCCAATTCAAAAATGTACGGAGAAAACATCGCAGCCGGTACGACTACTGCATCTGCTGTAATGAATATGTGGATGAATTCCGAAGGCCATAAGGCAAACATTCTGGGAGAAGATTACCAGAGTATCGGAATCGGATGTGTATGCTACAATGGTTACTATTACTGGGTACAGTGCTTCAGCTATGACGGAGCAGATAAGGCAACATCATCTTCCTATAAAGATAAAACAAACGACCGCAAAATCGTCGTAAGCAAAGACAAAGAATACTACAGAGCTTCTCTGAACGTTTCCGCAACTTCCCTTAAAAAAGGCCAGACAGCAACCGCAACTGTTCTGTGGGATGGTATGCCGATGAAAAATACGGGAGTTGTGATGAAATCTTCCAATACATCCGTATGCACCGTGAAGGGTGGAAAGATCACAGCTGTAGGTGCAGGAACTGCAACCATCAAGATGTATTTTGCAGGATATGAAAACGGAGCTTCCACCAGAAAAATAAAAGTAACCGATCCATCGGTTGCCAGATTGACGTTTAATCCAAACGGCGGCACAGTAACCACAAAAACCAAGAATGTCAAAGTAAAGGCAAAAGCAGGAACACTGCCGTCTCCGTCAAGAAAAGGCTATACCTTCACAGGCTGGTACACAGCAAAAAGTGGAGGCACAAAAGTAACAGCCAAAACAAAAATATCCAAAAGCCAGACCCTGTATGCACACTGGACAAAGACAACGGTTTCAAAGGCCGTGATCAGCAAGCTGACAAACACAGCCGGACAGAAACTGAATGTATCCGTAAATACAATCAAAGGCGTCCGTGGTTATCAGTTCATATATGCAGAAAAGAGTGATTTCAGCGGATATAAAAAAGTAAATTCATCAAAACCGTCTGTGGTACTTTCCAATCTGAAGAAAAATAAAACCTACTATGTAAAAGTACGGGGATTCAGAAAAGATTCTGCGGGAAATTACGTATATGGAACATACAGTACTGTGAAAAAAATCACGGTAAGAAAATAGGAAAATCGAGGTTATGGTGTTTCTGTGCTTGCATTTTATGAAAAACATGGTATCATAAAACAAAGCAATATGCATAAATATGTATAATTATTCCTGTACATTACGAACCGGGCCGACGGAAAATGAGAGAGACATAACGTAAAGTACACAGAAACAGGAGGAAAAAAAGAAATGAAAAGAAAACTTATGGCACTTGCACTGGCGGCAGCTATGACAGTATCCATGACATCCGCTGTTTTTGCAGCAGATGAGATCAAGAGCGCAGATGATCTGGAAGGAAAGAAGATCGGTGTTCAGCTTGGAACCACCGGTGATACCATTGCTACAGATATCAAGGACGCAACTGTAGAGAGATATAATAAAGGTAACGATGCAGTAATGGCTCTGAAGCAGGGCAAGATTGACTGTGTGGTGATTGACAGTGAGCCGGCCAAGAAATTTGTTGAGAAAAATGACGATCTTCAGCTTATCGACAATGTATTTGATAAAGAGGAGTATGCGATCTGTATTTCCAAGGACAACACAGATCTTACCAAAGAATTCAATGATGCGCTGAAAGAGCTTGAGGATGAGGGAACTCTGGATTCCATCAGAGATAACTACATCGGTGATGATGCAGGTAAAACTCCGTATGAGACTCCGAAGGATGCAGATCATTCCAAGGGAACTCTGACAATGGCTACCAATGCAACATTCCAGCCATATGAATATTATGACGGAGATAATATTGTAGGTATCGATGTTGATATCGCAAAGGCAATCTGCGACAAGCTTGGATACGACCTGAAAGTTGAGGATATGGAGTTTGATGCCATCGTAAATGCGGTAAAATCCGGAAAAGCTGACTTTGGTGCTGCAGGAATGACTGTAACAGAGGATCGTAAGAAGAGTATTGATTTCACAGATCCATATACAACTGCAGAGCAGGTTATCATTGTACAGAAATAAGTCTTTCTGATGAAAAATTATAAGAACTGAATTCAGGTTCCGGATATCCGGGAGTATACTTCCGGAATTCGGAACCTGTAGTTTGGGAAAGGGTGGAAATTTTGAGTCTTATTGAACAGTTTCAGTTTAATTTTCTGGACGACAGCCGCTGGCAGTTCATTGTATCCGGTCTGAAAAATACCATCATTATTACATTCTTTGCGGTATTGCTTGGTATTTTTCTTGGCTTTGTTATTGCCATTGTTCGTTCCACACATGATAAGACAGGCAAACTTAAGATCCTCAATGTGATCTGCAGAGTTTACCTGACTGTGATCCGTGGGACACCAACCATGGTACAGCTGCTGATCGTATACTATGTTATTTTTGCAACCGTAGATCCGGGAAAGATCGTAGTTGCGATCATTGCTTTTGGTATGAACTCTGCCGCATACGTGGCTGAGATTGTCCGTTCCGGTATCATGTCTATTGACCAGGGACAGTTTGAGGCTGGCCGAAGCCTGGGCCTTAATTACACACAGACCATGACGAAGATCATTCTTCCTCAGGCTGTCAAAAACATTCTTCCGGCTCTTGGAAACGAGTTGATTGTACTTTTGAAAGAGACATCTATCAGTGGTTATATTGGACTTATGGATCTGACCCGTGGCGGTGATATTATCCGAAGCCAGACCTACAGTGCGCTGTTCCCACTGCTTGCAGTAGCTGCAATCTATCTTATAATTGTTTGTTTCCTCACCTATCTGGTAGGAAGACTTGAGAGGAGGCTGAGAACCAATGAGCGTAAGTAATGAAGTACTTCTGGATGTGCAGGGCCTTCAGAAAGCCTATGGCAGCAATCAGGTCCTCAACGGAATTACCACACAGATCCGCCGTGGCGAAGTGGTGGCCATTATCGGACCATCCGGCTGTGGCAAATCTACATTCCTCCGTTCCCTGAACCTTCTTGAGGAACCAACCGGAGGAAAAATTCTCTTTGAGGGAACCGACATTACAGATCCGAAGGTGGATATCAACCGTCACCGTCAGAAGATCGGAATGGTATTCCAGCAGTTTAACCTGTTTCCGCATAAGACTGTAAAAGAGAACATCATGCTTGCACCGGTAACCCTGAAGCTGATGAGTAAAGAAGAAGCAGAGAAAACCGCTCTGGAGCTTCTCAAACGTGTCGGTCTTCCGGACAAAGCGGATTCCTATCCGGATATGCTTTCCGGTGGCCAGAAGCAGCGTATTGCCATTGCGAGATCTCTTGCCATGAATCCGGATGTGATGCTGTTTGATGAGCCCACATCCGCACTTGACCCGGAGATGGTCGGAGAGGTTCTGGAACTGATGCAGGAGCTTGCAAAATCCGGCATGACTATGGTTGTGGTAACCCATGAGATGGGATTTGCCCGCGAGGTGGCAACCAGAGTTCTTTTCATTGATGAGGGAAAGATACAGGAGGAGAATTCCCCGAAAGAATTTTTTGCAAATCCGAAGAATAAACGACTTCAGGAATTCCTTTCAAAAACATTATAAATCTGAATTATACTGAACTGATATTTTCCATATTCTGTACAAAAATGCAGGAGGAAAATATCAGTTTTTTTGTGGTATGACAGCTTCTGAAATGGAAAGTGTGTTATAATAATCAGAGAAAAAAGGGTTTTACAGCAAAAAAATAAGGGGGAAAAAACTATGACTATTTACACAGGAAAAGATTATCAGGATGTAAGCAGAAAAGCAGCCAATATCATGTCTGCACAGATTATTATGAAACCGGATGCGGTTCTCGGACTTGCTACCGGTTCCACACCGGTGGGCATGTATGCACAGCTGGTGGAGTGGTACAAAAAAGGAGATCTGGATTTTTCAAAAGTGACAAGTGTGAATCTGGATGAATATAAGGGACTTTCCGGTGACAATGACCAGAGTTACCGTTATTTTATGAATCAGAATCTCTTTGACCATGTAAATATTGACAAGGAGAGAACCTTTGTGCCTGACGGGCTGGAAGAGGACAGTGATAAGGCGTGTGCACAGTATAATGAAATCATCCGGAAAACCGGCGGTGTGGACATGCAGCTTCTTGGTATCGGCGGAAACGGTCACATCGGATTTAATGAACCGGGAGCGGCTTTTGAGAAAGAAACCCATTGTGTGGATCTGACGGAAAGTACAATTAAAGCCAATGCAAGATTTTTTGAAAGCATGGATGAGGTTCCGAAACAGGCCTATACCATGGGAATCAAGAACATTATGGCAGCAAAGAAAATTCTTCTTGTAGCAACAGGAAGTGCCAAGGCAGATGCTTTGTACAAATCCCTGTACGGACCGATCACACCGAATGTTCCGGCATCTATTCTGCAGCTTCATCCGGATCTCACGGTTGTGGCAGATGAGGATGCACTGAGCCTGATCCGTGAAAAAGGACTTTTATAGAGGAAGCGCAGAGAGGGGCAAAAAAGTTATGATTATCCGAAATGGAAATGTTTTTCAGGAAGATGGCAGCTTCCGGAAAATGGATCTTTATGTAGAAGACGGGAGACTTGTATCCGGTGAGGCGGAAGTTTCTGATAAAGAAGAAATTGACGCTTCCGGACTGAAAATCTTGCCGGGACTTGTGGACATTCACAGCCATGGTGCGGTCGGACATGATTTTTCAGACGCAGATGCGGCCGGCCTGAAAAAAATTCTCCAGTATGAAAAAGTTCACGGAGTTACTTCCTACTGTCCTACATCTATGACACTTCCCATGGATGCGCTGATCCGGATTTTTGCGTCCGCAACAGAAGTGGAGCAGGATGAGAGTTGTGCCAGAATTGTGGGTCTGAATATGGAGGGACCGTTCCTGGATCCTGCAAAAAAGGGCGCACATGTGGAGGAATACATCCGCAAACCGGACATTGAATTTTTCCGGGAATGCCAGAACGCTTCCGGTGGAAGGATAAAGGTTGTGACTGTGGCTCCGAATATGGAAGGCGCAGAGGAGTTTATTGAAACGTTTAAAGATGATGTGGTGATTTCCATAGGCCATACAGGTGCGGATTATGACTGCGCCGCAAAAGCCATGGAAAAGGGTGCTCATCATGTAACCCATCTGTACAATGCCATGAATCCGCTGGGACACCGTGCGCCTGGTGTGATCGCGGCAGCGGCAGATGATCCGCTGTGCATGGTGGAGATGATCGGAGATGGAATTCATATTCATCCTGCAGTAGTAAGAAATACATTCCGGATGTTCGGGAAAGAACGGATTGTACTGATCAGCGATTCTATGATGGCGGCAGGAATGGAAAACGGTGTTTATGAGCTGGGCGGCCAGAAGGTGATCATGAACAACCGGAAGGCGGTTCTTGAGGATGGCACCATTGCCGGTTCTGCAACCAATCTTTATGAATGTATGCAGTGTGTGATCGCAATGGGTGTACCGGAGCGTACGGCGATTTTTGCGGCTACCAGAAATCCTGCAAAGAGCATTGGTATCTATGGAGAGGTGGGCTCTCTTGTGCCTGGAAAACGGGCGGATATGGTACTTGCAGATGAGAAGCTGAATATTGTGAGAGTGATCTGAGAGAATCAGATAAAGAAGAGCAGAGAATAAGGCTCCGGTTCCCGGGAAAGCAGAATGAGAATATTCGCTTTATCCCGGGAACCGGAGCCTTGTTTTTGTTTTTTGGGGCTGGTAGCTGAGTTTATTCTTCAGCAGCGCCCTGTGCGGCTTTCATTTCGTTGTAACAGTATTTTCTGGTTATGATTCCGATAAAGGCTCCCTGGTCATCCACAACTGGCACGAAGTTCTGATTGATGGCGCGGTCCAGGAGATCTTCCATATTGGAATCTGCGTGGACCGGTTTATAGGTGGCACGGCGTGGAATTGCCATGATGGGAACGCCCTCTGTTTCCTTGATATCGTGAATGTCTGCCCGGCGCATGCCCCAGAGAAGGTCGCCCTCTGAGATGGTGCCGAGATATTTGCCGTCCATGGTGAGAATGGGAATACAGGAGTACTTGCGGTGCTCCATTTTTTCAAGGGTCTGGCGAAGGGTCTCATCTTCGAAGATGTAGGCGACTTCGCTTTTGGGAATCAGAAAAAACAGAATGTTCACGTTATTACCTCATTTCCGCAAAAATTATAAATAAATCTGCAAGATGTTTTAGAGAAGCTGAAGTCCGTGTGCTTCTGCAGCATCTGTGATTTCTTTTGGCCAGAGAGATACATGTACTTCTCCGATGTGTGCTTTACGCAGGAAGAACATACAGATTCTGGACTGTCCGATACCACCACCGATGGTGTACGGAAGCTCTTTGTTCAGGATGGCTTTCTGGAAAGGAAGTTCTCTTCTGTCATCGCAGCCTGCCTCGGTAAGCTGGCGGTCAAGTGCGTCCTCGTCAACACGGATTCCCATGGAGGAAAGTTCAAGTGCAATGTCAAGTACCGGATAGTATACAAGGATATCGCCGTTCAGTTCCCAGTCATCGTAGTCCGGGGCACGTCCGTCGTGGCGCTCTCCGTTTGTGAGGGTTTTTCCGACTTTCATAAGGAATACGGCACCTTTTTCACGGACGATCTTGTATTCACGTTCCTTCGGTGTGCAGTCCGGATACATGTCAAGAAGCTCCTGTGCTGTGATGAAGAAGATGTCCTTCGGAAGGATTTCTTCGATGTAGTCGTACTGTACAGCCATATATTTCTCAGTTTTACGAAGGACACTGTAGATGGTGCGTACGGTCTTCTTGAGAGTCTCCATGGAGCGCTCTTCCTTGGAGATGATTTTTTCCCAGTCCCACTGGTCTACGTAAACAGAGTGGATATTGTCCAGATCTTCATCGCGGCGGATCGCTACCATATCTGTGTAGAGGCCTTCACCGTGAGAAAAACCGTATTTTTTCAGAGCGTAGCGTTTCCATTTCGCAAGGGAGTGTACGATCTCGGCGTTGCTGCCTTCGATAGCCTTGATATCAAAGCTTACCGGGCGCTCTACACCATTAAGGTTATCGTTAAGGCCGGATTCCGGTGCTACAAATGTTGGAGCGGATACTCGGAGAAGGTTGAGCTTCTGGGAGAGTGTCTGCTGGAAGAAATCTTTTACTGTTTTGATCGCAATCTGTGTGTCATGGAGGTTCAGGTCTGCATGATAGGTTGCGGGGATTGTGATTGTGTTCATTATCGCTTCCTCCTGATGATTTTTTGGCTTGTTGCTCTGTGGGGTATTATAGCAGAAAATGGCCAGGGTGGCAATATAAGGAGGTGTGAAGTCCGGGCCCTGGAGCGGGAAAAATACTGGGTATTGAGAGCATGATATGATATACTGAATGTAAATTGTGGAATGATCGCATTCAGGGACATGCAGCAGGACGAAATGGGAATGTCCGATTGATAAAAATAAATGTAAATGTCCGTTTTAACGGACAGAATGGAGGGAGTTTATGGCAGGGGGGAAGTGTCAGGGTTGTGGCGGCAGGGTTGTAAATGGCAGGTGTTCACTGTGCGGGATGCCTTACAGAAATGATGAAGTACTTTACCATCTTAATGAGCCCCGTGAGGTACATTACAGACATGCTTCCGCCAAAGTGCGGGATATGATGCGGCAGTATGGAGAGACTGTGGATAAAACAGCACAGCGCAGCGGCCGGGTGAAGCAGAGTACGAATATGGGGCGGAATACGAATGCAGGCCGCAATATGAATACGGGACGGAATACAGGAGTGAACCGGAATCCAGGTGGAAACCGAAATACAGGAAATGCAGCTGCAACTGTGAAAAAGACCGCACCGGCAGGCAGTACCGTGCATAGAACAACGGTGGACAGAAATCGTACAGAAGTTTTAAACCAGGGGAAAAAGCAGCAGAACGAAGGCCGGAAAAGAAACAGTATAAGCTGGATCATATGGCTTATAGTGGCATTGGTCGCCCTGCTTCCCGAGATATGGGATTTCATCGCAGAATGGTTCCAAATGAATTTGTAAGAATATTTCCGCAGTGAGATCATGCAGTGCTAAAAGTCTGTATTTTTTTGTATACAGAAATATCCCTTTTCTTTTCCTCCCAGCTGTGGTATACTCATGCCTAGCACAATATATAGAGAAAAATCAAGATATAGGTAGAGATAGTACTATATATAGTATTTGGGAGAGATGAGCCATGTTATATGTAATTAAGAAAGACGGAACAAGAGAGGAGTTTAATCCTCAGAAAATCGTGGCTGCCGTGAACAAATCAGCAGAGCGTATTCTTTATACTTTTTCCGATGAGGAGAAGGATTTTATCTGCCGTTTTGCCCAGGAGCATGCGGATTCCCTTGGGAAAAATGAGATCGAGATCCAGGAGATGCACAACATCGTAGAGGGAGCGCTGGAGCGTGTAAATCCTGCAGTTGCCAAGAGCTACCGCGATTACCGGAATTACAAGCTGGATTTCATTCACATGATGGATGATGTTTACACCAAGAGCCAGGCTATCCGTTACATCGGTGATAAGAGCAATGCCAATACGGACAGTGCGCTTGTTGCAACCAAGAGAAGCCTGATCTTCAATGAGCTGAACAAAGAGCTTTACCGGAAGTTCTTTATGAACCGTAATGAACTTCAAGCATGTAAGGACGGTTACATTTACATTCATGATCAGTCTGCACGTCTGGATACTATGAACTGTTGTCTGTTTGATGTGGCAGCTGTTTTAAGCGGCGGTTTTGAGATGGGGAATGTCTGGTATAATGAGCCGAAGACCCTGGATACAGCCTTTGATGTGATGGGCGATATCATCCTCAGCACAGCAGCGCAGCAGTACGGTGGTTTTACCGTTCCTGAAGTTGATAAGATCCTGGCACCGTATGCGAAGAAGAGTTACGATAAATATATTTCCGAATTTCTGAAATACTCTGATGAGAGCTGGAGCGGCCGCGAGGAACGTGCGATCGAGTATGCTCTTGATAAAGTCCGCAGGGATTATGACCAGGGATGGCAGGGAATTGAGTACAAGCTGAATACGGTTGGTTCTTCCAGAGGCGATTATCCGTTTGTTACAGTAACACTTGGTCTTGGAACCGAGCAGTTTGAGAAGATGTGTACGGTTTCTCTTCTTGAAGTGCATCAGGGAGGCCAGGGAAAAGCCGGACATAAAAAACCGGTACTGTTCCCGAAGATCGTATTCCTTTATGACAAAGAGATCCACGGCCCTGGAAAGTGCTGTGAGGATATTTTTGAGGCTGGTGTGGAGTGTTCCTCCAAGACCATGTATCCGGACTGGCTGTCCATGTCCGGTGCAGGCTATATCTCCAGCATGTATAAGAAATACAAAAAAGTCATCAGCCCGATGGGATGCCGTGCTTTCTTAAGTCCATGGTATGAGCGTGGCGGCATGGAACCGGCAGATGAGAATGATACGCCTGTTTTTGTGGGCCGTTTTAACATCGGTGCGGTAAGCCTTCATCTTCCGATGATCCTTGCCAAAGCCAGAGCGGAGAGCAGAGATTTCTATGAAGTTCTGGATTTCTATCTGGAAATGATCCGTAATCTGCATATCCGTACTTATGAGTATCTGGGACAGATGCGTGCGTCTACCAACCCTCTTGCGTACTGTGAGGGTGGTTTCTACGGCGGACATCTGAAACCAAATGAACGCATCAAAAAACTGTTAAAACCGATGACGGCATCTTTTGGTATCACAGCCCTGAATGAATTACAGGAACTCTACAACGGCAAATCCATCACCGAGGACGGCGGGTTTGCGCTGGAAGTGCTGGAATATATCAACAAAAAAGTTTCTGAATTTAAAGAAGAAGACGGCTGGCTGTATGCGATCTACGGTACACCTGCAGAGAGTCTGTGCGGACTTCAGGTAGAGCAGTTCCGCAAAAAATACGGTATCGTGGAAAATGTATCCGATCGTCCTTATGTCAGCAACAGCTTCCACTGCCATGTTACCGAGGATGTGACTCCGATTGAGAAACAGGATCTGGAGGGACGTTTCTGGGAACTCTGCAACGGCGGTAAGATCCAGTATGTCCGTTATCCGATCGGTTACAACAAAGAAGCCATCCGTACCCTGATCCGCAGAGCGATGGACCTGGGCTATTATGAGGGTGTAAACCTTTCTCTGGCTTACTGCGATGACTGCGGTCACCAGGAGCTGGAAATGGACGTATGCCCGGTATGCGGCTCACGTAACCTGACAAAGATCGACCGTATGAACGGATATCTTTCCTATAGCCGTGTTCATGGTGACACACGATTGAATGAAGCGAAGATGGCCGAGATCGCAGAGCGTAAATCTATGTAAGCAGATAGAGTTTTAAGTATACAAAAAGAGTACAGATATGACGAAAGTGAAAGTCATGTCTGTACTCTTTTTGCTATATAAGGAGAAATTTATTTCTTCTTAGGTGTTACCGGCGGCAGTTCGCAGTAGTAAGCGATGCCAAGTGGTGTTACAAGAAGCGGGTGGACAGGACGGTAGACCGGAAGTTTGAGTTTCTTCTCGAATACGGTCGTGAATTCTTTGAAGCTGGCAGAACCGCCTACGACGTAAACAGCAGGGACCTCATATCCCTGGAGAAATCTTTCTGTAATGGTTGCCATTTTTTCGATGGTAGCCTTGATGACTGGGAAGATCTCGTCTTCTTTCTCCGGATCTGTCTTGAGAACTTCAGCGTCCTCGTAAGGAATCTTGTAATGACCTGCGACGGTCATGGTCATGTGGCTTCCGCCTGTTGCCTCATCGTCGGTGTAAATGACTTTACCATCCTTGAG
>ERZ779889.3245-NODE-3245-length-12062-cov-4.009161_pt1 | contig 12062 bp, 11 predicted proteins | sample MGYA00511030_ERZ779889 | MGnify/ENA primary metagenome ERZ779889 (study PRJEB29588, sample SAMEA2160616) | human gut metagenome | biome: human gut; feature: human-associated habitat; material: faeces | place: Denmark | collected 2008/2010 ...
TTTCTTGGTTCTTGTTCAGTTTTCAAGGTGCTGCCGTTTTCCGGCGACTTGTATAGTTTATTACACTTTTTAGAATTTGTCAAGCACTTTTTTTATTTCTTTTTCAAGAAATTTTTGAGTGTTTGTTAAATTTAAGTTGTGCAGTAAACTGTATTAAGTATGATAGCAGATTTTATGTAAAAATGCAAGAGGTTTGCAGTAAAAATTTTGCAAACCTCTTAAAATTTTTAGTTATTCAGTTTCAAATTTAAAATTAGTGATATGAGGACGGTTATCTTCGCCCTGCTGTGCTTCGGCAGTTAAGATTGCCTGGAGAATTATTGCGCATTCCAAACGTTTTTTCTGCAATTTGCAGCCGTATTCGTAAGGAATTGAAATATCGCCGTTAATAAGGTCGGCATTGGCATGGCACCCGCCGCTGCAGAAGAACCTTGCCCAGCATTCGCGGCAGGCAGGTTTCGTCATAACATGAGTATGGCGGAATTTCTGCACCAAATCAGGTTTAACAACGCCGGTATCCAGCGTGCCGAGTTTATACTGTTCTCTTCCTACAAACTGGTGGCAGGGATAAATATCGCCTTCAGGTGTAATGGCAAAGTATTCGTGCCCGGCGCCGCAGCCTGCAAGCCTTTTGGCAACACACGGCCCATTATCAAGCGCAACATTGAAATGGAAGAAATCAAACGGGTCTCCCTCACGTCGTTTTTGCAGGTACGCACGTGCCAGCTTATCATATTCTTCATACAAAATTGGTAAATCTTCTTCGGTAAGAACGTACGGTTCATCAGTGCCTACAACCGGTTCTACAGAAATTTCTTTGCCTACTTTGGTCATATCCAAAGTATCTTCGCTGAAGTGCGGGTTATAGTGCGTATAAGTTCCGCGCAGATAGTAATTTTTGCCGTTGCGGCTTTCGATTACTTTCTTAAATCCGCGCACAGCGGCATCGTAGCTGCCGGTATGGTTGGGGAACGGACGCATTTTATCGTGCGTTTCCTTTTTGCCGTCAAGGCTGAGTACCAGCATTACACGGTTATCGTTTAAAAATTTAATGTTTTCATCATTCAGCAAAGTACCGTTAGTTGTCAGCGTCAGCTTGATATTCTTGCCGGTTTCCTTTTCGCGGCGGCGCACATAGTTAATAACATGCTCCACAACCGGCCAGTTCATCAGCGGCTCGCCGCCAAACAGGTCAAGTTCAAGATTACGGCGTTTTTTACTGCCGGTAATGGCAAATTCAACTGCCTTTTCAGCAATTTCTTTGCTCATGAGTGCGCGGCAGCCGCCAAAATCACCGGTGCCGGCAAAGCAATAGCCGCAGCGCAGGTTGCAGTCATGAGCAATATGCAGGCACAACGATTTTAAAACAGGAGTTTCGCTGAAAGTAGGCGGCACTTCAAACTCAGGAGAAAAAAGCAGTCCCTCGTTTTTAAGTTCCGTCAGTTCTTCAACAGCCTCGCGCAGTTCTGCCTCATCATAACGGTCTTTCATTGCTGCAACCGCTTCTTCGGCATTATCGCCGTTGAATACATCCAGCAGGTCGTAAATCATATCGTCTACCAGATGCACCGCTCCGCTGTTGACGTCCAGCACAGCCTTGTAATCATCAAGGCGCATTTTATGTATCAGCATCAAATTCCACCTTTCAAAGCATAAAACAGCCCCCTGCCGTGCAGGGAGCTGTAATGGTTCTGCTTAAATTATCCCGCAGGATTATTTATGTTCGCAAACCTGGTTGCCAACGGTGCAGGAAGTTTTGCATGCAGACTGGCAGGATGCCGGGCATTCGCCGCAGCCGCCGGTTCTTAAGGTTTTGTTGAGCATTGCTTTATTTACGGTAGTAATGTGTTTTTTCATCGTTCATTCCTCCAAAATCATTATTTATTTTATTTTACCGTGTTTTACTTAAATCCGCAAGCCTTATCGGCAAAAAAACAGGCTGCCGAACACAACGCTTTTTAAATAACCCAAAAGATATGAGCGTTCCAGCTTGCTTTTAAATTCTTCGTCAGTCATATCGCCTTTAATTATAACGCGCCCTATCTCCATAGGATGATTGGTTACCCAGTTTTTATCAACGGCGCCGTTTTTGCCTGTAACGGCATAGTTATAACCATATTTTTGAGCAGCGGCAATCACGTCACTATCATATTCGCCGTTAGGATATGACAGTAAATGCACATAATACATATCAAACTCTTTCTTTAAAAAGAATTTGGAACTTGAAAGTTCCCATGCAAAATATTTCGGGTCTATATCCGTTAAAATGTTATGGTTAATGGTATGTGAACCCAAATCGTTGCCGGCTTTTATTAAGGTCGTAATTTCATCATGGCCCATATAATTAGGTTTGCCTATTTTAGACTGCACTATAAAAAACGAAGCATTGGCATTATACTTTTGCAGCAGCGGAAATACATTGGTGTAATTGTCCATATAACCGTCATCAAAAGTTAATACCACGCTTTTACCCATGTTTTCATTGTTTTTAAAACCGGCAATCATTTGCTCCATGGAAAGCATACGATAGCCGTTTGCCTGCAAATAGGCAAGCTGTTTTTCAAAAGCGTCCGTGCCGATAATTACTTCTGCCGGCCAATCTTTGCTGCCGCCAACGGAATGATATTCCAATACCGGCACTGCATTTTGGCGGTAAGCAACATAACCGTCGTGCAGTGGTTTATATGCCGCCGCTGTGGCAATTATCAGCACTGCCAGCAATATTTTCAGCCATTTATTCCTGATGATTTTCATTTATTCCCAATCCCATTTCCTTTGCAATCTGCTGTAGTTTTTTCAGCCTGTGGTTAAGTCCGGATTTCGTTATTTTGCCGCTCATAATACGCGCCAGTTCAGCAAGCGAAGCATCCGGATGTTCAAGGCGCAGTTCTGCCGTTGCACGCAAAGCATCCGGCAGTTTGCCGAAATAACCTATTTTTTCCAGATAACGGATGCTTTCAAGCTGTTCCACCGCCGCCTGCACAACTTTGTTTAAATTAGCTGTTTCGCAGTTAACCACACGGTTTACGTTATTGCGCATTTCTTTTACAATACGCACGTTTTCAAATTCCATCAGCGCATTGTGCGCCCCAATAACAGACAGAAAATCCGTAATGGCATTGCCCTCTTTGATATAAACAATGTAATCGTTTTTGCGGTCTGTAATTCTGGCTGGCAGCGAAAAGCCATGCAGCACTTTTACAATGCTCCTGGCAAGTTCTTCATTTTCCGTCACCAGTTCCAGATGATAATCGCTTGAAGGCTTGCTTACAGAACCGCCTGCCATAAAAACACCACGCAAAAACGCACGGCGGCAGCAGGATTTTGCCAGCAGTTTATGGCGTTCAGCGGCATCGCTGTAAGGCAAAAGCTGTAATTCATGCAGCGCTTTGCCGGCTTCTTTTGATGGAATGACCCTCACCTGGTAACGATTATTCTTTTTTAACCTGCGCGAACGGGCTACCAGAACTTCAGTCTGCACATTGTAATTGGTTTTAAGCATTTGCAGCACACGGCGCGCCAGGGCAGCGTTTTCCGTTGAAAAATTAATGCCCATATTGCGCCCTTGCAGAATAACTGCGCCGCTCATGCGTAAAAGACCAAGCAGTTCTGCCTTTTCGCAGCATTTTTTTGCTACTTCTATTCTTGCAAGTTCGTTTTTAACTTCGTTTGAAAATGACATTGCTTACCCTTCTGCCGAAGATTTATTCTTCAGCTTGCGCATACTCTGGCGCATAAAAAAGTAATCGAAAAAGCGGAAACCTTTGCCAAACAGCCGCAGGCGGTAAATAAGCGATATAACTGCCTGCGCAAGTTTCTGCGGATTATGGCGCACCAAATCCTTATTGCTGATAAGGCTTTTCGGCACAACTTTAATGCCGAGCCGCTCAATCTTTTTAATATCCGGCGTAACCGGAATAGAGCCTTTCAACTGATATTGTGCAAGCTGCGTTTCCGTTACGTTCTGGTCATTTACGATAACATAATCCAAAAATTGTTCGCCTGCGTGGGTAATAAGCGCCTGTACATGCTCGAATGCACCATAGCCATCGGTTTCACCGGGCTGAGTCATAACATTGCAGACATAAATTTTTACAGCATCAGAACGCAGCACAGCTTCGCGTATTCCTTCAACCATCAAGTTCGGAATAACACTTGTGTACAAACTGCCAGGTCCTAAAATAAGCACATCAGCCTTCATAATGGCTTCAACTGCGCTTCCCGTTGCTTGTACATCTGCCGGTTCTATGCCGACACGCAAAATACGTTTATGTGCTTTCGGTATTTCCGATTCGCCTTCAATAAAAGTTCCGTCCGTCATTTCGGCTTTTAAGCGGATATCGCTTAAAGTAGAAGGAATTACATTGCCGCGCACATTTAAAATCTGGCTTGTTGCGGCAAGCCCAGCTTCCATGCTGCCTTCGGCTTCTGCCATGGCGGCAATGAACAAATTGCCGAAGTTATGCCCCGCCAGCGGCGAACCATCATTAAAACGAAACTGCATAATGCGTTCCATCATAGGTTCGCTGTCTGCCAGCGCGACAAGACAGTTGCGCAAATCTCCCGGCGGAATGATGCCCATCTCCTTGCGCAGACGTCCGGAAGAACCGCCGTCATCGGCAACGGTAACAACCGCATTGCAGTTACTTGTAATATACTTCATACCGCGCAAAAGCGTTGAAAGGCCGGTACCACCGCCAATAACGGTAATGGCAGGCCCACGGCCAAGTTTGCGCTGCGTAAAAATCTTTTCCATAAGCGACGAGTTATTATCCGGCAGAACGGCATCAACAACAGAACGGATTACACGGCGTGTGGCGTATACCATAACAAAACCGCCTACGCACAAAAACAGAAAACCGCCCAGCATTGAAACCGCATTGGAATATTTGCCGGTTGTTAAATAAGCCATGCGGAACATCAATTCTTCCACATAACCCATAAACTGATAATTAAAAAACAATGCCAGCCCAAGCGCACAGCATAAAACGCCTACCGTAAACAAAAGCAGCCAGCGTTTTAAATTCATACCCGGGCACAGCCAGCTAATCCAGCCCATAAGCTACCTCCTTTAACGGTTTTTAAGCCTTAAATCGCGGTGGCTTAACAAAACTTTATAGCCTTCCCTGCGCAAATAAGAAGCAAGCCTGTTGGCAATATACACGCTGCGGTGCTGCCCGCCGGTGCAGCCAACGCTGATGACAAGCTGGCTTTTGCCTTCCGTTACATACTGCGGCAAAAGCAGATCCAAAAGTTCTTCTTCTTTTTGCAAAAACTGCTGAGTTTGCGGATAACGCTCAATAAACTGCGCCACCGGTTCATCATTGCCTGTTAAAGTGCGCAAATCATCTTCATAAAACGGATTCGGCAAAAAACGTACATCCAAAACCATATCGCTGTCAAGCGGCAGCCCATGTTTAAAGCCGAAAGACTGTACCGTTACCGACATCTGTTCGCAGGAATCGTTGATGCAGAACAGTTCGCGTATTTTATTTTTCAGCGCGTCAGCACGCATATCCGTGGTATCGATAATATACGTTGCACGGTCTTTTACTTTTTTAAGGCAATTGCGTTCATAGGCAATGCTTTCGCTTAAAGTGCGCCCCTGCCCAAGCGGATGGCGGCGGCGTGTTTCCTTATAACGTCGTATAAGTGCCGCATCGGTAGCATCTAAAAATAAAAGTTCATAAGTATAACCGCTCATTTTAAGTCCGTCAAGTTCTTCTACAAACTTGTCAAACATGCGCCCGCCGCGGATATCTACAACAATTGCTGTATTGCGCGGCGCAGATGCCTGGCGGGAAAGTTCCGCAAATTTATTGATAAGTGCGGGCGGCATATTATCAACGCAAAAATAATTCATGTCTTCCAGTGTACGGATGGTTTGCGTTTTTCCGGCTCCGCTCATACCTGTTATTATTAAAAATTTTGATTCTTCCATTATCATCACCGCCAAAACTTGCTGTGTATTATTTTTATTATACCACAAGCAGGCAACAAAGCGCCCGTAAAATAAAAAGCGCCCTGCAAAAGGGCGCCCGAAATGGAGGCAGTGTTAAAACGCGCAAGGGTCAGAAAAATCTGTTTTGCTGCCTGCGGCAATTTCTGCAAAAACTTCAAGCATGGCCTGCTCCAGCCTGCCGAGCATAGCTTCAATTTCCGCAGCGGTGCTGGCAAGCGGCGGCATAAAGATAATAACATCGCCTATATTGCGCACAATAAGCCCATATTTACGCGCTGTCTGGCAAATTCCGCCTGCAATTAACAGTTCCGGTTTAAAAGGCAATTTTCTTTCTTTATCATACATCAGTTCAATACCTGCCAGCATGCCGCACTGGCGTGCATTGCCGACATACGGCATTTCATTAAATTTTTGCATATATTTTTTTATTACTGCCATTTTGGGTTCAAGGCCAGCAATAACATTATCTTTGGCAAAAATTTCAAGTCCGGCAACTCCCGCGGCACAAGCCAGAGGATTACCGGTATAGCTGTGCCCATGGTAGAAAGTTTTATATTCTTCCGGTTCGCCCAAAAAGGCATTGTAAATTTCGTCTGTTACCATTGTTGCGCCAAGCGGCAGATAACCGCCGGTAATGCCTTTGGAAAGACACATCATGTCCGGCAGTACGCCTTCATGTTCACACGCAAACATTTTGCCGGTACGGCCAAAGCCGGTAGCAACTTCATCTACAATCAGCAAAACACCATATTTTTTGGTTAAATCGCGCACGCCTTTAATATAACCCTGCGGCTGCATCAGCATGCCTGCCGCAGCCTGTACCAATGGTTCTATAATCATTGCCGCAACCTTATCCGCATTAGCGGCAAGGTAGGAATCAAGTTCATCAAGCAGGTAAGCCAAAAATTCCTGCTCGGTTTTAAAACCAAGCCTGCTGTGATAAAAAGAAGGGCAGGTCATTTTTTTAGTGGCAAACAAAAGCGGCTTGTAAACTTTGTGGAACACATCAATATTACCAACGCTTACCGCACCGACAGTATCGCCATGGTAAGAATCGCCCAGATTAATAAACTGTTGTTTTTCTGGTCTGCCTTTAAACTGCCAGTATTGAAAAGCAATTTTTACTGCAGCTTCAACAGCAGTAGAACCATCATCACTGTAAAAAACTTTATTTAAACCATCGGGAGTAATTTCAACCAGTTTTTCGGCAAATTCGGCTGAAGGCTGGTTGATAAGCCCCAAAAGCGTGGAATGAGAAATTTTATCAATCTGCGCTTTAACGGCATCGTCAATTTCTTTGCGGTGATGCCCGTGAATATTTACCCATAAACTGGATATGCCGTCATAATATTCGCGGCCTTCCGTATCATACAATTTTACGCCTTCGCCGCGTTCAATAACAAGCTGAGGGTTTTCAACCCAGCCCTTCATTTGTGTAAACGGGTGCCAGATATATTTTTTGTCAAGTTCTTCCCACTTATTCATCCTTGCCATCTCCCAACAAATTATAAATGCGTGCCAAATCTATATTAGCTGCGGCAATTTTGCCGGCTTCCGTTAAATCATCACCGTTTAGCAGCGCTTTATCCAAAACCGGCAGTTTTCCTAAAACAGGCAGCCCGGTAAGTTTTTCGTAATAATAAAGATTGCTGCGTTCCAATACGCCGGCATTCGCTTCATCCCAACCGTTTACAATAAAACCAAGCACATTTAAGCCTTCGTGCTGTGCGTAATACGCAGATAAAACAGCATGGTTTACATTGCCAAGCAGCGGTTTTACAACGATGATTACAGGCAGGTTTAATGCTTTAAAAAAATCTTTCACCAAATAATCATCAGTAAGCGGCGCCGATATGCCGCCAACGCCTTCCAACACCGTCAGTTCATGGGCGTTAATCATTTTGCGCGCAGCTTCTTCCATAACATTTTTATTAAGGGCTATGCCTGCAAGTTTACTGGCTTCCGCAGGAGCAAGCGCTGCTTCCAGCACATAAGGCACAACATTGCCGTGCTGTTCCATACCAATGCCGGCACCTTTTATTAACAGTTCCGCATCCTCCGAGATTAATTTGCCTTCTGCCGTACGTACACAACCGGATGCAGCCGGTTTGAAAACGCCAACATCAATGCCATGGCGTTTAAATCCGGCTGCCAGGCAAGCGCTTACCACTGTTTTGCCAAACTCTGTATCCGTTGCCGTTATGCCTATTGCTTTCATAATTATCCTTCTTTCGTTTATACGTTAAGCTGCCGCCATATTTTTCCCATTGCAGCGGCAGCAAATTCAATTTCCTGCATGCTGTGCGCAGCAGTTACCGTTACGCGCAGGCGGCTTGTCCCTTCTGGTACCGTAGGCGGGCGGATGCCGGAAACCATAATGCCTGCTTTAAGCAATTCTTCCATAAAATTCATGGTTTTTTTCGTACTGCCAACCATAACAGGCACTATCGGCGTTATGCCAGGCACAACTTCAAGCCCTTCTTCTAAAAGCAGCCTGCGCATCAGTTTAGCATTGGCATTCAGCCTGCCAAGATACTTATCAGGGTATTGGCGCAAAAGGCGCAGCGCTGCCAATGCAGATGCCGTTACCGTACCCGGCAGCGCAGTTGAAAAAATAAACGGGCGCGATTTATTAATAAGATATTCTATAATAATGCTGTTTGCCGCTGCATATCCGCCTTCTGCCGCCAAGGCTTTGCTGAGCGTACCGATTTGTATATCTACCTTACCCTGCAAATTGTAATATGCCGCCGTACCACTGCCGTCTTTACCGATAACGCCAACTGCATGCGCATCGTCAACTATCAGGCAGGCATTATATTTTTCTTTTAAACGCACAAGTTCCGGCAAATTAGCAATATCGCCATCCATGCTGAACACGCCGTCAGTAACTATAAACCGTTCACCCTGCACCGGAGCTGCCGCTAAAAGCCGTTCCAAATCCTGCATATCATTATGTTTATAAACTACGGTTTCAGCGCGGGCAATACGGCAGCCATCAATAATGCTGGCATGGTTTAATTCATCACTGAATATTGTGTCTCCCGGTTTTACAAGTGCATACAGCACACCTAAATTTGCCATGTAACCAGTGTTGAACACCAATGCTTTTTCAGCATGTTTAAACTCAGCCAGTTCTTTTTCCAGTTCAGCCGTTTCAAAAGCTGCGCCGGTTGTTAAACGGCTGCCCGTACTGCCTGTGCCAAAATTTGCCGCTTCTGCAGCCGCACGCTCAACTTCTGCTTCATGCGTAAGCCCCAAATAATTGTTGCTGGCAAAAACAAGGTATTCTTTTCCGGTTTCATCTTCTGCACGCACTGCGGTTTTAAAACGCAGCCCGTCTATTGTGCGCCTAAGCCCTTTGGCGTAAGTTCCGGCGAGTTCTTTTTCCAAGCGTTCAGTCAGCATTGCGGCACTCCTTCCGGTTTTATCATAACAACCTGTTCTTCAAGGTAGTTAATTAATTTTCGCATATCCGTTTCCGGACGAACAAAAAATATTCTGCCGCCAACTCCGTTGCCGCGTTCTTTCATTACCGGTATACGGCGGTATCCGTAAAGCGGCGATGCCACATAGCCTGTAACATAGTTTGGGTCGTCCGACCAGCAAAGTTCTGCAACCATGCCGTCTGCACCGGCAACTTTGCTTGCCAGTACCAGCGCCTCACGCACATGGTCGCCGGTTAAGCCGCATTGCTGCAAATATTCATCGTAGCCGCGGCTGTTTACGCAGTCCATTTTGCTGGCGCGCACGCCGCGTTCACCCATGCCGTCAATGCGCATGCCGCTTACGCTGTCCACAACCATTGCGCCGCGCATGCTGTCTGTTAAGCCATTTAACAATGCCAACCCACGTTCTGCCGCTTCAAGGCTTACACCGGCACGCACAAGTTCATCAAGCGCAGCCTTATGCCCTTCCGCTGCCGTAGCTGCCTTGCAGACACCAAAAGGCAGCAGCGGTTTATAGACAATTTCCTGCGGTTTAATTTCTTCAACCTTTAAGCTGATAAAATCAGCACAGCCGCGTTCATGTTCACGTGCTCGGTGCAGCATTGTAAGCACTGCATAATCAAGCTGGTCGCCGGGCAAAATCCGTTCTGCACCGGATATATGCCTGCCGCCGCATTCATGCGCACCGCCCTGCGCCGAACGCATTTTCACACTGTAAAGCATCATAACACCTCTTATAAAACAAGGTGCGTAACAGTGCGCCCCAAATCTTTAATCATTATCTTATCTGCTTCCGGGCTTCTGCCGCCGGTAGTTAAATATCCGCCAACCATAATGCCGTTCAGTCCGCCGTTCAATGCCAGGCACTGCAAATCACGCAGGTTTGCTTCACGGCCTCCCGCCGTGCGGATAAGCGCGTTAGGCAATACAAAACGGAACACTGCATAAGCACGCAAAATTTCCAGCGGCTTCAGCGGTTTGTTATCAGCAAACGGCGTACCCGGTATTGGCGTCAGCAAATTAAGCGGTACGCTGTCTATGCCGAGGCGTTTCAGCTCAAACGCCATTTCCACGCGCTGTTCCGGTGTTTCATTCAGCCCGAAAATACCGCCGCTGCATACACGCAGCCCGGCTTTTTGCGCATTGTGTATCGTAAACATTTTGTCTTCATAACTATGGGTACTGCAAATGTCCGGAAAATGGCTTGGCGCCGTTTCCAAATTGGAATGGTAACGGGTAACACCCAGTTCTTTCAGTTTAAAGGCCTGTTCTTCCGTTAAAATGCCAAGTGAGCAGCAAACTTCTATGCCAACTTCTTCTTTAATGCGTTTCAGTGCCTTGCAGATGTTATCAAAATCATCCGCTTTGCTCTGCCCTCTGCCGCTTGTAACAATCGAAAACCTTACCGCACCGGCAGCTTTGGCTTTTTTTGCCGCTTCCACAAATTCATCAACGCTTAAAAGAGGATATTCCTTGACACCGGTATGGTAATGCGCCGACTGCGCGCAAAATTTGCAGTTTTCCGGGCAGCGTCCGCTGCGCCCGTTAATAATTGCGCAGCAATCCACAGCATTGCCGTTAAATTTCTGGCGTATTTTATCTGCCATTGCCAAAAGCAGCATTGTATCTTCATCGCTTGCATTAATAAGGCGTACAGCTTCTTCTTTAGTTACTTCTCCTCCGTTTAAAACTTTATCTGCCATTTCAATAATCCAGTTCATAGTACCCTCCCGATTTAGGTAAACCTTTTTGTTTTATTAGGTTAACAATCACATTATACATCGTTAACCTTTGTTTGTAAATAGGTTTACTTACTATAAAAAAAGAAACGGCTCCTGCATTTGCAAAAGCCGTTAATTATTAATTTTCAGCCAATATATTCGCTGGCAGCAAGCGCCGCAACAGTGCCATCTGCCGCTGCTGTAGTTAACTGGCGTACTTTTTTGGTACGTCCATCGCCTGCGGCAAAAATGCCGGGGCAGGTTGTATGGCAGTCCTCACCGGCAACAATATAACCGGCAGGGTCAACTTCCACCACATTTTTAAACATTTCATTTTCCGGCATCTGTCCGATTGCCACAAATACACCGTCAACAGAAAGTTCAGATTTTTCGCCGGTAACTTTGTTTTGCAGTTCCAGCCCTTCAAGACGTTTATCGCCTTTCAACCCGGTTACAACAGTATCAAGAATAAATTCAATATTTTCCGGTTTATGAACTTTTTCTACAAGCTGTTTTTCCGCCCTGAATTCCTGACGGCGGTGAATGAGGTAAACCTTTTCTGCAAGCTGCGAAAGCACAACAGCATCATCAAGTGCCGTGTTGCCGCCGCCGATAACGGCGACCTTCTTGCCGATCTCGACCTTGTTTCCGAGGTTGACGTCACGCAGGAAATCAACGCCGCCGTAAACGCCCTTGAGCTCCTCGCCCGTTATGCCGAGCTTTGCAGACTTCTGCGCGCCGATGGCGACAAAGAAGCCCTTATAGCCTTGCTTGCGCAGCTCGTCGATGGTGATATCCTTGCCGACCTCTACGCCGCACTTGAACTTTACGCCCATTTTCTTGAGCACATCGATCTCAGCATTTATGACCTTGCGCTCGAGGCGGAAGGACGGGATTCCGAGGGTGAGCATGCCGCCGGGAACCGGGTTG
>ERZ779889.3246-NODE-3246-length-12062-cov-2.296077_pt1 | contig 12062 bp, 7 predicted proteins | sample MGYA00511030_ERZ779889 | MGnify/ENA primary metagenome ERZ779889 (study PRJEB29588, sample SAMEA2160616) | human gut metagenome | biome: human gut; feature: human-associated habitat; material: faeces | place: Denmark | collected 2008/2010 ...
TATCGTTCAGGCAAGTGACCCGGGGACGTTTGCGTTGTTATGGGCAGTACCTATATGAATGTGGCTTGAAACCTAATACGGTTTCTACATATATGCGTATGCTTCGCTGCATTTATAATAGAGGAGTAGAATCGGGGAGTGCCCCTTATGTGCACCGATTATTTCACGATGTCTATACAGGGGTGGATATCCGGCAAAAGAAAGCCTTGCCGGTTGCCGAGCTTCACAGGCTTTTGTATGATGATCCCAAATCGGAGCGCTTGCGTCATACACAAACTATTGCTGCTTTGATGTTTCAGTTTTGTGGAATGTCATTTGCCGATTTGGCTCATTTGGAAAAGTCTTCCTTAGACAGTAATGTGCTACGATATAATCGTATCAAGACTAAGACTCCTATGAGTGTGGAAGTACTTGATACTGCGAAGGAAATGATTAATCAGCTTCGAAGTAACCAAGTGACTCCTTCTGACTGTCCCGATTATCTGTTTGATATCCTGTCTGGCGACAAAAAACGGAAAGATGAAGGAGCTTATCGGGAATATCAGTCTGCACTTCGAAAGTTTAATAATCGTTTGAAGGATTTGGCAAGAGTGCTTCATCTAAATTCGCCTGTATCTTCATACACTCTTCGTCACTCTTGGGCAACAACAGCTAAATATCGTGGAGTTCCTATTGAAATGATAAGTGAATCATTAGGCCACAAATCTATAAAAACAACACAAATCTATCTGAAAGGTTTCAATCTGCAAGAACGTACAGAAGTAAATAGAATGAATTTATCTTACGTTAGAAATTGCTATGTAACTAGTGATAAATAGGTAAAATGCTGATAATAAGCAGTGAAGTATGTGTGTTACTTCTTAGGTAACAGAATTAAATTTGACGCAAAGATAGACAAAAAAAGAAATAGCAAACAAATAATCCTCCATTTTTTTTCGTTTTATCTGAAACATAGGGCAAAAAAATATCCGAACATGAAATAATATTGTCTTCATGCTCTGTTGCTAATTTGTTTATATTCAAAAGGATTTCCTCTTTCACTAAAGCCAGAAAGCCCTTTGGTACCACATTTGTCGATGTTTTTCTCTATTTTCATTCCGCTTAGTTTCGATTGTGTGTGTTCTGTTACCTAAGAAGTAACAGAAATATGAATAGTAAAAATAGCAGATTAATCAATTCTTTGAGAAAATTGCTATTGGGGAACAATATACAAATTGAGATGGAACAAACTAAAGCTGTTTTCAGGAATAAGCCATTTATTTTATTGAAAGGCATTATTCTACTTCTGATTTTCATATTGACGACCAGTTTGGTTCGTGCACAATACTCCTTGGGATCGACAGGACAATTAATGATACCTACTGCCGAGATGCAGGAAACCGGTACGTTTATAGGAGGAGCAAACTACCTACCCGAGCAAGTTACCCCTTCTGTTTTCAGTTTTCCTACAATGAATTATTTCGTGGATATGACACTGTTTTCTTTCATTGAATTTACTTATCGAATGACATTACTCAAAATGACAACGGCTACGGGAAGAACAGGTTATCACAATCAAGACCGTTCCAATACGATTCGTATCCGTCCGTTAAAAGAAAGCCGTTATTTTCCGGCTGTTGTGATTGGGGGGGATGATCTTCTGACTGAAGGAAAAACTCCATATTGGGGTGCCTACTATGGTGTGCTTACTAAAACAATCGGATTCCGTTCGGGACATCAACTGGCAATTACGGCGGGTTGGTATTTTCATCAGGGTGATAAGCCTGTATATAATAAAGGACCTTTCGGCGGAGTTCGTTATACTCCCTCTTTTTGTCGGGAATTGAAATTCATGGCGGAATATGATACGCATGGTTGGAACATTGGTGCTGCTATGCGCTTTTGGAAGCATCTATCCGTCAACGTGTTTACCCGCGAATTTACATGTGTGTCTGCCGGTTTACGGTATGAATGTACATTAATACATTAAATGAAGATGAAAAGAATAGTTGGTATAGTATATGTTTTTCTCTGTTGGGGAATTTCGTTACATGCACAGTCCGTTCGTGTGATCGAAACTTTGAAAAAACTGGAAATGGAGAATATCTCGGTTGTAGAGAAAAGTGACACGATAACAGCGGCTTTTGAGACTTCTGTGTATAGAGGAGCTTATAATGGGATCGGTATTGCCATACGTCATTTGGTTGCTATGCCAGAAATGCCGACTCTACAATTGGTTATATTAGATAATGCGTTACCCCAGCTGTGTATAACTCTCCCGGCAAAACTGGTTCAACAGTATCAGTCCGGTGAATACACGTTGGATGAGGTATATCGTAATATGGAGATGACGACTTCTACAGGAACCGCCATGCGTCGTTTGAAAGGAATAAAACGGGAAGACAGTACTTTCGGTAAGGTGGATTTGGTGTTATATCCTGGTGTGATGTTAGTCAATAATGTAACTTATAAACTATATAAGGCGGCTCTTGATCTGCAACCCGCTCTGGAAATGCAATTATGGAAGGGGGCTTCGCTACGGATGCAAGTCAGTCTGCCTATCGTAAATAATGAAGATGGAAAGTGGGACTGTGTTCGCTTGGGATTCATGACTTTACGTCAGGATTTTCGTTTGGCTAATCATTGGAAAGGATACCTGACAGGCGGTAATTTCTCAGATGATCGTATGGGAGTTGCTGCGGGAGTCGGTTATTTTTCTGCAAATGGTCGGTGGACGGTAGAAGGTGAAGGAGGAATTACCGGTTCTTCTCATTTCTACGGTAGCAAGTGGGAGATGAGTAAGTGGAAAAGAATCAATGGACGGCTTAGTGTGGGATATTATGTGCCGGAAGTGAACACGCTGGTGAAGGTGGAAGGATCCCGTTTTATTTATGGAGATTATGGAATACGCGGAACGCTTTCACGTTATTTCGGCGAATATATTGTGGGTATATATGGTATGTATACGGACGGGGCAAAGAATGCAGGGTTTAACTTCTCTATTCCGTTGCCGGGGAAGAAACGCAAACGGCATGCATTGCGGATTATGCTTCCCGAATATTTTGCTTTTCAGTATGATATGCGTAGTGGGAATGAATACGCCCACCGTTCTTTGGGGGAAAGTTATAATACCGAGCCTAGGTCTGTCGAGAATTCACGTTTCTGGCAACCGGATCATATTCGCTATTATTTAATTAGGACGAGTGAGAATTGAACATGATTGATATGAATAAGTATTTTAACAAATTTGAAACATTATGAAAAGTGTAAAATGGATGTATGTGAGTGCCATGGCGATAGCCTTTGGTATGTTGTCTTTTGCTACAGTTGCATGTCATGACGATGATGACGATCCTAAACCAGCAGAAGGAGAAGTAATTGAAACTCCGAAACCGGTGGTAGAGTATTACATTAAAGGTGCTGTAACTGTAAAAGGTGAAGGAAAAAGTGGGGTAAAAGTGAAAGTTGGCGATAAAGATTGTATAACGGATTCGAAAGGTGAGTTTTCTGTAACGGAAAGTAATACGGGAACTTATGAGGTTTCTGTTGCTCCTAATGGTTATCTTTCTCAGAAAACTTCTGTGAAAATTGCTGATAATGCTGAGAATCGTAGTGTAGTAAAAGTTGCTTTTGCCTTGACGGAAGTAAGTCCGGTAAAAGAAGTGGTATTGGATGAAATGACAGATCCAATTACTGTAGAGGATGAAAGTACATCAAATGAGGCGATTCCTACAACCACAGAAGACTTTGGACAGGTTGAGCCGGACAAAGTTGTTGAAGATATGCCTCTTGCGAAAGTGGAAATTGTGATCCCGGCAGGTGTAATTAAAGAAGATGCGCAGGAGGATCCGACCCTTGTGAAAAACGGTAAAGTTGATATCAGTGTAACTACGTTTGTTCCTGCTCCTAAAGAGGTTGTTACTGAAGTTAAGCCTACTGAGGTCGTAGAAGCTGTAAAAAGTATACCTTTGGCTGCTGCTCAATTTCAGCCGACAGGTTTGCAGTTTAGCGAAACTGTAAATATTTCTATTCCTAATCCTATTCCGGGGGTAACTTTCCCTAAAGCAACTATGCAACTTTCCTATCTGAATCCGGATAACGGGGAATGGGAAGTACAGGCTGCTGAAGTTACAGTGGGTGAGGCTAATTATAAAGCTCCTGTTACACACTTCTCTGCTTATGCTATAGAGAATCAAGTAAATAGTAAAGTAGAAAAAGAAGTAATTCAGAAAGACGAAATCCTTGGACAGGAAAGTCGTGACAATAGCGAGAATGCAAAGGCCTTGACAGGTATCGTGTTGAAGTATAAAGAAAAAACAGGTTGGGATTACGAAAAAGGTAGAGGTGTAGTTGAGGCTATAAAAGAAGCATTAGGAAGTAGCGTTCCCGAAAATACACTAAACGCAATGGCTGCTTATCTTAAAACTCGTATGTACTCATTAATGGGAACAACATCTGGAGTAACCGAAACTGAACGTACATACAATACAGTGAATGTAAATGGTTATACTGAGATGAACTATACTTGTTATGCCAAGACTCGTAAAACTACATTATCTACAACAGTAGTGTATGGCGGAAGCGAAAAAACAATATCTGTCTCTGCGATACGTTATACAGGTGCTGATCAGCAATATAAGACGGTAACTTATAATCCTACTCACAGCGGTGGTAAGGGAGGTAGTATCTAAGATATTTATTTGAGATATATAGTAGGGGCTTAGATTTATTCGTAGCGTGTGAATCCCTACTTTACTATGCTGGTTAGGAAAAGTACAGAGGTACATCTTATCTAATCTAGCTTACGCATCAGATTTTATTTTGATGCACATTTCCCCTTAATATCAACTGTCTGTGAAGATCGTTGATATGATTTTGATGTTATCTGTCTGATTGAAGTCAGTAGAATAAGTTTTTAATAATTAATTTTTTAAGATAAAACCCTTTTGTGTATGTTCCTTTTTTAATAAACCCTTTGGGGCATATTCATATAGAGTATAGAGAGAGGAGGTCACTGTGAAGCGGCTTCCTCTTTTGCATTTGAATGAATCCAGTATCTTCTATTGACTGCTAATATAAGTTAATCTTTACAATTGTGCTTCTTGTAATATAAATAAACCCTATCTTTATCAGCCAATACAACATAGGCTTAACAAAATGTCATGAGCATAACTATTAAAAACCTCAATAAGATTTATCCAAATGGAAACCATGCATTGAAAGATGTCAATCTGGAGATTCCTACGGGGATGTTTGGCTTATTGGGTCCCAACGGTGCCGGCAAATCTACTTTAATGCGTATTCTGGTAGCTCTAATGGAGCCAACTTCCGGACAGGTTGAAATCTGTGGATACGATTTGATGAAACAACGGAAAGAAATTCGTGGTATTTTAGGATATCTCCCTCAGGACTTTCGTTTCTTTGCCAAATATAAAACGTATGAGTTTTTGGACTATGCAGCCCGTCTGTCGGGAATGACTCAAAACAGGCAAAGAAAGCAGGCTGTGGATGAAATGCTCGAAAATGTAGGATTGTTTGATGTACGTGAGCGGTATGCTAACAAATTATCAGGAGGTATGAAGCGTCGGTTGGGAATTGCGCAGGCATTGATACATCATCCTAAAGTAATTATTGTAGATGAACCTACTACCGGGCTTGACCCCGAAGAACGTATTCGTTTCCGTAACCTTCTTTCCGAAGTTAGTGAAAATGACGTCACTATTATTTTATCTACCCATATTGTAGGAGATATCTCCAGTACTTGTAACAATATGGCGTTGATGAACCGGGGGGAAGTTTCTTTCTATGGGTCTCCGCATGATATGTTGAAGAAAGCCGAAGGCAAGGTGTGGAGGATCAGAGCTGGTGGCGATCAATTGCATGAGATTGATAAAAAATATCCGGTCATATCTACTATTCCCTCAGGGACAGCTTGGGAGGTACAGGTGGTTGCCGATAAAGTAGAAGGATACGAAGCGGAGCCATTTCCTCCTAATCTTGAACACGCCTATGTATATTATATGGAGAATCAATTAAACCTTTGGACAAACGACTAAACACGATATGCTGATATGACCTTTTTATCTAATATACAATCGGTAGCAAAGTATGAAAGCAAGTTATTAATAAGAAGTTGGTTCTTCCGGGTGTTTACAGTGCTCGCCATAGGTATCACTACTCTTTTTAATTTTCTCCTATTTGTATCGGAGGATACTTACGGATTTTGGATTGCTATGTCCATTCCGTCGAATATACCTTATCTAATTCTGCTATTGCTGAATACAGGACAGGCTGTCATTGCTATTTTTCTTGCCTCTGATTTTCTGAAAAGGGACAAGAAACTGGATACGTCGGAAGTCTTTTATGTCCGTCCGTTAAGTAATGCCGAGTACGTGATTGGTAAGATCTGGGGGAATCTGCGTGTTTTTCTGCTGCTCAATCTTATTATTATGGGCATTACAATGGCATTCAATCTGACAGTGGGAGAAGTGGACTGGATAGCTTATTTATTATATTTTCTGCTGATTAGTGTACCTACGCTCGTTTTTATTATTGGCCTGTCTATCTTTCTGATGTTGGTGCTGAAGAATCAGGCACTCACTTTTGTTATTCTGTTGGGGTATATCGGATTGACTGTTTTTTATATTGAGGATAAGTTTTATTACCTTTTCGATTATATGGCGTATAGTCTCCCATTAGTAAAATCTACTATTGTTGGATTTTCCAATTGGGAAGTAATTTTGAATCACCGGGCTATCTATTTTCTCGCCGGCCTGGCATTTGTCTTTTTCACTATCTCTCTATTCCGGCGTCTGCCTCACTCGTCGCGTAGCAATTATCCATGGGTCTTTCTTTCTGTGTGTACACTCTTGCTGAGTTTAGCTTGCGGATATTGGCATGTGCATTCCATTTTGTATCAGGGCGATATACGGGCTGCATATACACGTGTTAACAACCAATATGTCGCTACTCCGAAGCTGTTTATTCATCAATATGATTTTTCGATAGAACAACGTCTTGATGACTTTCTATCCGAAGTAACCATGAGGGGGGTAGCTTTGGACTCGTCTGCCGTATTTACGTTTTGCCTGAATCCGGGGCTGACCGTACGTTCCGTTGATTCGGATGGACAACCACTTAAATTCAAGCGTGACAAGCAAATCGTATTAGTGGATTTCGGTACGAATCTGGCAAAGGGAGACACTGCCTCAGTGACATTTAAGTATGATGGACAAATAGATAATTCGTTTTGTTATCTGGATATTCCTCCGGAAGTGTTACAGGCTTCTAAAAAGAAATTTCTGTTCAATATTGATAAACAATACTGTTTCCAGACAAAGGATTATTTATTGCTTACTCCCGAAACATATTGGTATCCTCGTGCCGGAACTGGTTATAGTGATGAAAATCCGGACTGGCAACAAACTTATTTCAGCAATTACCATTTGAAAGTGAAGCCTCTAGCAGGGTTGGTTCCGCTTTCCCAAGGCGAAGGTAAGAGCGATGAACATGGGGTTTATACGTTTAAGGGAGATTTTCCGTCTCAAACAATATCACTGGCCATAGGAGATTATCAGCAGAAAAGTATAATAAGCGCCTGCCTTGTGAATGATGGAGTAGAAATGTAGATTTGCCACATCCTCTGGCACCGGTTAGCATCAGGTTTTTAGGGAGCTCATCAAACTCCGTGGTAAATGGTCGCAATCTCTGCGGAAGAGCCGCTAATCGGCGTTGCATGGCCGTTACCAGTGTTTGGAGTATATTTGTATTCATTCTATGGAAATTATATTTACGCACAAAATTACCGAATTATTTCTATGATAGAAAGAATTTATGCAAGAATATTTCTGTGCCAGAAAGAATATTGGTGTTTTTCTTTCTGTTACGGAAATATTACGGTTCTCGGATGGATATCTTTGAAAGGCCTCTTTCAAGAGGGAAATGAGTGGCTTATGGATTGAAAATAAAACCCTCCCTTTTGCTTATAAAATGTAAGCTTTGTTAACCAAACGTCCGATAAAAACATTTTTTCCGTGAAAGTGTCAATTATTTTATGTTTGTTTAAACAATATGTTAGGTATTGTCTGTATCTTTGCGGCAAAATCAAAAAGTTGATTCGACAATGGAAGTATTGAAGCACGAGTGTGGTGTCGCCATGGTCCGGTTACTGAAGCCTTTGGAGTATTATCACGAGAAGTACGGTAGTTGGATGTATGGACTGAACAAGCTCTATTTGCTGATGGAAAAGCAGCATAACAGGGGGCAGGAAGGAGCGGGCTTAGCCTGCGTGAAGTTAGAGGCAAATGCCGGAGAGGAATATATGTTCCGTGAACGGGCCGTCGGGACCGGAGCTATTACCGAGATATTTGCCGCAGTTCACGAACACTACAAGGATTTAACCCCCGAGCAACTCAACGATCCGCTATTCGCCAAAGCCAACCTACCTTTCGCCGGAGAGCTTTATATGGGCCACCTCCGTTACAGTACCACCGGAAAATCCGGAATCTCTTATATCCATCCTTTTTTACGACGCAATAACTGGCGTGCAAAGAACCTTGCCGTTTGCGGAAATTTCAACCTGACAAATGTTCATGAAGTATTCGAGGAGATCACGGCGATCGGTCAGCATCCCCGGAAATATTCCGATACGTATATCATGCTGGAGCAGCTGGGACACCGGCTGGACCGGGAAGTGGAGCGCCTGTACCAAAAGTGTGAGGCGGAAGGATTGAGAGGGATGGATATCACGCATGCCATCGAGGATCAAATCGATTTGTCGAACGTGCTGAAGCGCTGTACTCCGGGCTGGGATGGTGGTTTCGTGATTTGCGGTATCACCGGTAGTGGCGAGTCGTTTAGCGTACGGGACCCGTGGGGAATCCGTCCGGCCTTCTATTATGCGGATGATGAGATTATCGTGTTGGCTTCCGAGCGTCCGGTTATACAAACCGTGATGAACGTGCAGGTAGAGGATATCCGGGAGTTGAATCGGGGAGAGGCGATACTCGTCAACAAGAAAGGCGAGTGGCATATCTCCCAGATCGTGGAGCCGAAAGAGAATAAGGCTTGTTCCTTCGAGCGTATCTACTTCTCACGGGGTAGCGACGTGGATATTTACAGGGAAAGGAAGCGTTTGGGAGATAATCTCGTGCATCCGATCTTGAAAGCGGTGGATTACGACTTGAATCATACCGTCTTCTCTTTTATCCCGAATACGGCCGAGGTCGCTTATTTCGGGATGCAGGAGGGGTTGAACAACTATTTGAATAAGCTGAAAAAAGAATGGATCGCCGATCGTAGTCACCTGCTCAGGGAAGAGGAACTGGAGCAAATCCTTTCCATGCGAATCCGCTCGGAGAAAGTAGCTATAAAAGATATAAAATTACGTACATTTATCGCTGAGGGCAATAGCCGCAATGATCTGGCGGCGCACGTGTATGATATTACTTACGGAAGTATTGAACCTTTTATCGATAATCTGGTTGTGATAGATGATAGCATCGTGCGGGGTACTACCTTACGCCAGAGTATTATCGGTATCTTGGATCGCCTGCATCCGAAGAAAATCGTGATCGTAAGTTCTTCTCCGCAGGTACGTTACCCGGATTATTACGGTATCGATATGTCCCGGATGAACGAGTTTATCGCTTTTAAGGCTGCGGTAGCCCTGTTATGTGACCGGGGGATGGAATACGTGATCTTGGACGCTTATCAGAAGGCGAAGCGACAACAAACAGCGGCGGATGATCCGTTGGTGAATTACGTAAAGGAGATATACGCCCCGTTTACGGACGAGGAGATATCCGTTAAGATGGTGGAGTTGCTTACACCGGCCGGGACGCAGGCGAAAGTAGAGATCGTCTACCAGACTTTGGAGGGCTTGCATGCCTCTTGTCCGGAGCATCCGGGTGACTGGTATTTCTCCGGCGATTACCCGACACCGGGCGGGACTCGGTTAGTGAACGAGGCTTTTATTCACTATATGGAAGAAGAATATTTAGTGAAATGACACAACATACAGATTCTATGCAGACAAACAGAACAGCAACTTTGATGTTAGACGACGGTACCGTCTTCCGTGGCTACTCTTTCGGCTATGAGAGACCGGTGGCTGGCGAGGTCGTGTTCAATACCGCTATGACCGGATATCCGGAGAGCTTGACGGACCCTTCGTACGCAGGCCAGTTGATGGTGTTGACTTATCCGCTCGTTGGTAACTACGGTGTCCCGCCTCGTACGTTCGAGCCGAACGGGATCGCTACGTTTATGGAGAGCGAGAAGATCCACGCCGAGGCGATTATCGTTAGCGATTACAGCCATGAGTATAGCCACTGGAACGCCGAGTGCAGTTTGGGCGACTGGTTGAAGGAGGAGAAGATCCCGGGCATATACGGTATCGATACGCGTGCGTTGACTAAGAAATTGCGTGAGCATGGCGTGATGATGGGACGCATCGTTATCGGCGATGCCGATAACGAAATTGGAAATGGGGAATTGAAGATCGAGGATTATGAGCATGTGAACTATGTGGATCGGGTATCGTGCAAGGAGATTATTTGTTACCTGCCCGATGGTACGAGCCAGACCTGTTCTTTATCGGAAGCCTCCGATTCCCGATTCTCGATTCTCAATTCTCAATTCCTAAAGCGCGTCGTGCTTTTGGACTGCGGCGTGAAACATAACATCATCCGTTGCCTGTTGAGGCGTAACGTGGCGGTGATCCGTGTGCCTTGGGACTACGACTTCAATCAGCTGGAATACGATGGCTTGTTTATCAGCAACGGTCCGGGCGATCCGGATACTTGCGATGCCGCCGTGCGGAATATCCGTAAGGCGCTTTCCGGGGATAAGCCGATTTGCGGTATTTGCATGGGTAACCAGTTGTTGGCGAAAGCCGGCGGTGCTTCTATCTATAAATTGAAGTACGGTCATCGTAGCCATAACCAGCCGGTACGTATGGTAGGCACGGAGAAATGCTTCATCACCTCGCAGAACCATGGTTACGCCGTGGATAACGATACGCTGGGTGAGGAGTGGGAACCGCTGTTCATCAATATGAATGACGGGACGAACGAGGGTATCAAGCATAAGACGAAGCCTTTCTTCTCCTCTCAGTTCCATCCCGAGGCTTGCAGCGGGCCGCTGGATACGGAGTTCATGTTTGATAAATTCACGGAATTGTTGTAGCCGGGGATTTACGCCCACCCTAAACGAGGGATTAGGGCAACCCTAAATGAGTGTTTAGGTCTACCCTAAACGGGTGTTTAGGCTTACCCTAAAAGAGAACATTAAAAAAAGTAAAGCAATGAAAGAAGATATAAAGAAAGTCCTGATACTCGGCAGCGGAGCCTTGAAGATTGGTGAGGCGGGCGAGTTCGATTATTCAGGCAGCCAAGCCCTGAAGGCGATTAAGGAAGAGGGGATTCAAACGGTATTGATCAATCCGAATATCGCTACGGTACAGACCTCGGAAGGAGTCGCGGACACGGTTTATTTCCTGCCCGTTACTCCTTTTTTTGTGGAAAAGGTGATCGAGAAGGAACGTCCGGAAGGTATCTTGCTCGCTTTCGGCGGGCAGACGGCGTTGAATTGTGGCGTGGCCCTTTACCAAAGCGGCGTGCTGGAGAAGTATGGCGTGAAGGTATTGGGTACCCCGGTGCAGGCTATCATGGATACCGAGGATCGGGAGTTGTTCGTACGCAAGCTGGATGAGATCGACGTGAAGACGATCAAGAGCGAGGCCGTGGAGAACGCCGCTGACGCTCGTCGTGCGGCCGCTGAGCTGGGGTATCCGGTCATCGTCCGTGCCGCTTATGCGCTGGGGGGCTTGGGTTCCGGTTTCTGCGACAATGAGGAAGAATTGGACGTGTTGGTAGAGAAGGCTTTCTCTTTCTCTCCGCAAGTATTGGTGGAGAAAAGCTTGAAGGGCTGGAAAGAGGTAGAGTACGAGGTGGTGCGCGACCGCTTCGATAACTGTATCACGGTATGTAACATGGAGAATTTCGACCCGCTGGGAATCCATACGGGAGAGTCTATCGTGATTGCCCCCTCGCAGACCTTGAGTAATACGGATTATCATAAAT
>ERZ779889.3254-NODE-3254-length-12042-cov-3.418036_pt1 | contig 12042 bp, 6 predicted proteins | sample MGYA00511030_ERZ779889 | MGnify/ENA primary metagenome ERZ779889 (study PRJEB29588, sample SAMEA2160616) | human gut metagenome | biome: human gut; feature: human-associated habitat; material: faeces | place: Denmark | collected 2008/2010 ...
GGCGTCACCGTCGGGCTTACTGTTGGCGTCGCTGTCGGGCTCACTGTTGGCGTCACCGTCGGGCTTACTGTTGGCGTCGCTGTCGGGCTCACTGTTGGGCTTACTGTCGGTGTCGCCGTTGGTGTTACCGGTTTCTCTTCAGTTTTATACAGTAATTTTACAAAAGATTCCAACTGATACAAATACTCTGCCCACTGATCCAATTCTTCACGGTGATTAGACCAACTATCTTTCCCTGTTATCCATGTTGTCATGTCAATAGCTGAAGAAATATAACTATTTTCCTTTGCTGCCAAAAAATTGTAATCCATTATGGTTTCGAAAACCATATCATTACTAGAAGAATAACTTCCACGATTATCTAGGTATGAGGAAAAATACGAGTATCTTCCTAATTTTTCCTTTTCCAGTGGTAAGAAAAATCCCTGTACACCAGCACATAATCTTCTTACATATGTCGTTGTTTTATCTCCAATATTAGCGATGTCCTTATATGTACCTATCCCCAACTCAATATTTGCATACATATCTTCTGTAACAACAATTCCCGTATGCGTTGCAAGTTCTGTCGACATTATATCAACGAGACCATTCTCTAATCTTTTTGACCATGTTTTTTCGTATTCTTTGAAAACCTGATCATCAACTTCACTCATGCCATTTAATTCTGACTTAAAGTATTCAATTAAGTTATCAGATAAATATTTTGTATTCTTATCACTTTGTGACAATTGACTATCTATGTTTGAACGAACAAACATTGAAAATGCATGAATATCAGCTAATAATTGATCTACATCATCATTATATGATGACAAATCCCCTGTCAAAAGTTTGTAATACTTGTCATTTGTCAAATCAACTTCTTCATACTTGGAATCATTATACACAAATGCCAAGAATTGTTTTGCCGAATCTGCCGACAGTTTAGGTATTTTTTCTGCAACCGGAATAATATCGGTAATGTCAGCAAGACTAAGTACCTTAACAGGTTTTAGTTGATTTTCTGTAGTGCCATTTCCTACTTGTCCGTAACCGTTATATCCCCAGGCATATACCTCTCCATTGCAAGAAACCGCCATATTATGTCCATTTCCACATACAACCTCATTTATATTTTCTAATATTTTTACAGGTTTTAACTGATTTATTACTGTACCATTTCCTACTTGTCCACTTCCATTGTACCCCCAACAATACAAGTCATTATTTTTTCTTATTGCTGCTCCCATTCCTGTATTAGGCAACAATTTAACATCTTCCAATATCTTCACCGGTTCTGTAACCGTTTTTTCATCGCCATTCCCTATCTGTCCGTATTTATTGTACCCCCAACAATATAAATCTCCATCATTAGTTACTGCACATGTAGCATCACTTTCACATTTAACTTGTTTAACATTTTCTAACACTTTGACTGGTTCTAATTGATAAACAGAAGGTTTTCCATTTCCTACTTCCCCAGTTCCATTGTACCCCCAACAATACAAGTCTCCCTTTTCATTTATCGCAGCCACATGATGCCATCCAATAGATATCGTTTTGATATTCTCTAAAACCTTAACTGGCTTTATTACTCCTGTTTGTGTCCCAATTCCTATTTCTCCACAACAATTAGTTCCCCAACAATATAAGTCGCCCTTTTCTGTTATTGCTATTATCCTACAAGCGGTCTCCGATGTATATACATTCTTCACATTATCTAATATTTTTATTGGACGAGTTTCCTTTTCTGTATATGTTCCATTTCCTACCTGTCCATTTCTATTGCACCCCCAGCAATACAAGTCTCCCTTTTCGCTTATTGCAGCACTGCACCAATACCCAAGAGAAATATCCTTTATATTTTCTAATATCTTAACCGGTTCTTTCTGAATAACATTATCAGTCCCCATTCCAACTTGTCCAAAACTATTATCTCCCCAACAATATAGATCACCATTTTCTGTTATTGCTGCAGTATGATCGGACCCCATTGCAAATTTTTTCACCTTACCCAAAACCTTAACCGGCGTAAGTTGATCAACTGTATTACCATTTCCAACTCTCCCTGCCTGATTATTTCCCCAACAATACAAATCTCCCTTTTTATTTAGTGCTGCACTAAAATCTCCTTGATTAGATGTGTATATTCTAATGGAATCACTTTTTGTGATATTTTCCTCTACATCTTCTGAATGTGTACTTACAGTTCTAGCGTTACACCTAGAACCAGAAAAAATATTACTTCCTTGCTCATCCGTTTTAGCCTCAATATTTAAAACATCATTCGGCAAATTTATTGATGTCAAAACCAAAGCAACGGTTACGAGTAATGGTAAACATCTATTATAATGCGCCTTGAATACCTTCATTGCAATCAATCCTCCTCTTCTTATTTTGCCTATGTATGAGTAACATCAATAATTCACATAGACAACCACATAAAACTTCCTGTATTAATCATAGCATGTTCTTATTTTCGATGCAACAAAAGCGCCTTTCCATCCTCATACCGATAACTTTTCAAGAGTAATAACCAAACCGCCCGTGAGACGGTGACAAAGGTTTTAATTTTCAGTAATTCACATAGAAAAGTCTTGCGGGAAGTGGGTTTTAAGTGCGTCGGTATGAGGTGCTTGTATATGCGTCAGCATAAGCACCCATACCGCTACGCACTTAATAGCGAAAGCACCCACGAAGCGCAGACTTTTCTATATAAATCACAAAAACTATACCACCCTTGTCACCCCCTCACCTGCGCCTCTTTTTACTTCCACCGCCCCGACTTTTTGAACCGGAACTTCTCTGGCGGCTCTGGTGATTCTTATGCTCCTGCCGGTCCTTCTTCTCCATCTTCCGTGGCGGGATGAGACAGTGGGCATCGAAACCGATCAAGTCTTTCCGCCCTGCCTTTAGAAGTGCTTCCTTGACCAGGTCGTAGTTTTTCGGATCCCGGTACTGGATCAGTGCCCGCTGCATTGCCTTTTCATGAGGGCTCTTTGGCACATAGATTTTCTTGCCTGTGCGGGGATCCACGCCGGTATAATACATACAGGTAGAAATCGTAGCCGGTGTAGGGTAAAAGTCCTGCACCTGCTCCGGCATATACCCCAGATCCCGGATGTATTCTGCCAGCTCCACCGCTTCTTTCAAGGTTGAACCGGGATGAGAGGACATAAGATACGGCACCACATACTGTTTCTTTCCAGTAAGTTTATTTACCCGCTCATAGCGTTTCAAAAACTTTTCATAAACAGCATTTTCCGGTTTCCCCATGGCCTGAAGCACTGCATCCGACACATGTTCCGGTGCCACCCGCAGCTGACCGCTGATATGGTCTTTACAAAGTTCCTTCAAAAAAGTATCATCTGCATCTGCCATTACATAATCAAAACGGATCCCGGATCGGACAAATACCTTTTTGACTCCCGGCAGTTTTTTCAATTTCCGCAACAGTGCCACATAATCACTGTGGTCTGCTTTTACATTGGGGCAGACCTTCGGAAACAGACACTGCTTATTCTGGCACACCCCTTTGGTCATCTGCTTTTTGCAGGCCGGTCCACGAAAGTTGCCGGTAGGACCGCCTACATCATGAATGTATCCTTTAAAATTCGATTTTTCCGTGATCTCTTTTGCCTCCCGCAGAATGGACTCATGGCTCCGCACCTGCACAATCCGTCCCTGATGAAAAGTCAAGGCGCAGAAACTGCAGCCGCCGTAACATCCCCGGCAGCTGGTAAGGCTAAACTGGATCTCCTGAATAGCCGGTACTCCTCCCATTTTTTCATAACTAGGATGATATGTTCCGACATAAGGATAGTCATAAATGTCATCCATCTCCTGGGTCGTCAAAGGCATAGACGGTGGATTTTGCACCACTGCCATTTTGTTTGGATACACCTCAACCAGCGGTTTTGCCGTAAACGGATCCGTATTTTCATACTGCTTCATAAAACTCTCTGCGTAATTTTTCTTACTTTCGCAGATTTCTTCATAAGAAGGAAGCCAGATCGGTTCGTAACAGGACACCTTCTCCATCCTGCACTTGTACACTGTTCCCGGTATAAATACAATGTCTTCCACCGCCAGTCCGCTGTCCAACGCCTCTGCCACTGCTAAGATACTGTGTTCTCCCATTCCATAGGACAAAAGATCCGCCCCGGAGTCCATCAGTATGGATCGTTTTACTTTATCCGACCAGTAGTCATAGTGGGCCATGCGCCGCAGGCTGGCCTCGATCCCTCCTATGATGATTGGTGTCTTTTTGTAAGTCCGTCGGATCAGGTTACAATACACTACCGTAGCATAATCCGGTCTTTTTCCCATGACGCCCCCCGGCGTATAGGCATCTTTTTTTCTGTGTTTCTTCGCCACGGTATAATGGTTTACCATGGAATCCATGTTGCCGGCACACACCAAAAATCCCAGTCTTGGCTCTCCCAGTTTCTGGATGCTGGTATCATCTTTCCAGTCCGGCTGGGATATGATCCCCACCTTATAACCATTGGCCTCCAGATGGCGGCTGATCACCGCCGGGCCAAAGGATGCATGATCCACATAGGCATCTCCGATGACAAACACAAAATCACACTGCTGCCAGCCTCTTTGTTTCATATCTTCCTTTGAAATGGGAAGAAACTCTCTCTTATCCTGCATATATTTATTTCCTTTTTTCAAAAAATTCAATAACGGACCGTGCCGCTTTTTCGTTCATTCCCGGTACTGCCCGCAAAGCAGACAGGTCAGCTTTTTTTATATCTTCCAGTGACTGAAATTGCCGCATCAAAGCCTTGCGTCTTGCCGGTCCGATCCCCGGTATATCATCCAAAATAGAATGAACTTGGTTTTTACTCCGTATCTGCTTGTGGTACTCTATAGCAAAGCGGTGGGTTTCATCCTGTATCCTGGTGATCAGACGAAATGCCTGGCCGTGGGTGTCAATGGGAATCTCCTCGTCGTTAAAATACAATCCTCTGGTACGGTGATGGTCGTCTTTTACCATACCGCACACCGGAATATGCATATCCAGCCTGGCAAGTACTTGCTGAGCTACATGGATCTGCCCTTTTCCACCATCCATAAACAAAATGTCCGGCAGGATCCGGAAGGCATCATTTTCCTCCAACCCTTCCCGTCTGCTATGTTCAAACCTTCTGGTGAGCATTTCCTCCATGGCACCATAATCATCCGGGCCGCTGACTTCCCGGATACGGAATTTACGGTAGTCATTCTTTTTGGGTTTTCCATCTTCAAACACCACCATGGATCCCACTGTTTCAAACCCGTTAATATTGGATATATCGTAGGACTCTACCCGGCGGATGGGTGGCATTTGCAGCAATTCCCGGATCTCTTCCATGGCTCCAATGGTCTTTGCCCGCTGCTCTTTCAGTTTCTCTGCATCTTTGGTCAGAACCATAAAGGCATTCCGCTTGGCAAGTTCCAGAAGTTTTTCCTTTTGCCCCCGCTTCGGCGTGCGAAAATACACCCGCCTGCCTCTCTTTTCCGACAGCCATTCCAGGATACTCTCTCCATCTTCTACTTCCTCTTCCAGCCAGATTTCCTTGGGAATATAAGGCGTTCCGGCATACATCTGTTTAATAAAAGCACTCAACACAGAGGCATCCGGCTCTCCCTCTACACCTGTAAGATAATAGTGTTCCCGGCCAATGATCTTGCCGCTTCGGATAAAAAACACCTGAACCACCGCTTCGTCGCCGCCTCTGGCCATGGCAACCAGATCCCTGTCCTGCTGGTCATCGGAAGTAATCTTCTGCTTCTGGGTCACCGCCTGGACGCTGTTCATAAGATCCCGGTACATGGCTGCCTCTTCAAAATTCATGGCTGCCGAGGCCTCCAGCATTTTTTCTTCCAGTTCTTTTAACACACCTTTGGTATCCCCCTGGAGAAATTTCAGTGCCTTGGTAAAATTTTCTCCATAGGCTTCCTGACTGATATACCCCTGGCATGGTGCCGGGCACTGGCCGATCTGATGATACAGGCAGGGCCGCTCTTTCCCGGTGTCCCTTGGCAGGACCCGGTGACAGTTCCGTAAATGATATATTTTATTTACCAATTCGATGGTATCCCGGATTGCTTTACCACTGGTAAAAGGTCCAAAATATTTGTTGCCATCCCGTTTCATCTGACGCGCAAAAAGAAGCCTTGGATAGGCTTCTTGGATATTTGCTTTCAGATATGGGTAGGACTTACCATCTTTGAGCATGGTATTGTACCGTGGACTGTGCTCTTTGATGAGGTTACTTTCCAGCACCAGTGCTTCCAGTTCTGAATCCGTCACAATATACTCAAACCAGGCAATCCGATCGATCATCCTCTGGATCTTAGGCGTCACACGGCGGCTCTTTTGAAAGTACTGCCGTACTCTGTTTTTCAGACTGATCGCCTTTCCTACATAGATGATCTCATCTTTTGCATCGTGCATTAAATAAACGCCTGGTCTTGCTGGTAATTTTTTTAATTCTTCTTCCAGATTAAACACCCATATTCTCCTTTCACCAGTCTTTGATAAACCGCTGGATCACATCTACTACACCATCCTCATCACAGGTTGGTGCAACATAATCTGCTTTGGCCCGGATGTCTTCGTGAGCATTTCCCATAGCCACTCCCAAGCCTGCATACTCGATCATGGAAAGGTCATTGAAACCGTCTCCGCAGCATACCATCTGGTTGCGGGAAAATCCCAGTCTTCCCAGCAGTTTTGATATACCATATGCTTTATCCACGCCCAAAGGCATCATTTCCAGATAAAACTCCTCCGACCGGTATACCGACAGCACACCTTCATATTTTTCAGCGGCCTCTGGCTCCAGTTTCCGAAGCAGCTCCGGCTCTCCGGTAAGGATGCATTTGTTCACTTCAAAATGAACATCTTTGTGAAAATCTTCCGGCACATAAATCGGAATATCACAAGCTTTTGCATCCATGAGAATATAAGGATCATCTGCCCGGTCTGCCACGATAGAGCCATGATAATAACTTAACAATCCTGTATGCTTTTCCATGGCATAATCATATAATTCATGGATCATGCCAGAAGGAAGGGTAATATCGTACACAACCTCTCCGGTAGCAAAGTTGGTGATCTTGCCTCCGTTATAAGAAAGAATATAGCCGCCATAATTTTGAAGTTCCAGTTCCTCTGCCTGATGTCGTATTCCCTCTGTACATCTTCCCGAGGCGATCACTACTTTAATGCCGTTTTGCTGGCACTGTATAACCGCCTCTTTGGTAGCTTTTGTTATTTCTTTTTTGGAATTTACCAATGTTCCATCTACATCCAGCACCAATACTTCATATGCCATAAGTTATTCATTCTCCTCCACTGTTACACTGTCTTCCGCATCTATTTCTGCTGCCGGCGTCTCTGTTTCAGTCTCCTGCGCCGGTTCTTCTATGATCTTGCCTTCCGCATCTTTTTTCTTTAATTTGATGCCTGTTTCATTTTCAAAAATCTCTACAAATTCTTTACCCGTAATGGTTTCTTTTTCAATCAAATGGGCTGCCAGTTTTTTCAGCACTTCCTGGTGTTCCCGTATGATCTTCTTAGCTTCTTCATAGCAATGATCCAAGATCTTCATTACCTCACCGTCAATCTGGCTCTCGGTCTCTTCGCCACAGTTCAAAACTGCTCTTCCGTCCAGATAACGGTTCTGAATGGTCTCCAGTCCCATCAATCCAAACTTCGCGCTCATTCCGTACTGTGTCACCATGGATCTGGCAATGGATGTTGCCTTTTCAATATCATTAGAAGCTCCGGTTGTCACATCATCAAAACTGATCTCTTCTGCTGCACGGCCTCCTAACAGGGTAGTGATCTCCGAGATCAACTCTCCCTTTTTCATCAGATACTTTTCTTCTTCCGGCACCTGCATTACATAACCAAGGGCACCCATAGTACGGGGAACGATAGTAATCTTCTGCACCGGTTCTGTATTTTTCAAAAGAGTAGCCACCAGAGCATGTCCGATTTCATGATAGGAAACAATTTCTTTTTCTTCCTGTCCCAGGATCCGGTCTTTTTTCTCTTTTCCGGCCAGCACAACCTCTACCGCCTCAAACAGATCTTTCTGGCTCACAACCTGTCTGCCGTCTTTGACTGCCATGATCGCTGCTTCATTTACCATATTGGCAAGGTCCGCACCTACGGCACCGGAAGTCGCCAGCGCGATCTCTTCCAAATCCACCGTCTCATCCATCAGCACATCATGAGAGTGCACCCGAAGCACATCCACGCGGCCTTTCAGATCCGGTTTCTCTACGATGATACGGCGGTCAAACCGTCCCGGACGAAGCAGTGCCTTATCAAGTACCTCCGGACGGTTGGTAGCTCCCAGGATAATAATACCTTTGGAAGAATCAAATCCATCCATCTCGGACAAAAGCTGGTTCAAAGTCTGCTCTCTTTCATCGTTGCCACCGCCATACTGGCTGTCACGGCTTTTACCAATGGCATCGATCTCATCAATAAATATAATACATGGTGCCATAGAAGTAGCCTGTTTGAACAAATCTCTTACACGAGAGGCACCTACACCTACAAACATTTCCACAAAATCAGAGCCAGACAAAGAGAAAAACGGCACTCCTGCCTCTCCCGCCAAAGCCTTGGCAAGCAGAGTTTTACCAGTTCCCGGAGGTCCTACTAACAGAGCACCTTTGGGCAGTCTGGCACCGATTTTTTTATACTTGTCAGGATTTTTCAAAAAGTCTACCAACTCTGTCAGCGATTCTTTGGCCTCTTCTTCTCCTGCTACATCTGCAAAAGTAACACCGGTTTTCTTCTCTACATACATCTTGGCGTTAGACTTGCCGACACTGCCCATAAGACCGCCGCCTTTGGTGGCTGAACGCATCAAAAACCAGAACAGCCCCCACAGCACAACGATCGGCAGCACATAAGTCAAAAGAATATCTAAAATACCCGAACTGGTATCCTCAATCTCTGCGCTAAATTCTACATTATATTTCTCCAGCATATTCTGGACCAGAGAAGTATCATTTACATAACCTGTATAATAAGTCACCTTAAACATAGCCGCTTTCTGCTCTGTTTTTGGCTCGATGACGATCATATTGCTCTTAAAAGTAACTTTTTTTACCTTTCCCTCTTTCATCATATCAATGAACTTGGTATAGGTAATTTCTTTTTGTGTATTTCTCTGTATCTCAGCATTCAGGAACATGATCATACTCATGGCAAAAACGGCTGCCACAATGCAGATAATGATATTGATCCGGTTCCTCTTTTTGCGGTTCGGATCCTGATTGGAGAGATTATTATTTTCGTTCATATTCATCTGCAATACCTCTCATTCGCTTAGTGTATTTATAATATTATTAGTATAAAAGATTTCCCTCCATAAATCAATGGAAAGAATGTGAATAGTTTGTGATAATTTGGGGCAAAAATCACTTGAAACAATCGTGTAAAACGGTTATACTTATACCATATGTTTATTTTTTACTATGCTACTTAAATATGCAAATGGAGGATAAAAAATGGCTGTAAAATATGTATTTGTTACAGGCGGTGTTGTTTCCGGTCTTGGAAAAGGAATTACTGCCGCCTCTCTGGGTCGTCTTTTGAAAATGCGCGGTTACAAAGTGACCATGCAGAAATTTGACCCTTATATTAATATCGATCCGGGTACGATGAACCCAATCCAGCACGGTGAGGTCTTCGTTACAGATGACGGAGCCGAAACAGACCTTGACCTTGGACACTATGAACGTTTCATCGACGAAAGCCTGACAAAGCAGAGCAATGTGACCACCGGAAAAGTATACTGGTCTGTTCTTTCCAAAGAACGCCGTGGCGATTATGGTGGAGGAACCGTTCAGGTTATCCCTCATATCACAAATGAACTTAAGAGCCGTTTTTACCGCAATGATGGATGCAAGGAAACCCAGATTGCCATCATCGAGGTAGGTGGAACCGTCGGAGATATTGAAAGCCAGCCATTTTTGGAGGCAATCCGTCAGTTCCAGCTGGATGTCGGACATGAAAATGCGATTTTGATCCATGTTACACTGGTTCCTTATCTGAAAGCATCCCAGGAATTAAAATCCAAACCAACTCAGGCCAGCGTAAAAGAGCTGCAGGGAATGGGTATTCAGCCGGATATTGTTGTATGCCGTACTGAAATACCTCTGGACAAGGCTATCCGGGACAAGATTTCCCTGTTCTGTAATGTTCCAAACAGCCAGGTAATCCAGAATCTGGATGTTGAAACTTTATACGAAGTTCCTCTTGCCATGGAAAAGGAAAATCTTGCACAGACTGTGTGTAAATGTCTGCGGTTAGACTGTCCTGAACCGGATATCAAAGGCTGGGAAGACATGGTTGAATCTATCAAGCACCTGGACAAAGAAGTGACCGTTGCGTTAGTTGGTAAATATACAGCTCTTCATGATGCTTATATCAGTGTCGTCGAGTCTTTGAAACATGGTGGTTTTGCCCACAATGCACAGGTTAACATCAAATGGGTCAACTCCGAAAATGTAACACCTGAAAATGTGGCTGAACAGTTAGCAGGTGTAAGCGGTGTTCTTGTTCCCGGTGGTTTCGGTGACCGAGGCATTGACGGAAAGATTTACGCTATTCAGTATGCCCGTGAAAACAACATTCCATTCTTGGGATTGTGTCTCGGCATGCAGTTAAGCATTGTAGAATTTGCCCGCAATGTCATTGGCTGGAATGATGCACACTCCGCAGAGCTGGATCCATCCACCACACATCCGGTGATCCATCTGATGCCGGATCAGGATGGCGTAGAAGACATCGGCGGAACCTTACGCCTTGGTTCTTATCCTTGTCATTTGGACAAAGACAGTAAAGCTTACACACTGTATGGTGAAGAGATCATCCATGAACGTCACCGTCATCGTTATGAAGTAAACAACTACTACCGTGACGATCTGGAAAAACATGGTATGTCATTGTGCGGACTTTCACCGGATGGCCGTATCGTAGAAATGTGTGAGATTCCTTCTCACCCATGGTTTGTTGCTACTCAGGCACATCCGGAGTTTAAATCTCGTCCAAACAAACCACATCCGCTGTTTAAGGGATTTGTAGGCGCTGCTTTAGAATACAAAAACTAAAATATAATTTCAATACAAAAAACGCAGGATCCACTCACTTGAATCCTGCGTTTTTTATTCTAATAAATAAATCATTTGATGCCACAATGCTGTCACGCGCATCTTATGACTGAACAAACTGTGAAAAATCAAATAATTCTCCCAGGGAAGCCCCCTCTGTTTTCGGATGCAATGCCTCTTTCACCCGGTTCAATGCCTCTTTGTCTCGCTTATCATCAAAAACAACTGCATATATTTCTGCTGTATTTCTAGCATCATTCAAGGCATCATGCTGCCTGCCCTGAAAGTCTAATCCCATGAGTTCAATGGCCTTTTCCAGTGACAATACCCGCTCCAGTCCAAGCATCTCTCCCATGATCTTCTGAAAGTCCTGCCAGCCGTTCATAAACTGCTTTACTTCATTACTCATCTGATATTTTTTTTGTTTCATTTCGTGGCGAATCTGCAGTTCATCATTGGAACTCCAGGTAATAATCTCATACTCTTTGTCTAAATCAATACACCAGCGAAAAAACTGTTCAAAAGCCACTTCAAATCCCGGTGCATCTTTCACCATCGCGGTGGAAATACCCGTCATCTCTTCATATCTTGGCTCTATAATCTCATTAAACCGAGGTTTTACATATGTAAGGAAACTATCTATCTCCCGATAGTCCTCATCCAGCGCAACCGCTCCAATCTCTATGATCTCCATATGGCTGCTTTCAAAAGCCTCTTTATTATCTTTCGGGACACCGTTCATTTCCAAGTCCAGCACAATATATTTCATATGCCCACTCCTTTTCAGTCGGAATATCTCTATGCTATCATATAATCTATCCTGTTTCAACCCACTATATAAGAAAAACCCCTGCTTATTAGCAAGGGTTTTCATGCTGGTAACCGGAATCGAACCGGTACGGGTGTCACCACCCACAGGATTTTAAG
>ERZ779889.3255-NODE-3255-length-12041-cov-2.980144_pt1 | contig 12041 bp, 9 predicted proteins | sample MGYA00511030_ERZ779889 | MGnify/ENA primary metagenome ERZ779889 (study PRJEB29588, sample SAMEA2160616) | human gut metagenome | biome: human gut; feature: human-associated habitat; material: faeces | place: Denmark | collected 2008/2010 ...
TTCTTGCATCATTTATTTCCTGTGTAAAAGGCTTAAACAATTCTTCTTTTATATATTCTCTGCTCATCCCGACACCTGTATCCGTAATACGAAATTCGAATGCCGCACACATTCCATCAAAAGAAAGTTCTTTTACATAAGTGTCTATCCTTCCTCCACGCTTATTATATTTGATTGCATTACTGAACAGATTCAGCATAATTCTTCTGATCTGCAGCGTATCTCCGCTCAGCATCGTATGATTCACCTTTTCCCGATGGCTCTCATAGCTGATTTCCATTGCCTCTACCTGTGCACTGACCACAACTTCTACCTGATCTATCAACGTATTCAGATCAAACGTATCATTCTGTAATTCTAAATATCCTGACTCTATTTTACTCATATCAAGTACATCATTGACCAGTTCACTCAGATGTTGGACAGACAGATCCATTTTATCAACACACTCTTCTATCTTTTCCTGATCCTTATAGTTCTTACGGATCATCTGGATCATTCCGAGAATACCATTGATCGGTGTACGGATATCATGACTCATCCGATTCATGAATTCTGTCTTCGCACGGCTCTCGAGATCCGCTTTTTCATATGCAACCTGCAGACGTTCTCTTTCTCTGTCTTCCTGCTCATGGAACTCTGAAATATCCTTGAACAAAATAATTGCACCGATCACCGTACTTGTCTGCTTCGTCTTACTTTCATAAACCATCTCCTGTGACATCAGGACTGTCTCCTGCCACCAGCATCTGCTTCCATCACTTTTCTCTACCTGATATTCCACAGTCACCTGCTTTTCGCCTGCTTTAAAACGTTCGATCAGCTGTGCCGGATTTTCTGTGATACGATAATTTTCTCTCGTCTCTTTTGTCACGAACCGCTGATAGTTCTTACAATACGTATCATAAGGACATGGAAGTTTTATGTCTGGAATCTGCCTGTTTTCCCTGTTTTGCCAAAATATCTTTTCTAATAAATTCTGTGTCAGATTAACACTTTGGATTATTTCTGCTGTATCCATCAATGCTTCTATATAGTTTCCGTTTTCCAAAATGGACTGCGTCAGCTGTTCATAGAACTGTGTCAGTTGCTTTTTCTCATTTACGATCAATCTGTCCCTGTCCTGATAAACATCAAACCCAACAAGAAAATGATGCAGATTTCCATTTTCAGCAAAGTCAGGCAGTAAAAGTGTGATCCGGCCACGCAAAACTCTGTCACCATCTTTGTGACAATAAAAATATTCCTCTACCTGATGTTCCTCTGTCAGTGTTTCCCGGATTTCCGACAGCTGAAGTTTCTCCCAAAGTTCCCTGCGTTTCTTTTCCTCCGCCAGCTCCTGTATAATCTGCTCTACTGCACCAGAATAACTACCATCATCTGCAAGGAAAAATTCTGAGCTTGCACGAAGAACAACATACTGATCCACAATCGCATCACAGTACAGACAATCTGTAAAATGAAATCCTTTTTCTTTTACAGATTGTAACAGCCGACTCCTAAGTCTCCGCTTGTCAGCTGCTTCTTTCATCTTCGCCCGATTCTTGTCTACATACATGTTCTTATCCGCATATCGGAACAGGTCTTTCATATTACTTCCCGGAAAATCTGTAGACAATGCATATCCCACTGCATAGCTAAGTGGCATATCCGGATGATTCTTGGAATAACGCTCCGTCTGTTCCCGTATCATCTGCAGACAGTCTTTCACCTGCTCATGATCCACCTGCTTTAACACTGCAATAAACTCGTCTCCACCGTCTCTTCCGACAAAATATTTCTCCGGAAGTGCTGCCCGCAATTGTTCTGCAAATGATCTGATATATTGATCGCCTCTTTCATGTCCCTGCCGGTCATTAATGATTCTCAGATTATTTAAATCAAACACCATTACCGCTATTGATTCCCTGTCCGTAAGCGGCTCTTCAGATGCCAGAATCTCCTCGCACTTATTCTTATTCGGAAGTCCTGTTGCCTCATCCAGATAAACCTTCTGACGAAGCACACGGTTTTGCGTCGCGTACCGCAATGCCTTGAAAAGCTCATATCCCAACAGACACACAATTCCAATAATATCCACGACAACAATTTTCTCCAGACGGTTTAAGGAAGATGCCAGCTTCTGCGAATAACTTTCCGCAAGCCCTGTTGTCTCATCACAGATTGTAAAAAATGTTTCACTTTTATTTATAATCTGTGTATTCTCATATCCTTCTTCACGAGCCTTATAGATTTCTTCCTTTAGTTGTTCAAAAAATTGTTCCTGCACTTCCATCTTATCCTGAAATGCTTTATCATCCAGACGGACAAGGTTCAGTTCATCGCTGCCATGACGTAACCCATCAATATACGCATCCACTTCCCTGATCATTTCATCCTGTGGTTTCTGTGCATTTTCCAGTTTGATGATCTGCTGCGTCTTTCCACGCACAAGTCCGGCATAATTCACTACACGAGCCGTTCCCTGCATATCACTGACTAATATCATGATTCCAAAGAATAATGCAATCAGGATACAGGTAAGAAGCATCATGAAAATACGCAGAATCCGTGTGATTTTCTTTTCTTTTTCTTTCATATCTTTATAACCTTACTTTTACTTTATTTAAAGATTATAACAGAATCCCCTTTGTTTTCCCATAATAAAATACATCACCAGAGGATTTTTAAAAATGGTGTAATACTTGCTATCTGTTTTGGAAAATGTGATACTATAAATTATAGTCACACTTAATTTTCGTAACAAACGGAGGGACCCTCTATGATAAACCAGACAAAACAAATATTGGAAGAATCTCTGAAAAAATTAATGCTTCAAAAGCCGCTCGATAAGATAACCATCCGCGATTTAACCGAAGACTGCGGCATCAGCCGTATGGCTTTCTACTATCACTTTAAAGATATTTATGATCTGGTCGAATGGTCCTGCCTGGAAGATGCAACCCGCGCTCTTGCCGGCAAAAAAACTTACGACACCTGGTCTGAAGGACTGGTACAGATTTTTGATGCTGTGTATGAAAATAAGCCATTTATATTAAATGCTTACCGCTGCATCAGCCGGGATCAGATTGAAAGTTTCCTTTTTCATCTGACTTCCGATTTACTGATGAATGTTGTAGAGGAAAAAGCAGAAGGCACCAGTATTTCCGAAGAAGACCGGCGTTTTATTGCCGATTTTTATAAATACAGCTTTGTCGGTCTTATGCTCGACTGGATCAAACAGGGAATGAAAGACGATTATGTCGATCTGGCACATAAGATCAGTATTACCATCCACGGAAGCCTTACGCATTCTATTGAAAATTTCTCATCACTTTCAGAAAAAGAGAATTCATAATCTCCATATATAATATTTCCTATAATTATCACTGGAATAAATGTTGAGGACAAAATCCCCCAACTATAACACTTTACAAAAAAGGGCAAATGATAAGTTTTTTATCACTTGCCTCTTTTTGTAAATTGAAAATCTTCAAAAATGTCCATACTATAACTATAACAACTATACTTCATATCTCGTTATTTAGAGTAATTATGATGAGATGATCTCAAAACGAGATATGAATCCGTTTTTTCAGAAAGGTGGTTTTATTATGTCAAATAAGAAATCTAAACTTGGTGTAATCTCTGCAGTAGCAGCAGGAACAGGAACTGCAATTTATCTCGCACAGAAGGCAAAAAAGGAATCTGGTAATTCAGAATCCGGTAATTCTATTTTTAAGAAGAGTACTGTTGCCGATTCTTCTGTTCCAGATAACTATCGTAACACTGAACGCGGAAAATATGACCGCAACAGCAAAGGCATCTGTTATTCCAACGGAAACTACGAAGCATTTGCACATCCGGAGAAACCGGAAGGTGTAGATCAGAAAAATGCTTACATCGTAGGAAGCGGACTTGCCTCTCTGGCAGCGGCATGTTTCCTTGTCCGTGATGCACAGATGCCTGGATGCCAGATCCACATTTTAGAAGCAATGGATATTGCCGGTGGTGCATGTGATGGAATCTATGATACTTCCCGAGGTTATGTAATGCGCGGTGGACGTGAGATGGAAAATCATTTCGAATGTCTGTGGGATCTCTTCCGCAGCATTCCATCCATCGAGACACCTGGTGTTTCTGTACTTGATGAATATTACTGGCTCAATAAGCATGACCCGAACTATTCCCTTTGCCGTGCAACTGTAAATCGTGGCAAAGACGCACATACAGACGGAAAATTCAACCTCAGTCAGAAGGGCTGTATGGAAATCATGAAACTCTTCATGACAAAAGACGAAGATCTCTACGATAAAACCATCGAAGATGTTTTTGACGAAGAAGTATTTGATTCTACTTTCTGGCTCTATTGGAGAACAATGTTTGCATTTGAAAACTGGCACAGTGCTTTGGAAATGAAATTATATTTCCAAAGATTTATCCACCATATTGCCGGACTGCCTGATTTCAGTGCATTGAAATTTACCAAATATAATCAGTATGAATCCCTCATTCTTCCGATGCAGAGATACCTCGAAGATGCCGGTGTGGACTTCCAGTTCAATACAGAAGTCACAAATGTTGTATTCAAATTCGAAGGAGACAAAAAGATTGCATCTGCAATTGAATGTAAAGTAAACGGACAGGAAAGAGGTATCGTCCTGACAGAAAATGACCTCGTATTTGTCACAAACGGAAGCTGTACAGAGGGAACCATTTACGGAGATCAGAACCATGCACCAAACGGGGATGCCGAAGTCCGTACAAGCGGTGTATGGAACCTTTGGAAAAACATTGCCCGTCAGGATCCATCCTTCGGACATCCGGAAAAATTCTGTTCCGACATTGCCAAGACAAACTGGGAATCTGCAACAGTTACAACTCTGGATGACAAGATCATTCCTTATATCACAGATATTTGCAAACGTGACCCTCGCACCGGAAATGTTGTAACCGGCGGTATCGTCAGCTGCCAGGATTCCAGCTGGCTGTTAAGCTGGACGATCAATCGTCAGGGACAGTTCAAAGGCCAGGATAAAGATAAGGTATGTGTCTGGGTTTATGGATTATTTACTGATGTGCCTGGTGACTATATCAAGAAGCCTATGAAAGACTGTACCGGAAAAGAAATCACAGCAGAATGGCTCTATCACCTTGGTGTTCCGGAAGATCAGATCATGGATCTGGCAGAAAACAGTGCAATCTGTGTACCGACAATGATGCCTTACATCACAGCATTCTTCATGCCACGTGCAAAAGGTGACCGCCCGGATGTTATCCCGGATGGATGTGTCAACTTCGCTTTCCTCGGACAGTTTGCTGAAACTCCAAGAGATACTGTTTTCACAACAGAGTATTCTGTACGTACTGCTATGGAAGCTGTTTATGGACTTCTCAAAGTAGACCGTGGTGTGCCTGAAGTATGGGGAAGTGTTTATGATATCCGCGAGCTTCTCGACAGCTCTGTAAAACTTATGGACGGAAAATCTCCACTTGAGATCCAGCTGCCAGGACCGCTGAACGCACTGAAGAAACCTCTTCTGAAATTCGTAAAAGGAAATGTGATTGAAAAGGTACTGCGTGATCACAATGTACTGAAGGACGGAATGTAAAAAAAGAACACTTGTTCTTTTCTCTGAAATATGCTATTCTATTTCTACCTGATCAAGTAAGAAGAATGCCTCCCCGCATTCTTCTTACTTAAATGATTTGATACAAGGGTCAAAAGGTCATGCGTTTCTTGCTTGCATGAAAAAGCATGACTTATTGACCCGCAAAACACCGAAAAGTAGCCATTTTTCGTAGAAAAATGAGCGGATTTGAGGTGTTTTAGGATTGCGAGAGCATGAAATGCGAAGCAATCCGTGTATCATAGGGGTCAAAATACCTTTTGACCCCAACATCATGATTTCAGACAGCATATAGGAGAAGCAGCAACACATGGATGGATATCAGTTCGAAGAACAGTGTGCGATCATACTAAAAAGAAAACATTTTTCAAAAATAGAAGTTACTAAAAGTTCTGGGGATCAAGGCGTTGACATCATTGCCTATAAACACAGAAAAAAATACGGGATACAGTGTAAGTATTACACGTATCCCGTTGGTAACAAAGCAGTCCAGGAAGCTTATGCCGGTGCGAATTTTTATGACTGTGACAAGGTCATCGTAATGACAAACACAACATTCACCCGCTCCGCGATTGAACTTGCTGAAAAACTGGATGTAGAATTGTGGCCGGATTGCCCGGTCACACCTTTTTACAGTTTATTGTTCAAGATCATGGGATTATTGAACCTGCTTCTTTTCCTTTACGCGATCCTGACACTTTTTTCTGCAAAGTATGATTTTATTCATTTGCCGGTTTCACTTGATACGATATCGCTGGTGGCACTCCTGACAGCCTCTGCTTTAGGAATCTTCGGCTGGAAGTATCTCCTTTGTAATCTAATTACCGCCGGAGCTTTCCTCTTCCTTGCATTCCATGTTGTGCTTTCACCTGTATCTCTGGCAACAGATTATACATACACACAACTGCTCTCCTTAATTCCTGCAGTTGTATACATGCTTCATGCCGGGCGGCTGAAATTAAAGAAGATGAAAAAATAAAAGCTTATTCAAACCAGATTTCCGGATTCGTAGACGATACACTGGTTACTCCTGCCTTAAGAAGTGCCATTACATCTTCCTTCTCCCGGATCATTCCTCCGGCGATCACAGGTACCGGAAGATCTTTACAGATCTTTCCGATCACCTTCGGCATCATTCCCGGAAGAACCTCTACCACATCCGGTTTTGCTGCCGTTACCTGTGTTTTCACATTTTCATAAGCCATAGAATCAATCAAAAATACGCGCAATACCGTGAGCATTCCAAGTTCCTTCGCTCGATGAATGATCGTCGGTTTTGTGGAAATTACACCATCCGCTTCTGTATATTTTTTGATAAAATCTGCTGCAATGTTCTTCGATGCCAGCCCATGGATCAAGTCTAGATGTACTACCGCCAGTTTTCCTGCTGCTTTTACTTTAGAAACAATCTCCGGAATTGTACAGATGTCTCCATATAAAATAAATACAACCTGGCTTTCACTTTTCAGACAGGCATCTACTCCTTCATCATCTTTTACCGCTGCAATCACAGGGGATACCTCCAACGCATCCAGAAATTTATAATTCATTTCAATTCTCCTTTGTTCAGCTAAGATCAAATGAATGCCAGACACAGAAACTGTGAACAACAGTACTTGTATCTGGCATCTGTTTCATAAATTATACTATATCTCCTTCACTATCGTCTAGTGTACTGCATCCACATTTCCGGCAGCTACGATATTTACACCTGTACCTGCCACATTTCCCAACACAATATCTCCAATGTGAACCGGAGCTTTGATTGTTACGCCGCGAAGTGCTGCGATACAGTCAAAAATCTTATCTTTTGGAATGTCATGCTCTGTCTTCACATTGATCATTGGTACTTTTCCGTCTGCGACACGAACTGTAGTCGTTACAATACGCGTTGGATCAGTTACTTCCTTTCTTGCATACGCATCTCCGCGCGGGCAGGTATTTCCTGTGACAGATATAACTTTACCGTCTTCCATTTTTACAACGATCGGACATCCCATCGGGCATCCGATACAGATTAATTCTCTCTCACTCATTTTCTTATGCCTCCTCGATCCGAATCGTAATCTTCTTTGTCTCCGGGTATTCTTCCAGTTTCTTTTTCTTTAGGATTACCTGCTCCATCTCACCCGGTGCCATCACCTGACGTTTCTTCTTACCAATCAGCTGATCGTCAAAATACACTGCAATTGCTTTATTCTTATATACATCTCCGACACGGAAACGAACTGTCAGATTTTCTTCCATTTCAGAAGGTCTTACAAAGGATGGTACAGTATAGCGCACTCCGCCTTCCGGAGAAATCGGAAGCATTTCTGCCTGCACGTCCTTTTCTCCTGCCTTTATATAAGTGGCTGGGTTCTTTCCTGCTGTCGCTGCCTCCTGAGATACAAAATCCACAAGATCATGCACATGCAATACATTTCCACATGCGAAGATGCCGTCCACACTTGTTTCCAGTGAATCATTTACGACCGGACCTGAAGTAACCTGTGAAAGTTCTACTCCTGCGCTTTTTGAAAGCTCATTTTCCGGAAGGAGTCCACAGGAAAGAAGCAAAGTATCACAAGTATATCTTTCCTCTGTCCCTGGAATCGGCTTGCGGTCCGGTCCGACTTCTGCAATCGTAACAGCTTCCACGCGATGCTTTCCTTCTATATCAATCACTGTATGACTCAGCTTCAGCGGAATCTCAAAGTCATCCAGACACTGTACGATATTTCTCTTCAAACCACCGGAATAAGGCATCAGCTCTGCAACCACTTTAACCTTCGCCCCTTCGAGTGTCATACGTCTTGCCATAATCAGACCGATATCTCCAGATCCAAGGATCACAACTTCTTTTCCCGGCATAAGCCCTTCCATATTTACAAGATGCTGTGCCGTTCCGGCAGAATAAATTCCAGCCGGACGATACCCCGGAATATTCAGTGCTCCTCTAGAACGCTCTCTGCATCCCATCGCCAGGATAATTGCATTTGCCTGAAGAAGCAGAATTCCATCCTCGCGGTTTGTGGCGGTTACTACCTTTTCCGGAGAAATGTCCATGACCATTGTATTTAATTTATATTCAATACCACGTTCTTCTACCTGCTCAATAAAACGTGCTGCATACTCAGGTCCTGTCAGTTCTTCTTTAAATGTATGCAAACCGAATCCATTATGAATACACTGCTGCAAAATGCCTCCGAGACTTTTATCTCTTTCCAAAATCAAAATGTTGTCAATTCCGTTATCTTTTGCTGCGACTGCTGCCGCAAGTCCTGCAGGACCTCCACCAATTATGATTAAATCATATGTTTTCATTTTACTCATCCTCCAGTTCTTTATTTTCACCTACGATAAATTCCGATCCAACGCCATTTTTGCCAATCTTATCAACCGGCATCGGAACTTCTCTTTCCAGAATCTCCATAACCTTCGGGGAACAGAATCCTGACTGGCAACGCCCCATGCCTGCTCTTGTCCTGCGCTTCACGCCATCCAGAGAACGTGCGCCGAGTGGACGGTGAATTGCATCCAGGATTTCTCCTTCTGTGATCATCTCACAGCGGCAGATAATATTTCCATAAGCCGGATTTTCTTTGATCAGCTGATTTCTCTCTTCCAGAGAAAGCGTATCCGGATCTAAAATCCCATGTCTCACCGGATTAAAATCAGACTTTTCTTCTGCATTCAAAAGGTCTCTTACAAGTTCTGCAACCGTAACACCGATTGCCGGTGCTGAAGAAAGTCCCGGAGATTCAATGCCTGCTGCATTGATCAGTCCTTTTACATCCGCTGATTCACCAATTACAAAGTCATCTCCATCCTCGTGTGCACGAAGACCTGCAAAAGAAGTAATCACCTGACGAAGCGGAACATTCTTAACGCTATGAGAGGAAACTCTTGCGATCTGATCCAGACCATCCATTGTCGTGTTTACAGCACCTTTATCTTCTACATTTACTGCTGTAGGACCTACAAGCAGATTGCCGTGAACTGTCGGTGTGACCAGTACTCCCTTTCCCATTTTCGACGGAAGCTGGAAGATTGTACTCTTCACATAATCTCCAACTGTCTTATCCAAAAGCATGTATTCCCCTTTACGGGCTGTGATATGAAGCTTTCTGTCTGAAAGCTGATTATTGATCTCATCAGCATAAACTCCTGCTGCATTAATAATAAGTTTTGTCTCGATTGTCTCATCAACACCAGTATCTGCGTGATGAACCTGAACTTTAAATCCTTCTCCTGTCTTTTCCAGTTTTTCAACTTTCGTATTCAGGAAAAACTGAACACCGTTTTCGTATGCATTTTCCGCATATCCCATTGTCATATGGAATGGACAAACGATTCCTCCGGTTGGAGCCCACAGTGCACATGTCACATCATCTGCCAGGTTCGGCTCTTTCTCGATCAGAGCCTCTCTGTCTAAAATCTGAAGTCCAGGAACTCCATTTTTCTTACCTCTCTCAATTAAAACCTGAAGTCCTTCCGGATCCTGCTCTTTCGTACATACAACCAAAGAACCATTCCTCTTAAACGGAATGTCAAGCTCTTCTGCTATTGTGTCCATCATCGCATTTCCCATCACATTTAACTTTGCCTTCATCGTTCCCGGAACTGCATCAAATCCCGCATGGATGATCGCACTGTTTGCCTTGGATGTCTCATTACAGACATCCTCTTCCTTTTCAATCACACACGTATTCAACTTATATCTGGAAACCTCTCTGGCAATCGCGCTGCCTGTCACTCCTGCACCAATAATAACAACATCAAACATATCCATTCCTCTCCTTTATCACACAAAAAAAGCAAGGCAAATAAAACGACTGCCTGTCGTTTCATCTACCTTGCTCAAATCTCTGGTATCTAATATTCGTCTTTTCTTTATTCTAGCACATTTTTCAGAAGAATCAATCCTCTTTCTGTACAATGTGAAAATATTTAGTTCACATTTGATGGATAAATCTCTGTAATGGTCGGTGCCATCCACGTCTCCAAGGCTTCCATATCAGGCGTATAGATACGCATAAACAGATGGAAACCTCCAACACCCACAGGAAGCCAATTTGTAGTGTCCTTTGGGGCATCTTCAGACAGAATAACATCAACGGAACCATCATCATTTGCCTGTAAACCGGAACGGTCATTTATGCAGTAACGATCCATAGGATTATCAATCAGGAAATCATCGTCCCCATATGCAGTCACAGACCAGAATCCCCCTTCAAGAACCTGCGGATAGCTTTCGAAATGAAGAATATATGATTTTTCTCCTGTGAGAGTATTTCCATCCGCATCCTGCTCTATCTTTGAATACAGTGCAACTTCAACTGTATTGGCACCAAGCCCTGCAAGAGCTACCAGTGCACGATAAGCATATTCTGTATTGAAATCTCCGATCGGTTCACCAAAATAATCCCACTGACCAAGCTTTTTTGAGAATTTCTGGCCCTCTTTGATAAGCTTTAGCTGAATTTCTGTCAGCATTGTCTTCCAGTTTTCTGCAACATCACCGGTAAGAACAGAAATGTCAAATTCCATACCAGGACCTATATTCACAGCTGCTATTTTTTCAAGCATTTCCTTATCTGCAGCTGTCGGAGAATTCTTTACCATCAACTCATTGGCCTTATTAAAAAATGTGATCGGATCCATGGAAAGGACCTTATCAACAGGAATATAATCATTCTCTTCGCTGTAGCTTCCCCTCGGAGGTTCATAAGTGTCTCCGGATATATAATCGGAAAGCGGCATAAGTTTCATTTTCCCTTGGATGGCATACACATTTGGGAGATCCTCTTCTCCTGATAAAACGATTCTGGTAATGGACCATGCCATAGATGTAGGAACATCTATACGGGTAACTCCCTCAGGCAGTTTCCCTTCCCACGTAGAAAGAGTAATTGCATATGCACCAGCCTTATCAAGAACCGCAGCAGTATTTGTCCATCCATCCAGTACCTGAACCTTACAAAAACGATCTGTTTTTGGAAGTTCATAGACCATCGGCTCCTCGCTCAGATCATACCAGACCTGTGAATAGATCCACATTAGGAGTCACCACAGTCCTGAATTGTGCATCTGCCAGTGCAACACTGTGTATAAACTGATTTACAGGTGCTTTTTTGGTAACAACTTCCTCTGTGTTCGTTGCCGAGGTCTCAGTTGCATCCATGAGCACCAGCGGAAATGCATAAACATAAGCATCTTCCACTGTCTCCCATATATTTTCATCTGTCTCACTGTCAACAGATGCTGCAAATCTTTTCATATTCATATCCTCCTGCTTCCGCCCCAAAACTTTATGGTTCAATAATATTAAAATATTTATACTCTGACGTAACAGTAACCGCATCCATTAATCGTGTCAGGCAGGTCTCATCACCCTCCTGTTCGATCAAAGCAGCAACATTCTCTGCGTTTTTCTGAACAGCATCTGTA